>Ga0247814_10002242_pt1 | contig 10753 bp, 14 predicted proteins | sample UWRJL179409R1_FD_179947 | JGI IMG/M metagenome (GOLD analysis project Ga0247814, IMG submission 179947) | Plant litter microbial communities from Arlington Agricultural Research Station in Wisconsin, United States - UWRJ-L179-409R-1 | ecosystem: Environmental > Terrestrial > Plant litter >... | reverse complement strand
GACGCCACCACAACGTTGTCCACAACAACGGCAGTGCGACCCACCACACCCGTGTGGCGGGCGCGGCGGCCGGGCAACAGCGCGACGAGAACGATCAGCAGACCGATCACGGCCACCGCGCTGCCCGCCCCGATAATTCCGGAACTGGTGACCAGCGTCGGCAGCCCCAGAACAGAGCCAAGCGAATCCTCGGGCGCCACAAGCAGGGCCGGGCGGCCAAGCAGGGCGAGCACACTCTCCGTGCCGATCCAGGCGAGAACAAAAATGAGCACAACGGCGAGCGCAATCGCGAAGCCCGACCGGGGCGAATGCGTTTCCCGACGAAGAATGCGTCGGTAGGGCGGTGGAGTGGTCACAGCGCTCGCACCTCTTCTCTGATCCTGGCGCCGGTGAGGCGAATGTTGACGATGCCGGCGGTGGATCCGGTGAGGTCCCAGACGCGGCTTCGAATGATGTTTTGGGTGGATGACGCGCGGTCGACCAATGTGGAACCGGCGAGCGCCGAGCTGCCGGGCGAAGCACTGCGAGTTGCAGCGCCACGGACGACAAGACCCGCCATCGCGATCGGCGCACTCACCGCGATGGCCAGTTCGCCGTTGTTGTCGCTGAGCTCAACACCGACGTTTTTGGCGTCGACACCGAGCTGGGCCGCAGTGATGGCCGACACAACGGACCGGATCGCCCGCGAGGTAACTCGGTTGCGACCGTGGAAACGCTCGGGGACGACCGCGGCTGCGGTCTCACTCATGACGACGAACGCTTGCCACGAACGACGTCAGACAGCGACCGCAGGTCGATCTTTCCGTGAACACGGGCGACGAGAGCGCCAACTGCCATTGCGGCGGCGACAAAAACAAACGCCCAGAAGCCCAGGATGATCCACGTCAGCGCGAGAACCGCACCAACGACGATGCCGGTTCGAGTTGTGCTGGATACGGTGCTCACTGGACTCGCGCAACCTTCGTGGTGTCGTCGGCGACAGCGTCATCCTCACCGGGAATGTGAACATCGTTGATGGTGACGTTGACCTCCGCGACGTCCATTCCCACAATGTCTTCGATCGCGGCGTACACGGCGGCGCGCACGTCGTCGGCGACCTTCTGCAGCGATGCAGGGTATTCGGCGACGATGGTGATGTCGACGGCGACTTGACGTTCGCCAACCTCGACGGTGACACCCTGGCTGCGGTCGGTCTGGTTCATGGCGTCGCGGATGGCACCGATTGCGCGGGACACGCCTCCGCCGACGGCGTAGACGCCGGGAACGCTGCGGGTCGCAATTCCGGCGACCTTCGAGATGACGCCTTCGTCAATGGTTGTTTTGCCGGTGCTAATTCCGGTGGTGCTCGCAACGGCGGCGGGAGTGACAGGGGCGGCGGAGGTTACATCAACCATCAGAAACTCTTTCGTTTGCGCATCTTGCGATGCGTCGGGTGTGGTCACTTTGTTCGGGTGACTCGGTTCAGGTGACTATGTAATAGTCATCAATAAGGCGAGGCGACTCCGCAAAACGTCACGCGGGATTTCAGATTCTTTTCGGAACGGATTCACATAACGATGGGCATTGGCGCCAATAACCCTCTGGACGGAGCGTCCGACGGCATTCTTGCCTCGCGCGCTGCCGACGGGGACGTTGCCGCCTTCGAGGTTCTGGTCCGTCGGCACGGGCCTCTGATGCGGGTGTACGCGGCCAAGGTGCTGGGCATCGCATCCGAGGCGGAGGACGTGGTGCAAGACGTGTTTATCCAGGCGTGGAGCCAGCTCGACCGACTGACCGACGTGAATGCGGTGCGGTCCTGGCTGATGCGGATGGTCAGCAACCGGGCGATCGAGCGGATTCGACGGCGCAAAGACCATGTGGATGTGGACCAGTGGGATGCCCCAATCCCAGCCAACGCGTCGCCGGAGCACATCGTCGAGGTGAATATGCAGATGGGCGCTCTCGCCAAGGCGGTCGACCGACTGCCCGAAATGCAGCGGCAGTGCTGGGCCCTGAAGGAAATCGGTGGGGTCCCCTACGCTGAGATCGCCGAGCAGCTCGATGTTCCCCTGTCGACGGTGCGCGGCCAATTGGCACGCGCACGACGCACCATAATCCAGGAAATGGAGGGCTGGCGATGACGGACAACGAACCTATGCTCGACGGCCTGAACCCGGAAGACCTCGACGGTCACACCATCGAAGAGCTGAGCGACTATCTCGATGCGGGCAGGGAACCGCGAGACCCGAGCATCGAAAACTCCCCCGGGGCGCGCATTGCCCTCGACGCACTGGCCCGGCTCCGCAACGAGTCGTGGGCAATGCTCGAGATCGAAGCACTCGATGACCCCAATCGCGACCAGTCGTGGATCAAAAATGTGCTGGCCAACATCACTCGTGAAGCGCGCGCTGGCCGCGACATCCCGGTAAGCCACCCTGACGCCCAGACCGTTTTGAACATCACCGAGGGGTCCGTGCGCGGGCTCATCCGCGCCGCCGGCGACGGCCTTGGTGGCGCCATCATCGGCAAGGTCGCTCTCGACGGCGATGTTTCGGTACCCGGTGCGCCCATTTCCCTCGAGATCTCGGCGTCGGTTCCCTACGGCGAAAACCTTGTGGCCCTGTCGCAGCTACTGCGCGACACCATCACCGCCGAGTTGCTGGTGCACACCGAACTGAACATCGACGTGGTCAACGTCACCATTGAGGACCTCCACACCGATCCCACCGAGGAGACACCGTGAGCTACGACCTCGACCTCTCGCGTGCGTTGACCACGCTCGTCGCCTCGACGGCGGGCGTCACTGAGGTCTACCCCTCTGGTCCACTCGGGCGCAGCGTCATCCTGAACCTAATCAACCTCGCCGCAGACGACGAAACCGACGACGCGAAGGTCGCGCTCACTCGGGACGGCGCCGGCGCCCTCACCGTGACCGTAACCATCGGCGTCGACGCCGCGCACCCGGTGCCCACAACACTGCGCGCGGTCGCCAACGCGATCCGAGCGCACCTCGTCAACCTGGAACCCTGGGAAACGGCGCCCATCATCGACGTTCGGGTCAGCCACATCAACACCGCGTTCTCCGTCAGCGGATAACGCAGCTGATTGCGGCGCCACCCCGTACCCGCGGCGTCGCAGCTGGCTAGGCTCGAATGATGACAACGCTTCAGCACAAACTCCCGTCTGGCTTCGGCTACCGCTCCACCGCGACCGACGTTCTGGCGGGGATTGATCTCACCTCCACGCTTGCGATTGTGACCGGAGGATACTCCGGACTTGGTATCGAAACCGTCGCGGCGCTCGCCCACGCCGGCGCCCACGTTATTGTTCCCGCACGACGCCCCGAGGTGGCACGCGAAGCCCTCGACGCCCGCGGACTTGCCGACGTGGAGGTGGCAACCCTCGACCTCGGCGACCTCGCCACCGTGCACGCATTTGCCGAGCAGTTTCTCGCGAGCGGACGCAGCATCGACATCCTCATCAACGACGCCGCCGTCATGGCCGCGCCCGAAACCCGGGTCGGTGACGGCTGGGAATCCCAGTTCGCTATCAACCACCTCGGACACTTTGTTCTCGCCAACCTGCTGTGGCCCGCCCTCGTCGCCGACGGCGGAGCGCGTGTTGTTGCCCTCTCGTCGACCGGGCACAAGCTGTCGGGAATCCGCTTCGACGACCCGCAGTTCACGACGGGCTACGACAAGTGGCTCGCCTACGGGCAGGCGAAAACGGCCGACAGCCTCTTCGCCGTGCAGCTCGACGCTCTTGGCGCCCCGCACGGCGTTCGCGCATTCGCCGCGCACCCCGGCGGCATCATGACCCCGCTGCAGCGCCATCTGCCCCGCGAAGAGATGATCAAGTCGGGATGGATGACGGAAGACGGCGTTGTCAGCGAGCGCTTCAAGACGCCCGAGCAGGGCGCAGCGACGGCAACCTGGGCCGCCACCTCTCCGCTGCTCGAGGGCATGGGTGGGGTGTACTGCGAGGACTGTGACATCGCGGAGCCAACCGTGCCCGGATCGCCCGATGCAAAGATCGCCGGAGTCGACGCACACGCGATCGACCCCTCCGATGCCGCCCGACTGTGGGCATACTCGGCGGAGCTGACGGGCGTCAATGCCTTCGCTCCGGCGCGCGCCGGTTCGTAAACGGTAATCATGCTCGCGTATCGGTAACGTATTGCCATGAATTCGTCATCCGCCCCGACCGTCCGCGACGTTACCGAGGCGGATGCCGAGGCCTGGGCCGTGCTCTTCACCGGCTATCGAACCTTTTATGAGATGCCGGTGGATGACGCGGCTGTCGCCACCACGTGGCGATGGGTGCTCTCCCGTGAGCACGGGCTGCGCAGTATTGTCGCCGTGGCAGCGGACGGCACACTCCTCGCCCTGGCCAACCTGCGCATCTTTGCCCGGCCATCAATCGGCGGGATGGGTCTGTACCTCGATGACCTCTTCACCTCCCCCGAGGCGCGCGGACAGGGCGCGGCGAGTGCCCTGCTCACCCGGGCCGCCGAGATTGCGGGCGAAAACGGAGCCCAGGTAGTGCGATGGATCACCGCCACCGACAACACCGCTGCGCGCCGGGTGTACGACGCCCACGCGACGGCGACCCCCTGGGTGACCTACGACATGCCGCCCCGCACGGCCTAGGTTCGTCCGCTCGCTCGTTTATCCCCGTTAGGCCACGAAGGCTCGGTACGCGGTGTCGTGTGCCCGCAGCACCCGCAGGATGTTTGCGAACCCGAGCTTGGCGAGATCTCGCTCGGACCAGCCGCGACTCCTCAGTTCGGCGAACAGGTTGGGGTAGTCCGCCACGGTTTTGAGCCCCACGGGCATGTCGGGGCACCCGTCGTAGTCCCCACCGAGCCCAATGTGGTCGATACCGGCAATCGAACGGGCATGTTCCACGTGATCGGCGACATCGCGAACAGTTACGACGGGCTTCTCCCCCGTTTCGCCCGCGTCCTCCCACGCCCGATAGTCGGCGGAGATAAACGCAGGCACAAAGGTCAGCATCTGCACCCCGCCATTGGCGGCGAGCTGGGACAGGATGACGTCGGGCACGTTACGCGGATGCGGGTTAAGCGCGAAACACGACGAGTGACTGAAGATCACGGGCATCGCACTGGCGTCGAGTGCGTCGCGCATTGTTGCCGCCGCCACATGGGACAGGTCGACCATCATGCCGATGCGGTTCATCTCGGCGATCACCTCACGTCCCCGGTCAGAGAGACCGTCGTGTTGGGGTGTGTCCATGGCGGCGTCTGCCCACTCCGTTGTGGAGTTCCAGGTGATTGTCATGTACCGCACCCCCAGACGGGCGAAGGTGCGGAGCGAAGCGAGGGAGTTGTTCACCTGGTTGCCACCCTCGATGCCGAGCAGCGAAGCAATACGCCCGGTGTCGGAGGCCCGATCAATGTCATCCGCGGTTGTCGCCAGCGCGAAGGTCCCCGGATACGCGGCGACCATCCGCTGCACAAAGTCGATCTGTTCCAGGGTGGCCTGGATCGCGTCGGACCCTTCCACGTCGGTGTGCACCCACACCGACCAGAACTGAGCCAGCATCCCTCCGCGCCGCAGCTTGGGGATGTCCGTCTGAAGAGGAGTCCTCGCTGTGTCGGCCTCGTCATCCAGACCCCCAACGGAATAGTCCCGATGGGTCCGACAGGCCCACGGCAAGTCGTTGTGACCATCAATGACCGGGATAGTTCCCTCGGCGGCGCTCATAGACACTCTCTCTCGCACGATGCGGTGTCCCGCGAGCCTAGAGCAGTCGACGACCGCGCCAAATCTCAGTTCAGCAAGTCACGCCAGTTTGCTGGCACTCGCCCGGCCGGGCCGGGCGTCGGTTGCGATGTGGGGTGGTGGTGCGGCGGAGCCAGTGGTGGCCCGTCGAGGTATTCTCCGTCGGCGTAGTCCCAGAACCAGGTTTCGCCCGGTTCGTAGCTCTGGATGATGGGATGCGCCTCGGTCCGCGCGTGGCTGCTGGCATGCTGTTGCGGCGAGGATTCGCAGCACCCGATGTGACCGCAGGCGGCACACCGGCGGAGGTGAAGCCACCACCCACCGTCCGCAAGACAGTCGACGCAACCGTCTCCCGTTGGCAGTGCGGTGGGATCAATCGACGACGAACCGATCTGGGGTGAATCCGGCACAGGTGCTCCCACCGCTCGAGGCGTGCAATTCACGGGCGCTCTACGTGTGCGGTGCCCGCGGGACGAGTGTAGCCAGCGAGTGTGTTCGCAAACCAGAGGTTGTGTGATGCAAAGTGAGCTCCTCGAGCACGTTCGTCGATCCCAGCCCATATGCCGCCATTTATTCCGTTTCAGTTATATTCCCAAAATGGAATAGGAGCGTTCTAGAGTCAAATAACTCGAAAATCCACCGGTCCCGAACCGCCGCAACCTCGTATCCTTGTATCAAGCGAGCCGCTGGAGAGATGGCAGCCAGCTTCGCGCAGCACGGTTATGACTTCTTCCCAATGGCGGGAAGGGAGCGACGGTACCGGGAGAATGACGTGGCCGATCTGTTTCCGATTGCCTCGCCGGGCATTCCCCTCTGGTGGGGAAACGCCGGTGATCCCCTCGTTGTGCTGGTGCACGACTGGTACGGACGTTTGCCGTGGCTCGAGACGGTAGGTGCCGTGCTCGCTCGGGAAGGATTCCGGGTGAGTGTGCCTGATCTCTACTCCGGCACGGCGACATCCACGGCCGAGGACGCCGCACGACTGATGACGTCTTTGAACGTCAGTCGGTCCCTTACCGAGCTGGATGACATCATCGCGACCGCGCGCGGCGAAGGCTCGGGCAAGTTCGGGGTGGTGGGATTCTCCATGGGGGGATGGCTCGCGCTGCTGCACGCGCAGGGCGGCGCCGTTGACGCCGTAGTCGCCTTCTACGCCACGCTCGCTCCCCATGACCACGGGGTTGTTCCGTGCCCGGCGATGCTCCAGTTCGCAGAGTTTGACGACTGGGGAAAAAATGAGGAACCGGATGACTTCATTGCCCGGCTCAAAGAGCACGGCACTCCAGTCATCGCCCACACGTATCCCGGCACCCAGCACTCCTTCGCCAACGGAAGCATCCCCGACCTGGTGAACCCCCGCGCCGCGCAGCTGGCGCTGTCGCGCACCGCCCTCTTTATGCGCGAACATCTGATTGGCTAACCACGCTCTCACACATGCGGGCAACCTGCCGGTGTGCTGGGACTTCACCCTAAATCACCCAATCCTCAGCAAAACCAATCCGATCGGTGCCACAGAACGAATGCGTCTGTACAGGATGGGCGTTCGCCCGTCGCAAAAACAGGAGGCACCAGAATGTCCAGTTCACCAAACCGTCTGCTCGCAGTTGTCTTCGGCGCCGTCTACGTCCTCGTTGGCCTTCTCGGATTCACCGTCACCGCCGGAGTCGGCTTCTTCGACACCAGCGGAGGACTCCTCCTCGGTCTCTTCGAGGTCAACATCCTCCACAACGTCGCTCACCTTCTGATCGGTGCCGCCCTTCTCATCGCTGGCCTGTCCAGCGTGCCGGCCGCGCGCTCGGTCAACACCACCATCGGTGCCGTTTACCTGCTCCTCGGAATTGTGGGACTCTTCCTCGTCGGATCCGAGCTCAACATCCTCGCCATCAACGCCGCGGACAACGTGCTCCACTTCGGCAGCGCCGCCGTCCTTCTCGCCGTTGGCCTCGGAGCGGACAAGTCCGCCCGCGCCCGCGCCTAGGGTTCCCGCACCACACCTGCACCACCATCGGAAGAGGAGAGGGATACCGTGTCGACAGTGACCCGCACCTGGCTGGCATTCGCCGCCCTGGGCACCGGAATGATCCATCTGGCGCTCGTTATCAGCTCTCCTCTTCCGATCGCAGCGATCCTGCTGCTTCTCGGTCTTGTCGAATTTGCGTGGGGAGTACTCACATTCATCCGTGAGCGGATTTCCTACCCCCGCTGGGTTCTGTTCGGCGCCCTGCTTCCCATCCTGCTGTGGGGCCTTCTGGCCGCCGCAGCGACAGCGCTGGAAGCGCCGGCGATCGCCTCATCGCTCGGACTGGCCGCCCTGGGCTTTGCCACCCTGCTCGAACTGTTTATCGCCGTTGTTCTGGCTGTGCAATTCCGCCGCGGCGTCGACTTCTCGAAGCCGAGCAAAATGCCGTCGCCCGTTCGATACTTGTCGGGCCTTCTCGTTGGTGGGCTCGTTGTGGCCGCTCTCACCACCCCCGCACTCGCCGCGACCGAAGCGGGCGTATATGCCCAGCCGCACGGCGAGCACAGCGACAGCTTTGTCCCCCGGGTCAACTTGACGGATACGTCGGTTCTCAACCTTCCCGAGCACCCCGGTCACTGACCGGCTCGGTTGCTGTTCGGGTGGACCTGTCTAGGCCTGAATTCCCGGAACAGCAACCGATCCGGCCATAAAGCGCTGCACGTTGGTGTCAACGATGATGTCGGCAGGGCGCAGCGGACGCGTCATGTAGAGCCCCTCGAGGGCGCTGATTCGGCTGAGCGCCACGTAGGTCTGGCCGGGAGCGAATGACCGCGAGCCCAGGTCGACGATCGCGCGGCTGTACGTTTTGCCCTGTGACTTGTGGATTGTCACCGCCCACGCCAAACGCAGCGGGAACTGGGTGAACTCCGCCACGATGTCCTTCTTCAGCGACTTGGTCGCGGCCGAGTACGTGTAGCGGTACTTCTCCCAGATGGTCGGCGCGACGGAATGTGTTTCTCCGTCTACCTCGACCCACACCGTGGTGTCGATGCGGGTGACGGTGCCGATGCTGCCGTTCACCCAGCGCTGTTCGGCGTCGTTACGGAGGAACATCACTTGCGCACCCTGTTTGAGTTCCAGCGCGTCATCCGCCGGAAAAGCACGCCCACCAAACTCCCCCGTGATCTGGGCCTTCGCGGTCATCGACCGACCGGGCAGACGTGCGAGAGCGGTCGCATTGATGCGTGTCACCGTGCTGTTAGTGGTCGCAAGCGTGATGGCGCCGTCGGTGGGGGCGGGACGAGCGCCGGTCTCGTTGAGGCGTCCGGCGATCTCCGCGGTCACCCGGCCATGGCGCACGGCGTTGAGCATGTGTTTGAACTCATCTTCGTGCTGACGGTGGATGACGGTGAGCTCGTAAATGCGGAGGTCGGTCTCTTCCCACACCTTTGCGTCGAAGAACCACATCGACCGGTACTGGTCCTGGAAGTAGGCGCGCTCATCTCCGTCGCCGGGAACCGGGGCCAGCTGGTACGGATCACCGAACAACACCACCTGCACTCCCCCGAACGCTTCGCGGGGACGCTGGCGGGCCTGGCGCAGGCTGCGGTCGATGGCGTCGAGCAGGTCGGCGTTCACCATGGACACCTCGTCGATCACAAGAGTGTCGATGGTGTTGAGCAACTTGCGCAACTCGGGCACCTGGTCGATCTGGTGGTCGGCGATGACCCCGATTGGCAGGCGGAACAGCGAGTGGATGGTCTGGCCGCCGACATTGAGCGCCGCAACACCGGTCGGGGCGCAGATCACCACCTGCTTAGACGTGTTCCAGGAGAGGTGGTTGAGCAGTGTCGACTTACCCGTGCCCGCACGCCCGGTCACAAAAATGTTCTCGCGGGTGGTCTCGATGGCGTCGAATACCGCGGCCTGTTCGGCTGAGAGCGTCAGGTCGGTCACGGCTGCTCTCCACGGTGTGTTCTCACAATAATCTCTAGGGTACCCGCGCCACAGGCCGCTCGCTCTTCCGTCGCGCGCGGCCTGTGGCGCACGGACGCTCGGGCGGCGAGCTTAGGATGTGGGGATGCGGCGTGCACTCATTCTCTGGTCCGTCGCCCTCGCGGTGGTACTCGCCGGCTTCGGGATCACCGTCGCCATTCTCGGGTCCACGCTGTACAGCGCCGGAGGGTTTGTGGGCAGTTACCTCGACGCGCTCGCCCGGAAAGATGCGACCACTGCGCGTGAACTTCCCGGTGTTCTCGCCTCGGAGAACTCCCCGACCGACCTGCTCACGACTGAGGCTCTGGGCGATCTGACAGACATCGAAGAAGTCCGCGACCACACCGGAGCCGACGGTATCCACACCGTCACCTTCAGCTACACCCTCGCCGGAGAAACCGCGGAGAGCGACTACCGGGTACGCCAAACCGGGTCGTTCCTGGGCCTGTTCCCCACGTGGACGTTCGACAGCACCCCGCTCGGCACCATCGCGGTGACAGTTCTGCACAGCAACGACTTCCGCGCGAATGGTGTCGAGCTCACCAACGCGGAGCAGATGGCCGAGTCGGGCGGCCTCGCCGTCTTTGTCCCCGGTGTGTACTCGTTCGACCACGAGTCGACATTCCTCAAGGCGGACGCGATCGATGCCGCGGTGACGGAGCCGGGCAGCGTCACTGCGGTTCAAGTGAATGTGCAGGCGAACCAGGAGTTTGTCGCCGAGGTCAAGACCGAGCTGAACGACTTCCTCGACACATGTGCCACCCAGGAGGTTCTCCTCCCGACCGGCTGCCCGTTTGGTAAAACCTTCGACAACCGCGTGGACACCACTCCCGCGTGGTCGATCGCTGAGTATCCCGCAATAGAGATCATCCCGGGCGACGGTGTTGGCAACTGGATCGTGCCGAGGACCGAGGCCGCCGCACACCTTGTTGTGGAAGTCCGGTCGCTGTTCGACGGTCGCCGCACGTCGTTCGACGAGGATGTGCCGTTCGACGTGTCCTACACAATCACCATTGGCCCGACCGAGAACCTCTCCATCCAGGCGCAGAACTAGCCTGACCACACGGTCGCATAC
>Ga0247814_10002239_pt1 | contig 10760 bp, 10 predicted proteins | sample UWRJL179409R1_FD_179947 | JGI IMG/M metagenome (GOLD analysis project Ga0247814, IMG submission 179947) | Plant litter microbial communities from Arlington Agricultural Research Station in Wisconsin, United States - UWRJ-L179-409R-1 | ecosystem: Environmental > Terrestrial > Plant litter >... | reverse complement strand
GTCCATATTCAGTAGCAGCTCTATCACTGTATTTGATCCACTCCATAAAGGGCCAGTCCTCTGGAATAGAATTATCATCACAATACGGCGTTGGCATCAACTCTTGACTCTCCATCCACCCCCCAGGCTTCAAATGGTAGAATGACTTTCGTATAATATCTTTGAAGTTAGTGAAGGCACCAAGCAACATCCTCGTATGTATGTAATCGAAGTGATTTGGTGGAACGACCCAGTCATCGTCACTTGCATCGTCAATAAAAAAATGAACATTTGCTGGCACAGATGTTGGTTGAATCGGGGAGAGATCTGTTCCTTGTACTTCTGCACCTGGAAATTCATCACCCATCTCTACAGCCCATTGACCGGTTCCAGTTCCTATGTCAAGTATTCTCTTTGGGTCTTTGATGGGTGCAAAATAATTGCGGTTTTTGAACGCACATTTGAGAATCTCAAATTGGAGATCTAGTCGATCGACCTCAGCCACATCGTTGGGAAACTGATATGCTGCAGAGTTATAAGTGGTAATTCAGGTAGGTGCCTTAAGAAACTGCTCTTACATCCTGCCCGATATCCATGATACGATCGCCCGTTTTCTTTAGGGAATTCATAAATACTGTTAGTGACAGATTGCGAGTCACTTCTACAGTATGTTAGTGTGAGGCTGTAGTTGGTCCATGTTACAAGGAATGATGCGCAAAATGGTCTCTGGACTGAGCATACTCATCGATTATGGAACCCTCAGCACTGGAAAGTACGCTCTGTGCAATAATTAGGCCTTTCGAAACGATGTTCTTTTAACGGGCCAGGTTTTATACTCACATTGCGTGCTGTAGATGAATTCCTGGCAAGTTCAGATTGCCCCGAATGATTAGCCGTTGCATCATCTTCGCCATCAACCATTGTGTCGGGACAACAACAAGAAGAAGAAGAAGGAGGAGGAGGAGGAGGAGGAGGAGGAGGAGGAGGACACGCCGCTGCAATCTAATCCAATCCGGAAATTGCGAAGGAGTCCATTAACTTAACAGTGAGTAGATGGATAAATATCGCCCTGTTATGAAACAGTGGACAAGCGTTTTGTGTCTCCGTGAGTTTGTTTGGTAGCAAGTAAGATACAGAATTGCCCGAGATTCTAGAAGAGGAAGGTCCCTACATTACTAGTCCAGAAGTGATTTACCTGCAAGGACTTACTTGTCCAACTATTTGAAACCACAATAAAAAAAACGCACTAATAATAAGTGCCGGGACGGGAGCCGGCGAGACATGGATCACTGATTCCAGCAGTCTGGGCTGGGACACCCGAGGACCCATCATAATCGCACCATTCCCGAAGCGGCCTGCAGTATACAGGGTAACCCCCGTCCGCCAAGGAAAATGCTACAGTGTACTGTACTGGGGGTAACCGGGGGATGGCTGTCACTGGCTGTCGCTGGCACATGTTGTGCCGGAGTTTTTTCGTCTTTCTCTCGAGCTTTTTCACCCCCTTTGCCCTTTTCACCCGACAGACTGGTTAGGCGAGTCAGCGGGCCAGATAGGCTCGGTGGAAGAGTGGGATATGTTTATTTGTTTTTTTCCCTCCGGGATTTTGGATGTTGGATGTTGGATTTGGAGTCGATGGAGTCTAGGACTGTTGATTTGCGAACTTGAAAAGAGGACCTTTTGCGGTTAATTTGCGCCGTGCTGCCTTATTTTTGCTGGAGTGAAAACAATTAAAGCCCTGATCATAGAGGCTGCAGGATTCCACAACAAGTCAACACCACCGAGATTCGAGAGGCTTCGAAGGCTGTAGCACACGGGGAGCCCAAAAAGGGTTCGGAGTAAAATAATATAAGCACTACATGATCTACCTTAAGATTCGACTGCTTCGAGTAAGGATAAGTAAACTATATTTTATCACCCCAGAATATACTCCGATAATCGACCCTTGACCATAGCTGGTGTCAAGTGCCTAGTACTCATACCGCTGATAAGGGAGAATTCTAAAGGAAGGGTATACAGGACCGAACTTTCTCGTTGGTGTTCCCAAAGCGACGACCATTAAGATGCAATTGTGTAATATTACTAAACATCATTGTATGTAGGAAGGTTAAAATCAAACTTACCCATGGCACGACCTTATTTCCCAATCTAAGGGGAAAACGGAACAAATTCATTCAGCCTACCGTCTAAGCTATTTTTCAGGTGAAAGTTTCACCCGTGACATCCCCAAGATGCCTGTAGTGTCAGGGTACGTAGGCTTGCGAGAAAGGATGTCCTTGTCTGACGGGGAAGGAATTGTCGAAACCAAAGTGACACTCGAATCCTTACTGTAACAGTAGAGAATGCTGGGACTTTCGAGATGAACCTCGGGTGACTCTGGCTACATAGTTTTATGATCGTGTTAGTCAACCACAGCATAAGTTTCTCAAATCGGATATTCTGTAGTAGTACAGACACTTCTTATTTATAGCCATAGGATAAATAGGAAGTTACCTTGGACTTAGTTGTCGGCCCTGATATCGACTTGTGGTAGCCGTTGCACATCTTTAGCATTCGAATTTATGTATCATAATATGCCCATTATGACTATAGCGCCGCAAATCAACTCCCAGATATTCTTTAGAGCTGGTAACAGGTATAGATATCACACTTACAAACATACCACTCCCAAGCTTTCAAGTCCCTAAGGAACATAATTTCCCCCGTGTTTTTCAAACACTATTCATTTTCATGCCTGGAAAACACAAAGTAGACTCAGCCCCATTTTTAAACTTACGTTACATAGATTGCTCAGCAACGAAAAAGCTGCATGGTCATAACTTGCTTGGCCCACTCTCTGGCGGAGATTTCTAGATTCTACCTACTGATTTTCACTCTCACACTCTCCCGCCATAAGTTTAGTAGATGCTTACGATGTGGCTCTGAGATTTCACTTGTAACTTACAAATCCTTATGTTTCCTAGTCAGAATATTAGTACTGTTACCAAGACCAAAGCACTGAAAAATAACGTATGCCTCAATCCGTGCTCCCTCACGGTTGTATTGTACTATTTCGCTCGTACTACTTAGCTACTTTTTGTCGCCCATTGGCTAACCATCCTCGCCATCTTAGACACCCCTAAAGCCACTATTGTAAGAGCCTCAGGCTGTTAGAATATTCCGCCTTTCCTTTTGTAGTCAAGCGTAAATGCTAGTGGAGCTAGTGGAGTTACAGATGAACTACGGCAGGAGTATGCGAACCACCCCTCCCTTGAAGTGACTCAAGGCATCACATTGGAGGCTGCGCCGTCCAGTTCCTTGAGATCATATATAGACGCGGTCTCTATTGTAAAGTTTTGACATGCCTTGAAGCTTTCTTCATTTAAGTTTGAGTTTGAGCCTACAGTACATGTCCCACGTGTCGGAGACCCCACCTTAAATTCTATAAATTTTATTTGTGAAACGATGGATTTCACCGTCTCTTCATCTTATACCAAGCTTCGATCCATACTGGACTCTACATCTAATGATGCCCTCCCAACACTTGCAAGCATACAGAACGCGATATCTAGAATCCCACCATCTCTCCCTGAAAAAGGCCTTGGCAATACAGCAACAGCAGCTCACCTTCTGTCAGACCTCACTCCCGGTTTCAATGGTTCAAAAACATCCGCGAACTACTATGGTTTTGTTACAGGAGGAGTTTTTCCCATAGCTGAATTGGCTGACAATGTTGTTACTGCTTTTGACCAGAACACCGCAGTACATCTTCCTGAGCATGGTGTCGGCACATTTGTTGAAGCGAAAGCTCTGGGCATGTTGGTGGAACTTTTGAATCTAGGAGATGGATGGGAGGGAAAGACTTTTACGACCGGCGCCACAGGATCCAATGTCTTGGGACTGGCTTGTGGACGGGAAGCTGTGCTCGCAAAACGACTCAATGGCGCCAGTATTGGAGAGCTGGGTATTTTTACTGCTTGTATGAAAGCAGGAGTGAAAGAAATCCAAGTTCTTACAACAATGGGACACAGTTCATTGTACAAAGCTGCCAGCGTCGTTGGTCTTGGTCGTGCTTCTGTCAAGGATATTCCAGTTGATAAGGACGAACCCTGGAGGATTAACCTGAGTGCTTTGGAGGATTCTTTGAAACAAGTGGAGGATGGAATCCTGAGTATTGTTGCGATTAGCGCTGGCGAAGTCAATACGGGAATGTTTGCAATAGATGGAATATTGACAATGCAGAAGATCCGGGCTCTCTGTGACGACTACGGTGCCTGGCTTCATGTTGATGGAGGTACAGTAATTCTCTTTCCTCAACTTTTCGAGTCTCGCTTACAATATTCTAGCTTTTGGAATTTTCGCACGTTCGCTGCCAAAGACCGATGAATTCGCTAGTTTAATTGAGTCTTCCGCTGGTCTTGAACTAGCAGATTCGATCACAGGGGATGGACACAAAATGCTGAATGTAGTAAGTCTGATCAGATTTGACCGGCTATGTTTGAATTCTAATGAAAGTGAAGCCTTATGACTGCGGATTCTTTCTCACTAAGTCTCTTTGGACACTCAATTCTGTCTTCCAAAATGTTAACGCGGCATACCTTGCTACCGGAATATCTGATATCCCATCTCCTCATAACAGTGGATTAGAAAATTCTCGGCGTTTCAGGGCTCTCCCAGTCTATGCAGTACTTCTATCGCATGGATCTTTAGGGTTATCTGAGATGTTCGCCCGGCAAGTTCGACTTGCACGTGGCATTGCTAGATTCGTAGATGCCCATGAAGATTATGAGTTACTGGCTCAACCCAAGGAAGGAGACGACACTTTCCAGAAAATTCATATAATTGTCATCTTCAGAGCAAAGGATGACACTTTCAATATGGAACTAGTTCAACGCATAAACGGTACGAGGAAAATGTTTGTGAGCGGTACGATGTGGAACGGAAAGCCTGCCGTCCGGATTGCGGTTAGCACCTGGAGAGTTGAAGTCGAACATGATCTGAGTTTAGTGTCAGGTGTACTGAGGGAATTGTTAACAAGATAGCTAGAAGATCTTGATCTATCTCGTGGAGGAGTAAAGCATTCTCATACAATATTTTCCCGGCATTGTTCTAAAGGAGTAAGTACTATAAACTCAGCGTCTTAAATAAAATTGAAATAAATAGCCCCTCTATTAGACCGACCATGGACGGTTTGTTGGAGGGATGGTGTTGCATTTGAGTTATTCCCCAAACGTCCAACCCTGAGACTTGGTTACTGTACAGTTTGACCCCCATTTATGTCAGATATTTAGAGTGTTCGCAAGGGCAAATATCTCTGGAGCGGAATCTGGATTGGTAAGTACAGATCTAGCGAGTAGCATCTCATTAAATTCGATCCTTTTCATTGATAGATATGTACGCTGTATACATATATTGTTGTAAGTTTGCTTGTTTGTATCCTGTTATAATATCCCAGTTGCTCAGGGGAAAATAGGAGCAATAGCTTGCTTAATAATAATACAATAATAGACTGTTCATTTAATTCAGGGGCAATACAACGTAGAACGCCCAAACGTCACGCGAGTAGGCCTGGGCTTATCAACCAATACAGTCTGAACAGAAACTTTATTCCGGGAAAGTACTTTCAGAGAGTCCCGTCTTGACATTAAGATGACTAGCCGTGTTATATGGTACATGGTTACCGCCTATGACTGGCCTAGTAGCAGGAAAATTTCACCCTTGGCCTTGAGCTTATTTTACATAAGTCTTATAGCAATACATTTTATAAGATGTGTTCTCATACTAATATCAATAAGGTACAAACGAATTAAAATGATTCTGGCAAAAAGGTACAACTGGATTTTGACAAATACTTCATTGGAAGGTTAGGGAATCGTAGATTCTGAACAATGCTTTAAGGCATCTTCCCATCTATTTTCAATCTCTTCCTCGGCATCATACCCATACGCCCACCATTGAGTTACCGGATCGCTCCATTGGTTTGCACTCCAACTAAAGCTCTTTCCTTCTACCTCCGGTTTCATGCTCTCGTCTCGCATAACCTGCTCTGGACCATCTGCAAAATGCCATAGCTTGCCGTTTAGTAAACTAGCATTTTGCATTTGACCAGATCTCTTCCTCCTTTCAGTTTCGTATAGCTTAAGCGCGCATGGAAGCTGCTGAGAACTTTCGACCAAGGAGAGCACTGCAGCAAGCGCCGCTGCATCTTCGACAGCCATAGCTGCTCCCTGAGACATGTACGGCAACATAGCATGTGCAGCGTCACCTAATATCAACACTTTATTACTTGGTGCCACCCACCTTTCCAAAAGCTTCCCATTCAATAATGGTCACTTCAAAGTTTTATCAATCAGACCAATTATTTTGGTCAAACATGGGTCCCAACCCGAAAAGTACTGCCGCATGTCCTTGATGGCATTCGCTGGGCTCCAAGTTTCAGGATCTGTGTGATCAACGTGGCTCAATACCAGGTTGAGTGACTTTCCAGCTGCAATGGTATAAGTCATGACGTGTCTGCCGGCTCCAATCCAGATATTTAGCGAAGGCTTCTCAAGCAGCCACGAAACCTCTGGGTCATCTTTCATCTTCGCTACATCAACAGTTGCTCTGTATGCAGCAAACCCGGTTGCTTGAGGGAAGACATCGGTTCCTCCAAGGATAAGCTTTCTCGCTGTAGATTTAACACCTCAAATTCGGTCAATTTCTTCTTCAAAAGATGTGTAGGCAGAACCGCTCACCATCTGCTGCAACAATTAGATCAGCTTTGACAATCTCTCCATTGTCCAACTGGATACTAGGTGCGTCCAAGTTGTATTTTTCAACTCTACTAGCAATCCTTACCTTAACACCAAGCTGCAGTGCCCTTTGGTATAGCGCATCATGAAAGTGAGCCCGATGTATCATATAGTATGGACCGTTGAAATTTTGTCGAAAGTCTGGGACTAGTCTTGTATGCCCAATCAATTTACCATTATTCCATCGACGGAAAGACATGCCATATGGTTCTACAACAGAATCTTTAAGAAGTGGCTCGAGGCCCCAGGAATGTAATAAACGTGAGGAGTTCGAAGGAATTTGAATTCCGGCCCCAACTTAGTAAAGCTTAGTTGCAAACTCTAAACACAAGAATCTGAACAGTGCTCACCTCGCCTAACTCACTGGCTTGCTCGAAGACATCGACTTTGTGGCCTCTTCTAACCAAGGCAATCGCGCCAGCTAGGCCTCCTAACCCTGCACCAACAACGATCACGTTCAATTTGACTTTCGCCAACTTCGGAGCAGTGGTCTCGGAAGCATGGTGTTTTTTTGATGGCTGAAGAAAATGCAAGGATCGTGTAGGATAAGTTGGAGGTTCAATGCTCGCGAGAGAAGTTGTTCTATTTCCATTATAATGGCCATCTGATTTTGCAGTGAGTGTGGGAGGCTCCTCGGAAGTGGGCGCCATTGGGGAAAGCCAGGACAAAATTGACGTTAATCTAGGTTAGTTGATAGAGATGAGACAACCACAAAAGAAGTATTTATGCAAAAAGCAGTCTCGGTTCAGGGGCCTGCGGAGGATAATAAGGTCATTGCTTTTATGGGTATATCATCTACCATGTTTAATTGCCATTCATTCCTCTGATCTAAGAACGGCCTCCGTCATATACCCGGGGTTCTACTAAGTCTGATATCTATCTATCCTATCTCCCCGCGACTAGCCTCGGTGGGCTCTGGCTAATCTAAGCGAGCATTCGGTTAACGTTACAGCTTACCTTGGTAATCATTTAATTTATGTATGCTTTTTCCATTGAAGATTATCTGGAAACTAAGTATTACTTGCGACTCGACCTGCGCTGTTTTTATTTGACACCGAGTATTACTCTCCTTTTGATTTAGGTAGATGAAAATTCCTCCTACTTCTTTATAATCCTGTATAACAAAGCGATCACAGCTCTTTAAAGATGGCCCCAATAGCTGAGATAGCGTCTAGTGCATCTGTACCAATAGATTATGGACCATTTAAAAAATGCCACCGAAACACAGTTTACGAATCTTGAGAGAATTAAAATGCTCATGTCAAAATAATTAAGGTAGAGTTGAAATCAGCTATTTTTCTACTGCCAGTGAGATAAGTAAAAATCCGTTGTTTCCTTGAGTAAATTCAATGTCCACTGTCATCTATCTCAAGTCTTCTGGGGCACTATGATAGCATACAGTTATCAGCCTTACTTGCTTTCCATATGATTCATAACATTGTTCATTTCCAAGGCAGCAGGTATACTATATGCAATCCCAGTACCCGCTAGTTGGCTCATAAAATTAATGTCCCCATCCAGCACAAACTCTCCAAAGTCCATACCTACAGGCGATAGGTTTGTGATTGTTTCACGCGAAGGAGGTAGAATAAAATCGGACCTATATGATGGCAGAGACGTACGTGCATTGTTGCCGAATGCCGAGTTCATTGACACTGGAACTGGAATAGAAGGGGCGTCTACAGCGTAGCCGGTAAGTATATGAGCCAATAGAATAGTGATTATATAGAGACTGAAATAAAATGAGAGACGTTGCTCACCTATTGCCATGAGAAATCCTGTAAGCTGTTCAAGATACAACGCGCAAGTGTCGACCATTTTGTTTTTACTATCAAGCAGCCGCAATGCTTGAGATGCATCAGAGAGAGACCTGTGCAGCTTATGTGATGGGATTGGAAGAGAAAGCGGCTGTGCGCCATGTAGTTCCCTATCCCTTTCAACAAGTAGTGCAGCAAAAATAACGAGGGCGGCATTGAATGTATAGTATAGACTGAACCACCACGCCCCGAGCAGATTACGCTGATATCCATCTGATGCCACGATTGTACTTACGATCGCGATAATGTCCATAGAAGCCTGTGCACATTTGTAGATACTGTTATGCCCGATCTGTTGCATGAGTTTAACTTCTTGTACTTCAGTGTCCAGAACATCCCTTCCAATGATATCAAGAAATTTCACTAGGATTGGTCTGTACATAAGAACACAGAGGTTGTGATAACGAAGGGTGAGGATTATACGAAATCGCTCTATGTAAAAAGTGGTCGGATCAACGACGTCTGATATTGCTGCGAGTTTCTCAACTTTCTGCAGTGCAAGCGAGGGCGGCAGAAGATGCTCCCATTCGACAAGCTGTTGTTCGATTGCAAAAAGGCGAGACATCATATCAGATGCTATGAATGGAGTAGAAACGCCAATATTACCACCATAAAAAGAAGCGATTACATTCCACATAAGCTTGTAAAGTGTTCTATAAATGTTAGCTCATTCATTCCATGGTTTTTAGCAGGATACATCTAGAATGCTTGGACAGTAGATATTTTGAAAAGCTTACATGGTGGCGTTAAAGGCATCTACGCTGGCGATTTGTCGTATATTAGACGCAGCATCTCCACCTGGCTCGCTCACGCCAAGAATAAGATGCTGTGGAAGCTCAATTCTAACATAATCATCTGGAATGGCTGCCGGACGGCCGAAAGTCATGCTCAACGTTCGATCTAGCATAACACACCCGAACCAAGTCCGTTTCCGATATTCTCGCTCCAAAGTAGAAAAAAGACCTGATGCGCTACTAGAATGCACGCCAAGTTGCAATGCAGCTTTAACCGCGAGACCGTGGATGGTCCATGTCTCGGCCGACTTTTGTGTACCTTGCAAGTACTGGCTTCTCAGAAGAAGGTACTGGACTTCAATACATGAGCAACCATTCACAATCAACAGCAAAACTCAAGTTCAAACTTACCAATCTCTAGGCTTGTACCACGCAGGATTTGCTTCTCGCACAATCCTACCGCACGCTTGTAGTAAATATCTGATTCTCTAGCACGATCCTCTGCGCTGAGCCCAACCACGACTTTAGTGCCGATAGCGATTGCCATAATCATGTTCATCAAGCCCAGCCAAGTCCTCCTGACTTTTTTGAAGTTGTTCTTCTTCATTTCGTCGTAGCTGTCGAGGAATGTTCGCTCATGAATATAAGGGAAAAGCAATCCGGTATCACTGAAGTACTGCCTGATCAGGTCTCTTGCGGTGGCTTCGGGGGGTAGTGCATAGATGTTGAGGAGAAAGCGGTCGCTACTTGCTGAAAGGTTTCTCGAATTCCTCGCGTTTCCGGAGGATGATGGTGGTTGAGAGACACTAATGACAGTACTATCCAAGAGAATTCCCGGACTTGCACTCACCATACCAGCAAAAAAAGGTTCGCCATTGCTGGATACGTGTGCTATTGCACGCGAAAGATGGCGAGTAAAAGAAATATTCGATGACGGTCCTAGGGAGAGATGTTAGTTAGACATTGGCATAGGATACGAGCGATTTGTACCAAAGAATCCGCAGTCTTGCTCGGTGCTGAAAACCATCGCGCCCATTCCGTCAGCGTCGTTCCCGGGATCTGAAGAGTCTTGTAGACTGTCGCTGTCGACCATCAGCTCTTCATTTGCGAGACTGGCTATACTTGGGTTGGGCATAATTGTGTCACAAAGCCCAAGTTGACTTCGATCATTACCAAATCGTAGCTGTTGCTGCCGTCTCCCATGACTCTCATTTTGACTCTCTTTCTGACAACCGATGTATTCTTCGACCGCCTGCAACCGATTTTCCAAGGTAGACAGATAGTCTTTACCAACGATCACATTAGAAGTAGAGACCGAGTTGACATATGTGCACTCGAAGCCAAGCTCGGAGCACCCCAAACATTTTGGACGGACTCCATCACACTGCAAGAGGTGAGTTACTAGGTGGGTAGCTAACAACGCATCCACAGCTACGTGAGCACGAATATGAACAGGTTGC
>Ga0247814_10002238_pt1 | contig 10767 bp, 9 predicted proteins | sample UWRJL179409R1_FD_179947 | JGI IMG/M metagenome (GOLD analysis project Ga0247814, IMG submission 179947) | Plant litter microbial communities from Arlington Agricultural Research Station in Wisconsin, United States - UWRJ-L179-409R-1 | ecosystem: Environmental > Terrestrial > Plant litter >... | reverse complement strand
GAGTAACCTACAAGATCCGCCGCTCAGCCGCACTGGCCGAGTGGCAGTCCCTTATGGCCTGAGGCTTGGCGGGGAAGGGGAGAGCTCCGCCAATCGGAGACGAGTTGCGGTTAGACTGACAGCACCCGCACCGAAGTCGAACGACCGCAACCGGGTCGGTTGCAGAATTGCCGCCTTTGTTCTTGCCGCATCGATAGCTACTATATCCGCTTTCGAGGCTAAACAAGTGACCGCGCTATGACTGAAATGGGGTGGATTGCCGAATGCTCGCCTTACACCTCAAGGTGCCCGTAGACCTATTGGGAACTTTGACCGTCGATGATTGTGCAATGGCAAAAAGCGGTCTCGTTTTGCATCGTGCCAACACTTAGTTTGACCGCTCCCTTTCCTGCAAACGCGTAAGATAATGCATAGTAACCTTGCGTTGACGAACCAAGCGTAGTGCTCTGCCCCTTGAGGTGAGAAATATGCGAATCCTTGTTGTCGACGATGAACCTGCACTCATAGAGTCGTACCGCCACGTACTTGCTCCCAAACACAGCGAGAGTTCCGACGCGCTTGGCGCGCTCGCGAGTGCCTTGTTTGATGATGCACCGGCGGTTCAAGAGCTTCACCCTGCAATGGAGGTCACCTATTGCAGGCAAGGCGCCGACGCGGTGCGTGCGGTCGAGGCTGCCTTGGCAAACGGCCAAGCCTTTCAGGTCGCGTTTATTGACGTCCGCATGCCTCCCGGCATCGACGGCAAGGAAACTGCGCGCCAAATCCGCGTCCTCGATCCTCACGTCAATCTGGTGATTGTGTCCGGCTATTCCGATCACAACGTCACGGATATTGCACTGGCGGCTGGCCCGCCGGACAAGATTTTCTACCTCTCCAAGCCTTTCAATGCCGCTGAAATCCAGCAGATGGCGACAGCTTTGGCGCGTAGATGGGAGACCGATGCCCGGCAGATCCAACTACTTCGGCAAAAAATGCAGGAGCTCGAGGAAAGTGAAGCGCGCGCGAGACACGCCGCACACCATGATTTTCTGACGGGTGCGCCCAACCGGCTCGCGCTTCAACACGCGCTCAATGCCAAGTTGAGCGGCGACCGGAGCGGGCTGGCGCTGGTTTTGCTCGATCTAGACCGGTTCAAGCAGGTTAATGATGCTTTCGGTCACGCGGCGGGGGACCACCTTCTCCAGACGATCTATCAGGGGCTGCGTGAAGAAGTCCCACCGGGCACGATGGTGGCGCGGCTTGGCGGTGACGAGTTCGCGTTCATGCTCGAATGCGAGACGGTCGAAGCCGCCGAGGAAGTCTGCCGCCGCGTCGTTAGCCGCTGTTCGCAGGCGTATATAGTCTATGGAGACGGTGTTCAGGTGGGCGCGTCTGCGGGTTTGCTGTGGACCGAAGATTACCCAGATAGCGATTCCGGTGATCTGCTGCGGTTTGCTGACATCGCGCTGTACGAAGCAAAGCGGGCAGGCCGGGGCCAATGCTGCCGTTTCGATGCCGCGATGGATGTGAGCACCCACTTCCGGAGGACGATCGAAGGCGCTCTGTGCCATGCTATCTTCAACGACGAGCTGGAGCTGTTCTACCAACCCATCGTTGAGCGAGATTCGCTGGCCACCGTCGGCTTCGAGGCACTCCTGCGCTGGCACAGCCCGATCCACGGCGAGGTGCCTCCAGCCGTGTTCATCCCGATCGCGGAAGAAAGCGGGCTGATTCATTCACTCGGAGACTGGGTGCTCGATCGGGCGCTGAAGGACAGTCTCAACTGGCCAAATTTCTTCGTATCGATCAACTTTTCCGCACGCCAGTTCAAACGACCAGACTTCACAGAAGTCGTTTGTGATGCTGCGAACAAGGCGAGGGTCCCTTACCACAGGGTCCAGATCGAGGTCACGGAAAGCGCAATGTTCGACGACATCGAGCGGGCCACGGCTACGCTGGCAGAGCTGCAATCGCGGGGATTTCGGATCGCACTCGACGACTTTGGCACCGGCTATTGCAACCTGCTCAACCTCAAGAATTTCGCGCTGGACTGCATCAAGATCGACAAGAGCTTCGTCGAGGGATTGGGGATGGAGGCGCATGCGGCTGCCATCGTCGGCTCCATCGCGCAGCTTGCACGCGGGCTGGGGCTCACGGTGATCGCCGAGGGGGTCGAGACATCGATGCAGTGCCAAGCGCTAAGGGTGATGGGTTGTTCGCACATGCAGGGTTTTCTGTTTGGCAAGGCGGCTCCGCTCTCGATCAGCAATGCATGCTATGACGCGGCCCAAGTCGGCGCCGATTCCATGCGGGTGAAGGACACTGAACAGCAGGCAGTGGGCTAACTGGTGAACTCACCTTCCGAACGTCTCAGACAAGTCGTTACCGCTTCGCTCGGGCGGCGGCTGGCCTTCAACCTGCTTGGCTTTGGTCTGATTGGGCTGGTGGCCATTCTTCTGTTGCTCGGCGCAGTAATTGATCACCGCTTTTCTTCGCTTGAGCTCAAGGAGATTGAGGGGCACGTCGATCGGTCTAAGGCGGCGCTCGAGCAGCTTCAGGATACGATGGAGGCCCGCTCACTTGACTGGGCAATATGGGACGACACCTTCGAGTATCTGCATTCGCCGAACACCGGATACGAAGCGGACAACATTAATCTGAGTTCGTTCGAAAACATCGACACGGCGGCCATGGGCTTTGTTCGCTTCGAGGGCACTTTCCGCAAAGCTGCCTACTACGACTTCGAGACGGGAGAAGAGGACCCGGTCGCACAACAAGAATTCCTGCGGCGGATCGCCGATCCGCGCTTTGCGGCATCGATGGCTGAGGTTCCGGTGCGGCAGGGCTTCATGCGCATCGGTTCGCGGGTCCTCGTCATCGCTGCGGCACAGATTTACCGGAGCGATAATTCCGGGACTCCCGAGGGCTATATCGTAATGGCCAAGGAGCTCAGGGACGAGGATCTTGTCCAAGCTCTTCAGCTTCCGGCCAAGCTTGAACTTGCCACCGGAAAGAACGTGCAAGAGATAATGCGATCTGGCGCGACCGTTTCGATAGCCGAACGAATTGAGGGCCTCGATGGCGAGACCGTCGGCACCATCCGATTTGCAGTGCCCCGCGCTCTGAAGCAGGAGGGAGCGGCTCTGCTGGTGATAACTGCAGGCGGCGTTGCCGCGCTTCTCATCGGTCTGGTTATATTGCTTAACTGGCGCCTTGGAGCCGTGCTGATCCGGCCAATCGAAGCCTTCCAGGGCCACGTCTCGCGCATTTCCAGCAGCGGCGAACTTGACCGGTTCCAAGCCGACGATCGCAATGATGAACTCGGAGCCTTGTATCGCGAGTTCAACGGGATGACGGATGAACTCAACAGCTTGCGGGCGAAGGTGGAAGCGCAAAGTTTCGCGATCGGGCAAAGCGAAAGCGCAATCGCCATCATGCATAACGTGCGCAATGCCATCAGTCCGGTGCAGGCGATCCTGTCCAAGCTCGAACAGCGCTTGCACTTTCCGGCCGTCGAAAACGTCACCCGCGCAATGCAGGAATTGACACACGAACACACGGCCGCAGGGCGCAGGCAGCAATTGCTGGCGTTCGTGGACACGGCAGTGATCGAGGCCAAGCACCAATTATCGGACCACCGCGGCGACCTTCGCGCCGCGCTCCGTGCGGTCGGTCAGGTCGTCGAAACGATCTCTTCCGTCAACGAACAAGTGACGAGTCGCGAAATGGCAGAATGCGACTTGGCGACGGTCATAGGAACCTCCGTAGCACTTGTGCGCCACAGCGAAGCAGCGAACATTGAAGTCGAATTTACGGCAGACAAGCGATTTCAGGTGGCTACGCCTCGTGTCATTCTCGCGCAAATTATGGATAATTTGTTGACGAATGCTACCGAAGCGATCGTCGCCACTGGTCGAGGTAGAGGATCGATCACTGTTCACGCAGGCCAGAAAGATGAGGAGGTGCGCAAACTCGTGCACATCACGATCCGAGACGATGGAGACGGTTTTGCGGCCGAACATGCGCTTGACCTGTTCGAGCGAGGGAAATCCAATCGGGCCAAGAAATCCGGTGGGATTGGGCTTCATTGGTGCGCGAACACGCTGAATGCGCTTGGTGGATCGATCGCTATCGAGAGCGGCGGTATGGGGGCTGGCGCTACCGTTAAACTAATTTTGCCGCTTGCAGTACCTTGGCAGGAGGACGCGGGCGAGCCAGCTCATTCGAACGCCGCTTGAGCCCAATCGCAACAATTGAATTTGATGGCTCCTGTCTTCTAGGCTTGATAAGCAGTCAATAGACAAATCAGCTCACAGCAACGCCCTCCTTGCAGGTGCGCGCCGCCACTGTACCGGAAATCCGCGAACATCTCGCAATCTAGAATGACCGCAACGGGGTCGATTCCGGAATGGCAGCTTTTGTCTGGAAGGCGCCAGAAGCGGCTGGTTTGTAAACGACCCCATGGCGGACATTCGAATAACCGCTACTTGCTCACGCTGGCGGCAAAAGGAGCGTGATTGGGTGCTCCAGCTCGAACGCCGCTAATCCATCAGGGTCAAGTTGTCTGTCTGATCGCCGAAAGCTGAATGTCGCAAAACCACCCCGTTTGTGACCTTGTTGCCGAGCGCAGTGCGAGCCAGAAGCTGTCCTGCCGCAAACGACCCCATTACGGTCGTCTCGACCGACCTTCGCGACGCCCGAAAGCAATTGAGAACGGGGATAATCAACTTGATAGCCGGCCAGCCAGTTCAATAACAAGAAACAGGACGCCCCCGCTTGCAGCGGGCTCTACCGACCCCGCTTTCTCAACATGGAGCGGTGGAATGAAACTAATAGACGACAAAGTCGCCATCATCACTGGGGCGAGTTCGGGGATCGGGAAGGCGGCCGCGACATTGTTCGCCGCGAACGGTGCGGCGGTGGTTCTGGTCGCCCGCCGACAAGATGCGCTAAACCAGTTGGTTCGCGACATTGAAGCACATGGTGGCCGAGCAATTGCCGTAGTCGGAGATGTGACGCAAGAATGCACCCACAAAGAAGCTGTAGCAGCCGCGCAGGCTACATTCGGTGGCTTGCACATCGCCTTCAATAATGCGGGTCTGGTCGGAGCCATGAAACCGCTGGCCGAGCTGAAGCCCAGCGAATGGTCGAAGGCGCTGGCGGTAAATCTGACCGCAGCATTTCTCGGAGCCCGAATCCAAATCCCGGCGATGCTAGAGCAGGGAACGGGTGCGCTCGTATTTACCGGCAGCTTCGTCGGGAACAGCGTGGGACTGCCAGGCATGGGCGCCTATGCCGCAGCCAAAGCGGGACTTATGGGTTTGGTGCGCAGCATAGCGGCGGACTATGGCGCGGCAGGTATACGCGCGAACGCTCTCTTACCTGGGGGCACTGCAACGGAAATGGCGGGCGATGCCGCTCAGCGTGAATGGGCTGCAGGCCTGCACGCCATGAAGCGTATCGCCGAGCCCGAAGAAATAGCGAAGGCGGCATTGTTCCTTGCCAGCGATATGGCGAGTTTCGTCACAGGCTCGGCCCTGTGGGCCGATGGTGGCAACGCCGCAGTGAAACTCTAACGATGCTCGGTGCCTGACATTGTGTGTGCGCCTTTCTTGCGCATCGGCCTAAGCGTAAAAAGACGAAGACGGCAGGTTGATTGGCATCAGACTGGCTGCCGCAAAGGAGCCACGGGAGCTGAAAAATGCGGCGGGAGCTTTCCCGCTCCGACGCCGTTGGTCATGGTCACGAAAGGAGACCCTGATGCTAAAACTCTTCGCCCTTGGCGCACTCGGCTATGCCGGATACAAGTACTACCAGAAGAACATGAGCGGGGGCCATGGGGCAGATCGAAGCTACTCCGGCCCTTTAATCGCTGGTGGGCCGCTGAGTGATCGTGCCACCATTCAAAAAGACCCAAACATTCCTCCGCCCCTATAGGGCGTTGAGCAGGCGTCCGCCACGCAATTGGCAGACGCCTGTTTCTCCTGTGACAGATACCCCGTAAGCCGACTGGTGCCGCCCTGTGCTACTGGGCTACACCTTCAGCGGGCGATAGCGGTCCGAGGTAGCAGCCTTCGATGTGAGCAAGGCGAGTCTTGCAAGAGTGTTCGAAGCCTCCTCTGCTGAGATGACGGGCCTTCATCGCTGATCGCGGACCGACCGCAAGCGGTGCCTACTTTGCTGGACTGATGGACGGCTTCGGCGGAAGTTTACCGTTTGCAATTCTAAATTGGTTCGTCCGCTTAGCACCCCGTTTCGGTCCTAACTGTCGAGCGACTCTGGCCCCGAAAGCAGCCGGTCGGCCAACGACCCCATTGCGGACCTCAAGCAGCGATGGGAGGATGGCTGCATGACCACCCGTTATCAGCAGCTAAGAAAATCCATAGTTCGGCTCGCCGCTACCGCAGGCGAGCAGCATGTATATCTCGAAAGCATCCTTGGCCACCTCTCGTCCAATGGGGACGCCACCGGGTATGGAAATAACGAACTCGCTTTGGAGTTCGGCGAAATCTACGCCGCGGCAGCGCATATGCAGGAGTGGGGGGAGATCACTGAAGAAGAGATTCGCGCGGTCATGCAGATTGATACGCTGCTGAACGATTGGGGCGTAAGACAATCCGAAGATTTCTGGCGGCGCGAGGCTCTTTGGAGCGACCCACGGTGGGAGCAATTGCGTCAATGCGCTCGCAGCGTTCTGAGCAAATATCCGGACGAGGAGCGCCCAAGCGGCTGGATGAACGATGTAGGTTGAACGCCCATTTTGGTGCTGTCAGAGCAGCTGTACCTTAAGCTTTGCGGCCAGAGAGAACACGCTGTCAGTCTTGCTGTCGTCACCGGCTAGGTTCCAGGATAGGCGGTGTTTGGCCAAATTTCGGAACTACAACGCCCCCGAGGAGCCGAGAAACTCGCCATGGCTCGGCTCGGTGCAGTTGCTCTGACAACACCCGCGCCGCATCTGAAGAGATTGACACAAAATCTGCATACGCATACCTCACTCATGGGGAAAATGGGGGAATTATCACGTGCGTAGATTAACAGCCTTTGCGGCGTTTTTTTTAGCGTCCGCTGTCCCTATCATCCTACCCGCCACGGCCGTCGCGCAGGAACGCAGTGCTGTGCGCCACGATATTGCAGCAGACGCCTTCACGCAGCAGCGTCGCATTCTGGTATTCCGCCCGCGCATAAAAGTGGGCGAACAATCGACCGGCGGCATGTTCGAACCGCGCGCCGACTGGACCGAATTGGCGCGCACCAATCTCGACACCGCGCTTGAGCAGCGGCAGGCACTATACGGCAACCTGCTGATCGAAGCACCCGAAGTGTTTGGAGATGATGCGCGACGGGTAGATGAATATCTTTCGTTGTTCGGAGCGGTTGCCAGTTCGATCATCAATTACCAGTTTTTCGTCGGCAACCGGCTTGAAACAAAGAAGGCGGACAACAGGTCTGAAAGGTTTGACTGGTCACTCGGCCCCGGCGTCGGCGCATTGCCTGGGGCGGATCGGGCCGATTACGCCTTGTTCATCTTCACCGAAGACCATTACGGTTCGACCGGGCGGAAGGTGTTGCAGGTGTTCGGCGCACTGGCAGGCGTTGGCGTGCAGTCAGGGCTGCATGCAGGCTATGCATCGCTAATCGATCTGCGCACCGGCAATGTGTTATGGATCAACGCAGACGCGGCGATGGGCGGCGATGTTCGCGAAGCTGACGGTGCGGTGCGCAGGGTTGAACAATTGTTCGAGGAATTCCCCTTTGGCGCAGCAGGGGTTGCAAGCAGCGGAACCGGAGGTTGAAGCCCGCCCTGCTTGCCGCAGCAATGGCGGCGACACTGGCACTCCCGCCGGCAACAGCGTGGGCGCAGACGGACGGGGAATTCCCCGTCCCTACCTATGAAGGTGCCTATCAGCCGCAAGATAGCGATGAACGCGGATTGTGGTCGCAGGATGACGAGAGCGAGCGGCAATTGCGGGATGCGGATGCGGTTATCCGCGATCCGGCGCTTAACGAATATGTCCGCAGCGTACTGTGCCGCGCAGTTGGCGACAAACGCTGCGAAGCCGTCCGAATTTACATTGTTCGTGTGCCGATCTTCAACGCCTCCATGTCACCCAACGGCACCATGCGGGTCTATTCGGGCCTGCTGCTGCGGGTCCGCAGCGAAGCCGAACTGGCGAGCGTGCTCGGGCATGAATTTGCCCATTTTGAATTGCGCCACACGCTTGAACGCTATCGCTCGCGCCGGACCGGTTCGGATATAGCCGCATGGGCTACTGTTCTGGGCGCAGCAGCGGTGACATGGGGTGGTGGGTCGAGCTATTCCAGCAGAGACATGCAGGTTTCGATCTACGGCAACATCATGCATTTTGAGCGCAATCAAGAGCGCTTCGCCGATACCCTCGGCTTTGGATATATGGCCGCATCGGGTTACCGCCCGTCAGCAGCAGCCGAGGTTTGGCGCGCGGTCATGAATGAGACGGATCAAACCGCGCTTGATCGTGGGCGGCGATCCAACCGCTATGATAATGTTGCGTTTTTTGCCAGCCATCCGACCAATCTGGAACGGGCTGACACGCTCAGCGCGCTAGCCAACAGGGTGGTCGCGGCGGGTGATTATGAAGGCCGCCAGCGCCACGAAACCGCGCTGGCCCCGCATATGGCAATGTTTCTTGCCGACGAACTGGCGCGCAATGATTTTGGCGGCACCGATTTCATTATCCAGCGTCTCGCTAATGAAAACGTGACCGCCCCCCTGTTGTTCGCGCGCGGCGAGCTTTACCGCCAGCGCGGCCACCCGCGCGATCTGGCCAGTGCGACCAATTTCTACCATCAGGCGCTCGCGCTCGATCCCAGTCTAGGGGACGCGTGGCGGGGCTTGGGGCTGGCGCAATTGCGCAGCGGCAACACCATGGAAGGGGCCAATGCCCTGCGGACTTTCCTCGAGCGGGTACCCGACGCGCCCGATGCGCCGATGCTGCGCATGATGATTGGAGATCAATAATATGAACTGGCCCACTTTGTCCGTCATTGCCCTCGCGCTCACACTGACCCCGCAAACGGCCAGCGCGCACCGGCTGATGCCTGCCGGAGAAGCGGCGCAGGTAGCACGTTCGGACATGACCGTTACTCCCACCATCCAGTGGAACAAGATCAGCCAACGCCCCGGCGAACGAGCCGAACGCTGGACGCTGGACGGCGAATTGCTCAATGATGTGGTGTTCTTTGGCGGAGTGGAAGACGGCGCGCCGTTGCTACGCGAGGTGAATCGGCGCGAAAATCCGCTGCCGCATTTTTCATCCACCATGTTGCCCACCGACATTGCCCCGCTGCTCGAATCCACGCTGCGGATTACGCAGAATATCAGTAGTTTCGATGTGTCCAACGTGGCCCCGGCGACCTTTCTTGATGCGGCAGGGGTGCAGTTTGAATACCGGATGCTAGGTGCGGATGACATCACAAGGCAGGGCCGCGCGGTCGCCTCGATCATCGGCGGCAAGCTGTATATGATTACCTATGATGCCCCCGCGGAGTATTTCTACCCGCGCAATTTGCTCGACGTTGAGCGCATCGTAGCAAGTGCACGGCTGTAACGCTGTGCCTTTTCGGCCAGTCCGCAAAAGTTTGGGAAATTGCGGACTGGCCTGATCACGACCCCCATAGTTGGATCCAAGGGGGAATGACTAGGTTGGGCCTACCATGGTTCGATCGGTGCCAGAAGGCGAAAACTGTCGAAAGATAATTGACCATCTTAGGTCTGCGGCCCGAGCATTCTAAAATCATCTTGGATGCAGCCTGACGTAACCCCCAGCTGTCCACTAGCTGGTATTAGAGCCGAGCGGTTGTCTGCGCGTTTGCTCGATTGAAGCAATGGGCTCTGTCAGAGCAAATGCACCGGCTGGAAAGGATTGAGGGCAGAGGGCCCCGATGTCCAGAGCCAAGAAGCCTCATAGCCCGTTCCGATACTTCAACTCGTCGCCTGAGATCATCCGGCTGGTCGTGATGATGTACGTCCGCTTTCCGCTGAGTTTGCGCAATGTCGAAGACCTGCTGGCCGAGCGCGGGATAGACGTCTGCCATGAGACCGTGCGGCAATGGTGGAACCGGTTCGGTCCGCTGTTCGCAGCCGACGTCCGTCGCCAGCGGGTGAGCCGAATGAAAGGGTTCCGGCAGTGGAAGTGGCACCTCGACGAGGTGTACGTGAAGATCAACGGCGAGATGCACTACCTGTGGCGCGCGGTTGATCAGGAGGGGGAGGTCCTCGAGAGCTACGTGACGAAGATCAGAGACAAGAAGGCAGCGCTGCGCTTCATGAAGAAGGCGCTCAAACGCCACGGTTCGCCGGTCGAGATCACTACCGATGGCCTGCGCTCGTACAAGGCGGCGATGAAGGAGCTGGGCAATGCCGAGAAGCAGGAGGTGGGACGCTGGGCCAACAACCGGGTGGAAAACAGCCACCTGCCGTTCCGACGGCGAGAACGGGCGATGCTCAGGTTTCGGCAGATGAAGAGCTTGCAAAAGTTCGTCTCAGTCCACGCCAACGTCCACAACCATTTCAACCTCGAACGCCACCTGATCGACAGAGTAACCTACAAGATCCGCCGCTCGGCCGCACTGGCCGAGTGGCAGTCCCTTATGGCCTGAGGCTTGCCGGGGAGGGGGAGAGCTTCGCCAATTGGAGACGAGTTGCGGTTAGACTGACAGCACCCAACGAAGCCTTTGCAGCGCAGACCATCGCCGTGTTGCGCGATCTGCATCTGGACCCGACGGATCCCCGGATAAATCCCAACGGAG
>Ga0247814_10002233_pt1 | contig 10783 bp, 10 predicted proteins | sample UWRJL179409R1_FD_179947 | JGI IMG/M metagenome (GOLD analysis project Ga0247814, IMG submission 179947) | Plant litter microbial communities from Arlington Agricultural Research Station in Wisconsin, United States - UWRJ-L179-409R-1 | ecosystem: Environmental > Terrestrial > Plant litter >... | reverse complement strand
AATACTTGATGAGCGAAGAAGGCGGCAGCGCCAAGCGCTACTTCCTGCTCGGCACCGACTACGTCTACCCGCGCACCACCAACAAGATCCTGCGTTCGTTCCTGCACTCCAAAGGAGTCGCCGACAAGGACATCGAAGAGGTCTACACGCCGTTCGGTCACAGTGACTATCAAACCATCGTCGCCAACATCAAAAAATTCTCCGCTGGTGGCAAGACTGCGGTCATCTCGACGGTCAACGGCGACTCCAACGTGCCGTTCTATAAAGAGCTGGCCAACCAGGGTCTGAAAGCCACCGACGTGCCGGTGGTAGCATTCTCGGTGGGCGAAGAAGAACTGCGCGGCATCGATACCAAACCACTGGTGGGCAACCTCGCGGCGTGGAACTACTTCGAGTCGGTAGAGAACCCGCAGAACAAGAAATTCGTCGCCGACTGGAAAGCCTACGCGAAGAAACACAACCTGCCGGGCGCGGACAAAGCCGTGACCAACGACCCGATGGAAGCCACTTACGTCGGCATCCACATGTGGGCGCAAGCGGTTGAGAAAGCCAAATCCACTGACGTCGACAAGGTGCGTGAAGCGCTGGCCGGGCAGACCTTTGCCGCGCCGTCGGGCTACACGCTGACCATGGACAAGACCAACCACCACCTGCACAAACCGGTGATGATCGGTGAGATTCAGAGCGACGGTCAGTTCAACGTGGTGTGGCAGACCGAAGGGCCGATCCGTGCGCAACCGTGGAGCCCGTTCATTCAGGGCAACGACAAGAAGCCGGATTATGCGGTGAAGAGCAACTGAGGCGGATTCAGTTTTTGAGGTGGGCTTGAGATTTCCCCCCTCACCCCAGCCCTCTCCCTCAGGGAGAGGGGGAAAGGGAGCCGATCTTCATGCTTTTCAAAGCCTGAGTTCGGCTCGAGTTCGCAGGTCGCAGCACATCGTCCAGACACCTCGGTCAGTCCCCTCTCCCTTTGGGAGAGGGTTAGGGTGAGGGGCGGATTCACAGCCGGACACCGCTCCATCGGCCACCGCAAGAAAGGAAACACCACTAATGCCCACTGCCATACACCGTTTTCTCATAGCCATCGCACTCTTGCTGCCGATGCTGGCCCACGCCGGCGATGCCGAAGACTTCGTCGCGGCCAATCCCGTGCAGCAAGCCAAACTCCTGGAAACCTGGGCCGCGCAGCCCGATCCGGCGCGTATCGAATTGATCAACGCCCTGCAACAAGGCGAACTGACCATCGACGGCCAAGCCAAAACCCTGCGCCTGAATAACCGCCTGCGGGGTCTGATCGACACCGCCATGGCCAGCCACCAATTGCTCGCTGCCGACGCCAAAATCCGTCTGACTGCCGCGCAGCAATTGCAGAAAAGCGCGAAACCCGCGCAGCTGAAATTCCTCGACCAGCAACTCGCTGGCGAAAAAGATGACAGCGTCCACGCCGCCCTGAGCCTGGCTCTGGCCAATCTGCAGCTGGTCGATACTGACCCGGCCGTGCGTCTCGCGGCGGTGAGATTGCTCGGCGAAACCGGCGATCCACTCGCCCGTACGCGCCTCGAAGGTTTGCTCGAACCCGGCGTCGAAGCCGATGCCAACGTGCGCACCGCTGCCGAAACCAGCCTTGCTCAAGTCAAACGCAAACTGCTGATCGGCGAGATCCTCGGCCAGGCCTTCAGCGGCATGTCCCTCGGTTCGATTCTGTTGCTGGCGGCACTCGGTCTGGCGATCACGTTCGGCCTGCTCGGCGTGATCAACATGGCTCACGGCGAGATGCTGATGCTCGGTGCCTACTCGACGTACGTGGTGCAGTTGATGTTCCAGCGCTATGCGCCGCAAGCGATTGAGTTCTACCCGCTGATCGCCCTGCCGGTGGCGTTTTTTGTCACGGCGGCAATCGGCATGGCCCTGGAGCGCACTGTAATTCGCCACCTCTACGGCCGGCCACTGGAAACCCTGCTCGCCACGTGGGGCATCAGCTTGATGTTGATCCAGCTGGTGCGTTTGTTGTTCGGCGCACAGAACGTCGAAGTCGCCAACCCGGCGTGGCTGTCCGGTGGCATTCAAGTGCTGCCAAATCTGGTGCTGCCGTACAACCGCATCGTCATCATCGCCTTCGCCTTGTTTGTGGTGGTGCTGACCTGGCTGCTGCTGAACAAAACTCGCTTGGGCCTCAACGTTCGTGCCGTCACCCAGAACCGCAACATGGCCGCCTGCTGCGGTGTGCCGACCGGTCGTGTGGACATGCTCGCCTTCGGCCTCGGTTCGGGCATCGCCGGCCTCGGCGGTGTGGCGCTGAGCCAGATCGGCAACGTCGGCCCGGACCTCGGTCAGAGCTACATCATCGACTCGTTCCTGGTGGTGGTGCTCGGCGGCGTCGGGCAACTCGCCGGCAGCGTGCTCGCGGCATTTGGCCTGGGCATCGCCAACAAGATTCTCGAACCGCAGATCGGTGCGGTGCTCGGCAAGATCCTGATCCTCGCGCTGATCATTCTGTTTATTCAGAAACGTCCGCAAGGCCTCTTCGCACTGAAAGGACGGGTGATCGACTGATGAACCAGCCTCTGCTTGTTACCGCTACACAAAAGGCCGGGCCGAAAGTCACGATCGCGGTCGGCGCAGTGATCCTCGCCCTGCTGATCGCCCTGCCGCTGCTGTCACTGCTGCCAGCGGACAATGCCCTGTCGGTCTCGGCGTACACGCTGACGCTGGTTGGCAAAATCCTCTGCTACGCCATCGTCGCCCTGGCACTGGATCTGGTCTGGGGTTACGCCGGTCTGCTGTCGCTGGGCCACGGACTGTTCTTCGCCCTCGGCGGTTATGCGATGGGCATGTACCTGATGCGTCAGGCTGCCGGCGATGGTCTACCGGCGTTCATGACCTTCCTGTCGTGGAGCGAATTGCCGTGGTACTGGACCGGCACCAGCAGCTTTGTCTGGGCCATGTGTCTGGTGGTCTTGGCGCCGGGGTTGCTGGCGCTGGTGTTTGGTTTCTTCGCCTTCCGTTCGCGGATCAAAGGCGTGTATTTCTCGATCATGACCCAGGCTCTGACCTTCGCCGGCATGCTTTTGTTTTTCCGCAACGAGACCGGGTTTGGTGGCAACAACGGCTTCACCAATTTCCGCACGATTCTCGGTTTCGGCATCACCGAACCGGGCACCCGCGCGGTGTTGTTTCTGGCCACCGTGTTGTTGCTGGTGGCGAGTCTGTTCATCGGCTGGCGCTTGGCGCAGAGCAAGTTTGGCCGCGTGCTGACGGCGTTGCGCGATGCGGAAAACCGCTTGATGTTCTGCGGCTACGATCCGCGCGGTTTCAAGCTGTTCGTTTGGGTGTTGAGCGCTGTTCTGTGTGGATTGGCCGGGGCGTTGTACGTGCCGCAAGTCGGGATCATCAACCCGAGCGAAATGTCGCCGACCAACTCTATTGAAGCGGCGGTCTGGGTGGCCCTTGGCGGGCGCGGCACGCTGATCGGCCCGTTGCTCGGCGCCGGTGTGGTCAACGGCATGAAGAGCTGGTTCACCGTGGCCTTCCCCGAATACTGGCTGTTCTTCCTCGGCGCGCTGTTCATCGTCGTGACGCTGTACTTGCCCAAAGGCGTGATCGGTCTGCTGAAGAAACGAGGTGAACAATGAGAGTCACGGCGAGCGCTGAATTCATGCTGGAACCGGCCTTCTTTCCCGTCGAACCGAACAAGGATGCCGGCACCAGCCGCGACTCGATCGGCCTCGGTCAACGCGTCGGCCCGGGCCTCGACACACGTCACGGCACGATCCTCACACTGGAAGACATCAGCGTCAGCTTCGATGGCTTTCGTGCACTGAACAATCTCAACCTGTACATCGGCGTCGGCGAATTGCGCTGCATCATCGGCCCCAACGGCGCCGGCAAAACCACGCTTATGGACGTGATCACCGGCAAGACCCGGCCCAGCCACGGCAAGGCATGGTTCGGTGAAACCCTCGATCTGACGCAGATGAGTGAAGTGCAAATCGCTCAGGCCGGCATCGGTCGCAAGTTCCAGAAACCGACGGTGTTCGAAGCGCTGAGCGTGTTTGAAAACCTCGAACTGGCGCAGAAGACCGACAAGTCGGTGTGGGCCAGTTTGCGTGCGCGGCTGAGTGGCGAGCAGAAGGATCGCATCAGCGAAGTGCTGGAGACGATTCGCCTGACCACCTCGGTCAATCGTCAGGCCGGGTTGTTGTCCCACGGGCAGAAGCAGTTCCTCGAGATCGGCATGTTGCTGATGCAGGATCCGCAATTGCTCCTGCTCGATGAGCCGGTGGCGGGGATGACCGATGCGGAAACCGAGTTCACCGCCGAGTTGTTCAAGAGCCTGGCGGGCAAGCATTCGCTGATGGTGGTGGAGCATGACATGGGCTTCGTCGGCTCGATTGCTGACCATGTCACCGTGTTGCACCAGGGCAGCGTTTTGGCTGAAGGCTCGCTTGAACAAGTCCAGGAAAACGAGCGCGTGATCGAGGTCTACCTCGGCCGCTGAAGACCTAGATCGTTCCCACGCTCTGCGTGGGAATGCCGCCATGGACGCTCTGCGTCCGCCGTTATGTGACGCGGAGCGTCACGGTATGCGTTCCCACGCAGAGCGTGGGAACGATCACCGGGGGAGATTTTGAACATGCTGCAAGTCGACAAGCTGCACCAGTACTACGGCGGTAGCCACATCCTCCGTGGCCTTTCCTTCGACGTTAAGGTCGGCGAAGTCACCTGCCTGCTCGGGCGCAATGGCGTCGGCAAGACCACCCTGCTCAAATGCCTGATGGGCCTGCTTCCCGCCAAAGAAGGCGCGGTAAACTGGGAAGGCAAACCGATCACCACGTTCAAGCCGCATCAGCGCGTCCACGCCGGGATCGCTTATGTGCCACAGGGCCGGGAAATCTTCGGCCGGCTGACGGTGGAAGAAAACCTGCTGATGGGGCTGTCACGGTTTCCCGGCGGCGAAGCGAAAGAAGTCCCAGGTTTCATCTATGAACTGTTCCCGGTGCTGCTGCAAATGAAGCAGCGTCGCGGTGGCGACCTGTCCGGGGGCCAGCAACAGCAACTGGCGATCGGTCGTGCACTGGCCAGCCGCCCGCGTTTGTTGATCCTCGACGAGCCCACCGAAGGCATCCAGCCCTCGGTGATCAAGGAGATCGGCACGGTGATCAAGACACTCGCCGCCCGTGGTGACATGGCGATTTTGCTGGTGGAACAGTTCTACGATTTCGCCGCTGAACTGGCCGACCAATATCTGGTGATGTCCCGAGGCGAAATCGTGCAACAGGGGCGCGGCGAGAATATGGAAGCCGAGGGGGTGCGCGGTCTGGTAACGATCTGAGCGGCAAGTCTTCAGCCGTCATTCGCTATTACCCGTATGGTCGCCAAGCCTTGCCCACCGGCCCCGCTACATCCCAATACGGGCTGGTTTTCTCGACAGTCAGCGTGCCCATTGCCGTCACACGCCGGACAAAAAATCTGGCGGTCATGCGCCCCTCAAGCAAGTACCTGTCGATGTTGGCGCCCATCGAACCATCCGCTTCGAACATCATGGCTTCGGCGCTCGAGAAGGTGCTGTGGTACTTCAGCAATGCGCCGTCCGGGGTCTGGCGGAATACGCAAAAGCCCCGGGAGCTGTCCACCAGACCGGAGGTCTTGCCCTGCTGAAGACTGAACAGCAGTGACCGGGGCGAGAAAAACTGTCGATACATTTCAGACTGCTCCGGCGGTAGTCGCGTCCCCAGTAGCTCCGGTCCCAGATATACCCCCGCCAGTGTCTGATCGGCGGGTAACAGAAAGCCACCTGCCACGGCGGGAAACACCTGCTCGATTGCCAGCAAACCATCAGCCCGTTGCAACGGCACTGTCGCAACGTATTCGTCGCGGTCGCGATGCTTGAGGATGAATCCCATGCGCAGGTGCTCCGGGATGGCGGGCACACGAAGCAAGGCATCGCTCAGCGCCGAAACCGGGTCTTGGAAAATACCGGTGAACAATGGCTGGATTACAGGAGGCCCAGGTGTGGCCGGTTGATAGGGAATCCACTGAGCCGTGATCGGCCCCCGCCATCCGTCCCAGAGTGTGCCTGGATCCAGGATACGGATATGGCCGATGGCCGCGATCCGCCTGACCATGTCCTCAGGCGTGCGGCCCATTCGGGAGACGGGACTGTAGGGTGAGTCCGGTGGATTGATGGAATAAGCCAGCAGAGAACCACGAGGCCCGGACACATAATTGTGTTTGAAAAAATCCCGATAGCTGAATGCGCCATGGACATCCGGCATCGACGGCAGCGCGTTGAACAGCCTGACCTGTGCCTCGTTGAAGGTCGGGTTGGCCTTGGCCACTCTGGCGTGGATATCCAGGTGGGTGTGCCATCTACCTACACAACGGTAACCCGCTGGATGGCTGATGACCTGGGTCAGCGGGTCGAAATCCAGCAAACGCTCGAAGTCAAAGCTCATCGCTTCACCGTGAATCGGCGTTGTCGCAACAAACCGGCCATCCGCGCGCTGCAAAACAAGCGCACCGTATTCTCTGTCGACCGGGCGCTCATGTTGATGAAGCCAGTACGCGGCATCGTCTTCGTTGATGAAGGGCTGGCTGACAGGGGGTAGAACCGGTGCAGACGAAGGCTTTTTTTCAAGGGAGTGATGCGCAAGCTGCTCTAGCAGGCGCCGTGCACTTTCACGATCTGTATGGGCGGTCATCAATAAACTCCAGGATGTTCAGTCACCCCACAGAGGAAACGGGGGCGTACGCCTGGATATTGAGTTCTTCAGCAAAGCCGCAGGCGGTACATATGTATGGCAAAAAGAGCAGATGGCACCGTTTTGTTGCACTACATTTCATCATGCGCCTCTCCTTGGTGCGCCAGAATGACCTCCGGCCACCTTCTGTTGCGATGCCCTGCGGCACAGCCTTTGCAGACATCGTGACGACCAGACAATAAGCATCGACCATGACTCTTCCTGCTTCCAGCGCCTTGTTCACCCCCAGTTGGCTTGCTGAACTTGAATTGGGCTACGCCCGAATCGGCGACGCCACGCGACCGGTCCTGCGCCGGCATAAAGGCCCCTTGCGGGTGCAGAAGCATCTTTATGCCGAAGGGCCTGAAGTCTGCCAGCACATCATCGTCCATCCGCCGGGCGGGATTGCCGGCGGTGATCGCCTCGATATCAGCGCACGTGTCGAGCAACACGCCTGGGCGCAGATCACCAGCCCCGGCGCGGCCAAGTGGTATCGCGCCGGTGGGCCGGCTTATCAGAAACTTGAATTGAAAGTGGCGGCCGGGGCGACGCTGGAATGGCTGCCGCAGGAGACCATTGTCTACAGCGCCGCACAGGCTGAACTCACGACTTCGATTGATCTGCGGGGTGATGCGCGGCTGTTCTACTGGGACGTAGTGGCGCTGGGTCGCCCGGCGAGTGGCGAGCGTTTCGACCGTGGACATTTTCAGGCGCATCTGGATATTCGTCGCGACGGCCGATTGCTCTGGCATGAACGCCAGCGCATCGTCGGGGGCGACGGCTTGCTCGATTCACCGATCGGGCTGGATGGCAATCCGGTGTTTGCGACGTTGTTGGTAACCGGTGAAATCGATGCCGAGTTGCTCGAACGTTGCCGCTCGCAGGGCCATCAAGTGCGCGGGGATCTGACACAGTTGCCGGGCCTCCTGGTGGCCCGTTGTCTGGCCAGTGAAGCGTTGCTCGCCCGCGCCTGGCTCATCGATTTATGGCGCTTGCTGCGACCGGTGCTTCTGGATCGCGAGGCGGTGTCACCGAGAATATGGAACACCTGAAAAGCGGCCCTCACCCCCCGCCCTCTCCCGGAGGGAGAGGGCGCCTGACCGAGTCGTCTGAAATGAATTCAACTGCCTGAAAAAACACTGCTGACTGAACCGGCCATTGAAAACAACCGAAATCAGTCCCCTCTCCCTCGGGAGAGGGCTAGGGTGAGGGGCTGCTCCAACTGGCACCCCACGCCCGCAAGAACCTCACAAAACTGCCCTGACGGAACCCCACAATGGACCTGACCCCACGCGAAAAAGACAAGCTGCTGATCTTCACCGCCGGCCTCGTCGCCGAGCGGCGGTTGGCACGCGGTGTGAAACTCAATTACCCGGAAGCCATGGCCTACATCTCCGCAGCGCTGCTCGAAGGCGCGCGTGACGGTCAGACCGTGGCCGAGCTGATGCACTTCGGCACCACGCTGCTCAGCCGCGACCAAGTGATGGAAGGCATCGCGGAAATGATCCCGGAGATCCAGGTCGAAGCGACGTTCCCCGACGGCACCAAACTGGTCACCGTCCACCAACCGATCGTCTGAGGCCGCGCCATGACTTACTCCATTCGCGATGCCGTTCACGCCGACCTGCCGGCGATCCGCGACATCTACAACGATGCCGTACTCAACACCACGGCGATCTGGAATGAACAAGCCGTCGACCTCGGCAACCGTCAGGCGTGGTTCAGCGCGCGTCAGGCCCAGGCCTATCCGGTTCTGGTGATCGTCGACGCCGACGACAGCGTGCTCGGCTACGCTTCCTTCGGTGACTGGCGGCCGTTCGACGGTTTCCGTCACACCGTCGAGCACTCGGTCTACGTGCGCAGCGATCAGCGCGGCAACGGCCTCGGCCCGCAACTGATGACTGTGCTGATCGAACGGGCGAAGACCTGCGACAAACACGTGATGGTCGCCGCCATTGAAAGCGGCAACGCCGCCTCGATTCGTCTGCACGAACGCGCCGGTTTCAGCATCACCGGGCAAATGCCGCAAGTCGGCACCAAGTTTGGCCGCTGGCTGGACCTGACCTTCATGCAACTGACCCTCAACCCCGGCGCGGAGCCGCCTGACGCCAACAAGGAGTGACACCGATGAACGCCGCCCAACTGCGCCGCGTCAATGCTGAAAGTTTTGCCCACTATCGTCAGGGCCTGATCGACCTGCTGCTGGATGCCGTGGGTTACGGCGCCAGTGTCGGCTTCATGGCCGATCTCGATGCGGCGCAGGCGCGCGCGTATTTCGATGAAGTACAGGACAGCGTCAACAAGGGCAGCGTGCTGCTCTGGGTGGTGGTCAAGGACGAGCAGGTGCTGGCCAGCGTGCAATTGGGTCTGTGCCAGAAGCGCAACGGTCTCAACCGCGCCGAGGTGCAGAAACTGCTGGTGCGCGAAAACGCGCGGCGTCGTGGCCTCGGCCAGCAATTGATGACCGCCCTGGAACTCGAAGCGCCTAAGCACAAACGCGGCATGCTCTACCTCGACACCGAGGCCGGTTCGCCCGCCGAGGATTTCTACAAGGCGTTGGGTTACACCCGCGCGGGTCAGATTCCCGATTACGCCTGCGACCCGAACGGCACGTATCGCCCGACCGCCCTCTACTACAAGATTCTGCAAGGAGCCCAGTGATGATTCCTGGCGAATACCAGATCCAGCCCGGCGACATCGAACTCAACGTCGGCCGCCGCACCATCAGCCTGAAAGTCGCCAACAGCGGCGACCGGCCGATTCAGGTCGGTTCGCACTATCACTTTTTCGAAACGAACGACGCGCTGACCTTCGACCGCGCCGCCAGCCGGGGCATGCGCCTGAATATTCCCGCTGGCACGGCTGTGCGCTTCGAACCGGGGCAGAGCCGTGAGGTTGAGCTTGTGGATTATGCCGGGCATCGGCGGGTGTTCGGGTTTGCCGGGCGGGTCATGGGTGACCTCTGACATCTGCGTGCACCGCTGCCCCTCACCCCAGCCCTCTCCCGAGGGAGAGGGAGCCGAATGGGGGCTTTTCCGATCCTGAGTTCGACTCGATATTTCAGGTCGATGTCTGTCGAAAGAAACCCGCGATCAGTCCCTCTCCCTCTGGGAGAGGGCTAGGGTGAGGGTCGATGGCTCACCACTATTTTCCTGAAGGACGCTGCATGAAAATCTCCAGACAAGCCTACGCCGACATGTTCGGCCCCACCGTCGGCGACAAGGTGCGCCTGGCCGACACCGAGCTGTGGATCGAAGTCGAAAAAGACTTCACCACCTACGGCGAAGAAGTGAAATTCGGTGGTGGCAAAGTCATCCGCGACGGCCAGGGCCAAAGCCAGCTGCTAGCCGCCGAAGTGGTCGACACGCTGATCACCAACGCGCTGATCATCGACCACTGGGGCATCGTCAAAGCCGACGTCGGTCTCAAGGACGGCCGCATCGCCGCGATCGGCAAGGCCGGCAACCCCGACGTGCAGCCCAACGTCGACATCGCCATCGGCGCGAGTACCGAAGTGATTGCCGGCGAAGGCATGATCCTCACCGCTGGCGGCATCGACACGCACATCCACTTCATCTGCCCCCAGCAGATCGAGGAGGCGTTGATGAGTGGCGTCACCACCATGATCGGCGGCGGCACGGGACCTGCCACCGGCACCAACGCCACGACGTGCACTTCGGGCCCGTGGCATCTGGCGCGTATGCTCCAGGCCGCTGACGCGTTCCCGATGAACATCGGCCTCACCGGCAAGGGCAACGCCAGCCTGCCGGAGCCGCTGATCGAACAGGTCAAGGCTGGCGCCATCGGCCTGAAACTGCACGAAGACTGGGGCACCACGCCGGCGAGCATCGACAACTGCCTGAGCGTCGCTGATCAGTTCGACGTGCAGGTGGCGATCCATACCGACACCCTCAACGAGTCCGGTTTCGTCGAAACCACCCTCGGCGCGTTCAAGGGCCGCACCATCCACACTTACCACACCGAAGGTGCCGGCGGCGGCCACGCGCCAGACATCATCAAGGCCTGCGGCTTCCCCAATGTGC
>Ga0247814_10002232_pt1 | contig 10785 bp, 4 predicted proteins | sample UWRJL179409R1_FD_179947 | JGI IMG/M metagenome (GOLD analysis project Ga0247814, IMG submission 179947) | Plant litter microbial communities from Arlington Agricultural Research Station in Wisconsin, United States - UWRJ-L179-409R-1 | ecosystem: Environmental > Terrestrial > Plant litter >... | reverse complement strand
CAGTTAAAAAAGTAGCTTTGGATAAGAAGAAAGATTCGCTGCAAAAAATAAAGAAAAAAGACAGTCTGCTTTTGTTGAAGAAAAAACCAAAAACAGTAAAAACTTCGACTCAAATAAAATCAAAAGTGATTAAAAACGGAGCTAAGGTTAATTAACACGGTAGGTTTGTTTGATGTATTGGTGTACATCTATAAAAGAAGTGTTTAATGTAGTTTTGATTTTGTGATTTGAATATTGGTCTTTGCTTAAAAAAGAACGAGCCGTATCTCTGGATAAATTGTTCGTTTTTTGAGTAAACAGACTAAAAATCCAGTACAATCTCCATGTGATTCCCATAATGAAAGGCTTGGCTTCTATGCTAGGCCTTTTTACTTTTAGCGTATCAGCAATAGTATCGAAAAGTGTTTTAAAAGCAATGTTTTCGGCAATGAGAATAAATCGTTCACCCGAAATATCGCTTTCCATCAATTGGTACATGTTTTTTACAACATCGTCTACAGCAACAAAACCAGTACTTCCTAAGGTGTAAAATGTCAAGCCATCTTTAATTTTTTTAATGAGTTGTCCGCTACCCTGATCTTCAAATCCAGGTCCAATGATTACGCCAGGATTAACAATAATAACATTTAAACCTTCTTGTTGTCCACGCCAAATTTCCATTTCGGCGCCATATTTAGAAATGGCGTAATCGCTATGGTGTTTTTCAGGATTCCATTCGGTTTCTTCGGTTCTTATGGTTTCGTGTGCAGCTAAATCGCCAAGAGCCGCAACAGAACTTACGTAACATAGTTTTTGAACTCCTTTGGCAAGGCAAAAATTAACCATATTTGCTGTTCCTTCGATATTGATTTTTCGAAGTAAATTTTCGTCTTTTGGATCAAAGGAAATCAAGGCTGCGCAATGATATACTTTGGTAATATTGACAAAAGCGTGTTCTAGCGAAGGAACGTCAAGAATATCAGCATGCACCCATTCGATAGCATCAAACAAAGCGGATTTGTTGTAGCGCTGAAATAAGGATTTTGTTTTCTGAATGTTGTTTTTCTTGCGATAAATTGCACGAACGTTTTCTCCATTTTCTAATAAATGAAGTAATAAATGTGCGCCTACTAAACCGGTTCCTCCTGTAACTAAAATCATTTTGTAAATGTAATAAAATCAATTTCAATGGCAATTTCAAAAATCAATTTCAATTTCAAAGTTTCGTTCAATATTTCTACGTTTATTACGATTGATTTTTTATTGCTGTTGAATTTTGCTATTGGTTTTTGAAATTGATATTCTCATTGCCATTGATTTTTGAAATTGTTATCTTTGCGCAAATTATTTAAAAAATGAAGAATCTAGTTGAAGAATTGAAGTGGCGCGGTTTGTATGCCGATAGTATGCCGGGAACGGAAGAGCAATTGCTAAAGGAAGTAACTACAGCCTATATTGGCTTTGATCCAACTGCCGATTCGCTTCATATTGGAAGTTTGGTTCAGATTATTTTATTGATTCACCTAAATAGAACTGGACATAAAGCGATTGCTTTGGTTGGAGGTGCAACCGGAATGATTGGTGATCCATCTGGAAAATCGGACGAAAGAAATTTACTGAACGAAGAAACTTTGGTTAAAAATGTTGCCGGAATTAAAAGCGTTCTGTCTCGTTTCTTAGATTTTAATTCAAACGAGCCAAATGCTCCAATTATGGTAAATAACTATGATTGGATGAAAGAATTCTCGTTTATTGATTTTGCCCGTGAAGTTGGAAAACGTATTACGGTAAATTATATGATGGCGAAGGATTCAGTAAAAAAGAGATTTGCCGGAGAAGGTGAAGGAATGTCTTTTACAGAGTTTACTTATCAATTAATTCAAGGGTACGATTTTTATCACTTATATAAAAACAACAATTGCGTTTTGCAAATGGGAGGTTCTGACCAATGGGGTAATATTACCACGGGTACAGAATTAGTTCGCAGAATGGGAGGGGAGAATGCTAAAGCTTTTGCTCTAACAACGCCATTGATTACAAAAGCAGACGGATCTAAATTTGGAAAATCTGAAGGTGGAAATGTTTGGTTAGATGCTGATAAAACTTCGGTATATAAATTTTACCAGTTTTGGGTAAATGCAACTGATGTTGACGCTGAAAAATACATCAAAATCTTTACTTTTTTAGATAAAGAAACAATTGACTCTTTAATTGCTGAGCACCAAACAGCGCCACATTTGAGAGTTTTACAAAAGAAATTAGCAGAAGAAATCACTATAATGGTACATTCGGCTGCTGATTTAGATAATGCAATTAAGGCTTCGAATATTCTTTTTGGAAACGCTACTGCTGATGATTTGAAACAATTAGATGAAGCGACTTTCTTAGAAGTTTTTGATGGCGTTCCGCAAGCTGAAATTGCAAGAACTGAAATAGAAGCTGGAATTAATATTGTGGATGTTTTAAATGAAAAAACAGGCTTTTTTAAATCAAATGGAGAAGCAAGAAGAGCTTTGACTGCAAATTCTATTTCGGTAAACAGAGAAAAAGTAAAAGAAGATTTCTCGCTTTCGAACAAAGATTTAATCAACAATCAGTTTGTTTTGTTGCAAAGTGGAAAGAAAAACTATTTTGTGGTAAGAGTTCTTTAAAAAAGAAATTTTTAGCATAAAATATATAAGTGAAAAAACCTGATGACATAATGTTATCAGGTTTTTCTATTTTTTAATGGATGTTTTTCTATTTTTGAACTTTAATCATTAGTCATGAAAAGAAACTTATTTATCGAAATGGTATGAAAAAGCAACAAATTTGGTTTGGTGTAGTTTCTTTCTTTGTGTTTTCTCTCTTGTCTTTATCAGGATTGAAAGCCCAAAATCTTTTTTTCGAAAAAATATCTGGTCGGGATGCAAATCCTGTGACTCAAATTCATGGAATTACTAAGGATTCTATCGGTTACATTTGGTTTGGAAGCTGGAACGGCGCTTACCGATACGACGGAAAAACATTCGACTTTTTTTATCACAATCCAAAAGACAAAACTTCATTACCTAATAACCGAATCCGCAATCTTGTTTCTGATAAAAAATTAGGACTTTGGTTTTTAACCTTCGATAGAAAATACGTTCGATTTAATTATCAGCTGAATTCTTTTAAAATTGTTGCTGATACTAAAGTTCCTAAAATCATCATAGAGAAGCTGGCGAGCAATTCCAGTGAGTTGAATAAAAACCAAATTGTAAACGGAAAAAGATATTCTTTGTCTTCTCATTTATTTACTGCTGAAGATTTAAAATCAGCTGAAGTCTATCGTTATACGGCTAATATCAATCATCCCGGACATTTATTAGATGATTATATTACCAGTTTTTTTATAGATGACGAAAATATTATCTGGCTGGGAACCAGAGGTGGCGATGTCTATAAAGCAAATCCAAGCCGAAATCCGTTTGAATTGCATTACAGTTATAGAAAAGCCAGTGAAAACAGTAAATTGGCTACTGTTAAAGGCATTTTAAAAGTAGATAATGAAATTTGGCTAGCTACTGACGAAGGAATACTGATTTACAATAACAATGGTTTAGATTACAATCATCCTTTTTATAAGTCGAATAGCCAGATTAAAAGTGCGCGTAGTTTTTTCAAGGACAGCAAAGGTCAAATTTGGATAGGAGGCCGTAACGGACTAGAATGTTACAATCCTAAAACCAATCAATGTAAGGCTGTAATCAATAGAACTTTAAGTCCTAATTTAAGCATTTGGTCTGTTTATGCTTTAGAAGCGTCGGGGAATAATTTGTGGGTTGGTTTATACAATGGCATTGCTTGTATCAATTTAGTCAACAATAAAATCAATTTTTACGATTTAACTACGACCATCAATAATGGTAGTGTTATGGATGTTTTATCGGTTAACAATCAGGAATTATGGTTGGGAACTGAGGGAAGCGGTGTTATACGATTGAAAATAAACAATCAGGGAAAAATATATAATAAAGTAGCGCTAAATACTTTTGATAAACATCTTGAAAACCAAATCTCAGGAAACATTATCTACGCTTTGCACAGAGACAAACGAGGCGCTATTTGGGTTGGATCTAGCGAAGGATTGAATAAAATTGATACCAAAACCAATCCGATGCGAATTGAAAAAATACAATTGCAATCGGAAAGTCCTAATATTTATATTTCTTCAATAACAGATGACGCTAAAGGAAATCTTTGGATTGCACATAAGCAAGGGATTTCGATGATTGATATTGGAACCAATAAAATATCCAATTACAGAAGAGAAGATCAGTTTGGTTCCTGGACTTTTTCGGAACGAGCTTTTTATAAAGATGTAGCGAATCAGAAAATATATTTTGGAGATAAAAACGGCTATCTTTCTTTTCGTCCTGATGAAATCAAAGCGAATTCGGTTAATGACAAATTGATTTTTAAAACCTTGTATTTATCGAATGAAAAAGTGATTCCGATGGATACCATTAATGGTCGTACTATTTTAACCAAAGATTTATCGCAAACCCGATCGATTCAACTGGATTATGAAAACAGAAGTTTTGCAATAGAATTGGCTTCGTTTAATTACAAGAATACCAATAAAACCATTTATGAATATGCCTTAGAAGGTTATGAAGACAAATGGATTAAGACCAATAACAGTAAAATAACCTACAATAAACTGCCTCCAGGAAGTTATGTTTTTAAGGCTCGTGTAGTTTCACCAAATGATACAAAATCGCCCATAAAAGTATTGGAGATTCATGTAAGTGCGCCCTGGTATGGAACCTGGTGGGCTAAAATACTTTTTATTGGTTTCTTAGCAGCCATAGCTTTTTGGATTTTTAAAGCCATGTTGTACCGGGACCGTTTGAGAAACGAAATCAAACTGGAACGATTAAATACCGAAAGACAGGAAGCATTAAACAAAGAAAAAATAGAGTTTTTTACTAATATTTCCCATGATTTAAAAACGCCATTAACCTTAATCGTAGATCCTTTAAAACGCATTCAGGAAGAAAAAGTAGCGCCCGAAGACAAAGAAGTTTATTTTTCGATAGTCAATAGAAACATCAGTTATTTAACCAAGTTGATTCATCAAATTTTAGATTTCCGTAAATCAGAAATGGGTAAACTAAAATTAAATCCTACGGTTCAAAATTTTAATGCTTTTATTGAGGAATGTTACACTTCGTTCCAATTTATAGCGGCGAAGCGAAATATAGCGCTTCAGCTTGATGTCGATAAAACGCCTTTGTATTGTTCTCTGGACTTTGAAAAAGTACAACAGATTATTGTAAACATTGTATCGAATGCTTTCCAATATACTTCTGATGGAGGGCTTGTGATACTTTCGGTGGCGCTTAATGAAGCAGAATCTAATTTGGAAATTACAGTTGAAGACAATGGTGTGGGAATTAATGCTACCGAATTAGAAAAAATATTCGAACCGTTTAATAACGTTGGACCTAGCCCGTATCATGGTTATTCTTCCGGAATTGGTTTGTCTTTAACTCGAAATTTAATCGAACTTTTAAAAGGTACAATTGCCATAGAAAGTACGCCCGACAAAGGAACTAAAGTATTAATTAGTTTGCCTTATGAAGCCGCTAAAATGGAAAATAGCGTTTCAGTCAAAGTGGAAGAAATGTCTCAAAAGGAGAACTATGCGGAAATTCCAGAAATAGAGCAGGAACAAACTCCATTCGAAAGCACAAAACCTACGTTGCTTATTGTAGAAGACAATCCTGATGTGCAAACTTATTTGAATAAAGAATTAAGTAAAGAATATACTTTGATTCAGGAATTTGATGGCAAAAAAGGATTGCAAGCCGCTAACCAATTCATTCCGGATATTATTGTTTCGGATATTATGATGCCTGAAATGCAGGGAACGGAATTTTGTAGAGAATTGAAAGCAAATGAAAATACCAGTCATATTCCGCTGATCTTTTTGACGGCAAAAGGTTCTGAGGAAAACCAAATTGAAGGCTACAATCTGGGTGCGGAAGCTTATGTAATGAAACCGTTTAATGTTACTGTTTTAAATGCGCAAATAAAAAGTCTTTTAGAAAACAGAATTCTTTTGCAAAACCGATTGGGTACAATCAAAAAAATTGATCAATTGCAACAGGAAGTTCCGGATCAGGATAATGAGTTTCTTGAAAAGGTAATTGAAAAAATCAACCTTAATATTGAGGAAACCGATTTCAATTCGGATGAATTGGCGCAGGCTTTAGGTATTAGTCAAAGACAACTTTATCGAAAATTAAAAGGAATAACTGGAAATACGGTTCATGAATTTATAACCAAAGTAAAAATGAATCAGGCAGAAGAATTGCTTAAAAATTCGAATCTGAGTATTTCCCAAATTGCCTATAAACTAGGATTTTCGGAGCCGTCTAATTTCTCCCGTACATTCTCTAAGCATTTTGGCTGTAGTCCATCACAGTATTTAAAATAAACTTACAGTATATTTTCAGAATAAATTTCTTCTTGTTTTCCTGTATTTACGAGTCATATTCCGCCATTTTATATCATATCCAGCCAAATGGCAAGTTATGAATGGTTAAGGCAATCTATGATAATTAAAAACAAAATCAGGTATTTACATTTGCGAAGCATTAATGCTAATGCCGATAATCCAGAATAAACCCTAACAACTATTAAGTGATGAATTTGAAAAGAGTTTTGTACGCACTCAGTTTTGTAATGCTGTTTGCAAGTACAGTAAATGCACAGGAAAGCAAATCAGAGAGAGAAAAATACAATTTCAATTACGGTTGGAAATTAAATGTAGGTGCTGCTGAAGAAGCGATAAAACCAGAATTTGACGATCAAAAATGGACTGCTGTCAATCTTCCTTTTGCGTGGAATCAGGCTGAAGCTTTTAAAAATGATATAACAAGATTGTCAACGGGAATTGCCTGGTATCGAAAAACATTTCAATTGCCAAAAGATTCGAATGATAAAAAAGTTTTCATCGAATTTGAAGGTGTACGTCAAATGGGAGAAGTGTATTTGAATGGCACTTTTATTGGCCGACACGAAAATGGAGTGATGGCTTTTGGTTTCGATTTAACTCCGTATGTAAAACCATTTCCTCAGGAAAATGTAATTGCGGTAAAAACAGATAACGACTGGAAATACAAAGAAAAAGTTTCGGGTTCAGGATTCCAATGGAACAATAATAATTTTAATGCCAATTATGGCGGACTTCCGAAAAATGTATTCTTGCATGTAAAGTCTAAAGTGTATCAAACTTTGCCATTGTTCTCAACATTAGGAACAACTGGAACCTATGTATATGCAACAGATTTTAATATTGCAGATAAGAAAGCAGTTATTAATGTTTCTTCTCAGGTAAAAAATGAACTTTCTAAACCAGTTAATGCACAATTGAAAGTTACTGTAGTGGATATGCAAGGAAAAGAAGTGGCTTCGTTTTTAGGAGATTCTTTCACAGTAAATCCAAATGAGAAAAAGGATTTAAAAGCATCTAAAGCTTTAAATAATCTTAATTTTTGGAGCTGGGGTTACGGTTATTTATATAATGTTACCAGTGAAGTATTGGTAGACAAAAAATCAGTAGATAAGGTAAACATTCAAACAGGATTCCGTAAAACGAAATTCGAAAAAGGAATGGTGTATTTGAATGACAGAGTAATCCAAATGAAAGGTTATGCACAACGTACCAGTAACGAATGGCCTTCGGTAGGAATGTCAGTTCCAGCCTGGATGAGCGATTATAGTAATAGTTTGATGGTGAAAAGTAACGGAAATCTGGTAAGATGGATGCACGTTACACCTTGGAAACAAGACGTAGAATCTTGTGATAGAGTTGGTTTAATCCAAGCCATGCCAGCCGGAGATGCCGAAGCTGATGTTACCGGCAGAAGATGGGAACAACGTACCGAGTTGATGCGTGATGCGATTATCTACAACAGAAACAATCCAAGTATTTTATTCTACGAATCCGGAAACGAAAGCATTTCAGAAGACCACATGAAAGAAATGTTGGCTATCAGAAATACGTATGATCCTTATGGAGGTCGTGCTATTGGAAGTAGAGAAATGTTAGATAGCAAAGTAGCCGAATATGGAGGCGAAATGTTGTACATCAACAAAAGTGCAAAGCTTCCTTTTTGGGCTACCGAATACAGCAGAGACGAAGGTTTACGTAAATATTGGGACGAATTCACGCCACCTTATCATAAAAATGGGGTTGGTGGAACGACACACCAAAACGTAAATGGTACAAAAGTAGCTGATGCTAGTTCGTACAACAGAAATCAGGATACCCATGCCATTGAAAATGTAGAGCGTTGGTATGATTACTGGGAATCCCGACCAGGAACAGGAGACAGAGTGAGTTCAGGAGGAGTGAATATTATTTTTAGTGATTCGAATACGCATTATAGAGGACAGGAAAATTACAGAAGAAGTGGTGAAGTAGATGCTATGCGTATTCCAAAAGACAACTTTTTTGCACATCAGGTAATCTGGGATGGATGGGTTGACACCGAAAAACCTCAGGCGCATATTGTAGGTCATTGGAATTATGAAAAAGAAATAACCAAAGACATTACAGTGATTTCGACTGCTGATGTGGTAGAATTGTTTGTCAACAAAGTGAGTCTTGGAAAAGGAATACAAAGCAAAAGATTCTTGTTTACATTTAAAAATGTGCAATTCAAACCAGGAACAATCAAAGCCATTGGTTATGATAAATCAGGGAAACAAGTTTGCGAAACTGAAATTCGTACTGCTGGAAAATCTTACGCACTTAAATTAACTACAATTGAAAGACCAGGAGGAACTTTGGCTAATGCAAATGATTTAGCTATTGTACAAGTAGAAGTGGTGGATGATAAAGGAAATCGTTGTCCAACAGCATTGGATATGATTGATTTTGAAGTAAAGGGCCAAGGAACATTTGTGGGCGGAATTGCGCAAGGACCGGATAATTACATTGGAGCATCAAGTCTTCCGGTAGAAGGAGGAGTCAACCGAATTATGGTAAGATCAACAGAAACGGAAGGTGAAATTAACATCAAAGCAAGTTCTAAATCACTTAAGAGTGATGCAATTACAGTGAAAACAGTTAAGACTGATTTAGGAAAGTTATCTGTGAATTTACCAAATGAAAACTTGCCGTCTTTTACCGAAAAAGGACCAACTCCAGCAACACCTTCTTTTACAAGAACAAGATTGCCAATAAAGATTATTGGAGCTAAAACCAATTCGAATCAGGCAGATGCTTACAAAAGTTATGATGATAACGAATTGACCCAATGGTCTTATGGGAAAAATGATAAGGCGGTAATTGAGTACGAATTAGAACGTGAAGCTACTATCAATCAGGTAGTGCTGAAACTAGCAGGATGGAAAAGTAAAAAGTATCCAGTTCGAATTTTTGTAGACAATAAAAAAGTATTTGAAGGTGCAACACCTACGAGTTTAGGATATGTAACTTTAGATGTAACTCCAACCAAAGGTAAAAAAGTACAAATTGAGTTGATAGGAAATGCTAAAGACAGTGATGCTATCAATCTGGTTGAAATTACCGGAAAAGTGGATGAAGCAGGTTTAACTAAAGGTGGTAAAACCATACAACGATTACCAATAATCGAAGTGGAGTTTTATGAACCAATATAATAATTATTACGCAGAAAAATAATAAAAATATAAATAGGGTTGGTTACGGTTAGTCAGCAGCCTATCTAAGTTTCCTATTTTACTTGGATAGGCATTTTTTAATTAAAATTTAGAATCCATTCATTGGTCATCAATATTTTGGATTAAGTATAGTATATAAAATTTGGTTATATTTTTAGTTTTTGTAGTCAGTTGCCTATCAAGTATGTGGTTTACTCTGATAGGCAATTTTTTTTAGAATCGAATTATTTAGAAACTAATCGTTTTTTAGATAATTTTAAAAATAACATTATGAAATACACAAAAAAGTTCTTTCTTTTCTTTTTAAGCATCGGTTTATTTTTTAATGCTTTTGCCCAAAAAAAGGAAGCAGTTAAGGAATTTAATTTTGGAGCAAATTCGGATAAAAAATCGGGGATAACGATAAATAAAGCCATCGGATATACAGATGAAACAGGCTATGGATTCGATTTGGATTCAGATAAAAATGTAACATTCGATAAAAAATCAATATCAGCCAAAACTCCATTCTATTTTTCGATAAAACTTCCTGAAGGAAATTATAGTGTTGAGGTTGTTTTAGGAGGAAATAATAGCGGAATTACAACGGTTAATGCCGAGTCCAGAAGGTTGATGTTGCGAGAAATTAAAACTGCTGCAAAAGAAACCAAAACAGAACGATTCGTTGTCAATGTGAGAACTGCAAAATTTGATACAAACAATAGTATTCGTCTTAAACCCGGTGAAATAAGTGGTTTGAATTGGGATAATAAGTTAACTCTGGAGTTTTTAGGGTCACCAATTATCCAAAGTATTAAAATTACTGCTGTTTCAAAAATTAAAACACTATTCATTGCTGGTGATTCTACAGTTACCGATCAGGACTTAGAACCTTGGGCTTCCTGGGGACAATTTTTCCCAAATTATTTGACTCCGGATGTAGTGGTTGCTAATTATGCTTGTTCTGGTTTGGCACTCAGTTCTTTTAAATCAGGAAACCGATTAGAGAAAATTTTGCACCTGATGCAACCAGGTGATTATCTTTTTATCGAATTTGGTCATAATGACGAAAAAGCAAAAGGCGAAGGCAAAGGAGCCTGGGGAGAATATACGACTTTGTTAAAAGAGTATGTTACAAGAACGAAA
>Ga0247814_10002230_pt1 | contig 10790 bp, 13 predicted proteins | sample UWRJL179409R1_FD_179947 | JGI IMG/M metagenome (GOLD analysis project Ga0247814, IMG submission 179947) | Plant litter microbial communities from Arlington Agricultural Research Station in Wisconsin, United States - UWRJ-L179-409R-1 | ecosystem: Environmental > Terrestrial > Plant litter >... | reverse complement strand
CTCAAGGAGCAGCCGCTCGGACTCCTCCTCGCACTGCACGAGCGCGGGCTGATGCCGGACATTCCGGTAGCCGCGTGCCTGCATCGATCGGACCCCATGCACTCGGGACCGGCGCTCTCCTGGCTCAACCAGGCGGCACTGACCGGCATGCTCACGGCGGAGATCTCGTGTGCCCAGTCGACGAGCGACGCATACGCGCCCTTCCTCACTCCGGCCACCGGACGGTTCGTGATCGGCAACGGCATCGACACCGATCGCTTCCGTCCCGGCACGGAGGACGAGCAAGCGGCGACCCGGCAGCGGATCGGGATTCCGGCGACCGCGCCCGTCGTGGTGTTCGCCGCCAGGTTCGACGCGATGAAGAATCCCGGCCTGTTCCTGCGGTCGGCGGTCCTGCTCGCCCGGGCCCGGCCGGACACGCATTTTGTCCTCTGCGGCGCCGGGATGAGTCGTGAGAACGACGCGTTCCGTGCCCTGCTCGAGGAATCGGGTGTCGGTGCCTCGGTGAACCTCCACGCGCTCGGACTCCGTGACGACATGCCTGCGATCTACCAGGTCGCGGACATCGTCGCGCTCACGAGCGCCTTCGGTGAGGCGTCGCCGCTGTGCCTGCTCGAAGGCGCAGCATCGGGTGCGACGCCGGTCACGACCGACGTCGGCGACTCCGCTCTCACGGTGAACGGCGTCGGGTTCGTCACGACGCACGACGAGTCGGATATCGCCGCCACCTGGGATGGCGTGCTGGACCGGCGCATCGAGCTCCGGAGCCTCAGCCTCGCGGCGCGCACCCGCTTCGGGCGCCAGCGGATGATCGCCGAATACGCGGACGCCGTCTCTGGTCTCCTCCAGCGCAACAGGGCTGCCGCCTAGTTCGTCGACCGGTTCCGGTCGTCATTCGACGAGGTACTGCCTCCGCTGGTGACGACCGGCACCGATGTCGGTGCACAGGGACACAATAAAACCGTGACTCGACGCGGACTCATCCTCTTCATCGGACTCGGCATTGCCTGGGGCATCCCGTACCTCTTCATCAAGGTCGCGGTGGGCGAACTCGAGCCCGCCATGGTCGTGTTCGCACGCTCGGCACTTGCCGCGATCCTTCTCCTGCCGCTCGCGATCTACCGGCGCGAGGTCGTCGCGGTGCTGCGGCGGTGGAAACCGATGCTTGCATATACGGCGGTCGAGATCGTGGCTCCGTGGTACTTCCTGAGTTCAGCCGAACAGCACCTGCCGAGCTCGACGGCAGGGCTCCTGCTCGCGGCGGTTCCGCTTGCGGGGGTCGCCGTGGCATTCTTCATGGGTCGCCCCGCGCGACTCACCGGAGTCAACTGGATCGGCATCCTCGTCGGGATGCTCGGCGTCGCCGCCCTGGTCGGCCTCGACGTCGGCGGCTCCGACCTGCCGAGTGTTCTCCAGATGGGCGTCGTTGTTATCGGGTATGCGCTCGGACCGGCCATCCTGTCGCGCTGGATGCCGGACCTTCCAGGCGTCGGAGTCGTCGCGGTATCGCTCGCCGGTGCCGCGCTCGTCTACATTCCGGTCGTGCTCCTCACCCGCAGCTGGCCCAGCGTGTGGCCATCCGCGGAGGCGACGGCCTCGATCGTCGTGCTCGCCGTCATCTGCAGTGCGCTCGCCTTCCTCCTCATGGTCGGACTTATCGCGGAGATCGGACCCGTCAAGGCGACGACGATCACCTACGTCAATCCGGCCGTTGCGATCATCGCCGGAGTGGTCGTGCTCGGGGAACGGGTGACAGTCTGGACGGTCGTCGGTTTCGCGCTGGTCCTGTCGGGGTCGTGGCTTGTCACGCGCCGAAGACGTGTGCTCGCGTCATCCGCCAGCCCGACGGAAGTGCCCGCGCGACCGGTGTGAATGTCACCGCGCCGCGTCGGCCGTGACCGCCGCGTCCTCCTTGAGGTATTGCGCCGAGATGAGTCGGTACGAGCGGGTGAAGTACGCGGCCACGGCAGCGATCACCATGATGATGCCTGCCACGAGGAAGACAAGGGCAATGCCTCTCGCTTCGCCGTCGCCGAGCAGCCAGCCGAAGCTGGAGCGCCCGGCATCCGATCTCATGAACGGGATGATGATGAACTCGGCAATCGGTGCGATCAGGAATGCCGTGACGGGAGCGGCAGCCGACTCGAAGGCCGCGGCGAAGCCGAACACCCGCCCTTGCGTGTGGAACGGCACGACCTTCTGGATGATCGTTTGCTCGGACGCCTCGACCGCAGGAATCAGCGTCATGTAGAGCCAGATGCCCGCGGCGTACAGCCACCACCACTCGCGGATGGTGAACAGCGCTCCGAGCACGCCCATGAGCACAACGAGCATCAGCAGGGTGCGGATCGGGTTGCGCCCGAGGCCGAACTTGGCGACGAGGAGTCCGCCGATGATGAAGCCGGTGGACGTGATGCCGAGAACGACGCCCCACCATTCGACGGGGAAGAGCTCGAGGCCGTACGGGTCCATAAGCGCCATGTAGACGCCGCCGATGAGGTTGTTGAACGTCGAGAAGATGATGAGCGCGAACAGGCCGGTCGCCGCGCGCACCGCGGTGATGCTGCCGCGGAGGTCCACGAGCGGGCGCTTGTCGCCGTCCTGGTGCGGCTGCTCCTCGGGGATGCGCAGGAACAGCAGGTGCACGAGCGCCGCCGCCGATGCCGCGATAGCGAGAATCAGCGTCCACCCCATGCCGAGCAGGCCGATCGAGAGCCCGCTGAACACGCTCGTCACCATGAAGGCGAGGCCCTGAACCGTACCCACGAGCCCGTTCGCGTTCGCGTGCCGATCCACCGGGATCAGGAGCGTGACCGTCGTCGACAGGGCGATGTTGCGCATGTTCTCGATCACGGCGCCGAACAGGATGACGCCGCTGAACAGCCAGAACATGGGTCCGCCGAGGTCGAGCAGCGTCGACTCCGGGAACGCCTGGTACAGGCCGAAGCTGATCGAGAATGCGACGAGAGTGACGGCTCCCGCGAAGACCATGACGGCGTGTTTGCGGTGCCGGTCGACGATCGTGCCGAACGCCATCGAGCACAGGGCGACAAGCAGCATGTACGCCCCGCCGATGATGCCGGTAGCGAGCACCGACCGCGTCTCGAGGTACACCCAGAAGGTCAGCGCGAACCAGAGGAAGCTCGTCGTCACGTTGGCGACCGCCGTGTTCACGAGCACCTGTGCGAACGTGCGTGGGCCGCCGGGTGGTGGTTCAGGGGCGGCGACGGATGACACGGGTGTCTGTTCAGCGTCGGTCAAGAGGTACTCCCCGAATGGCGCGCTCACGCTGTGTGCCGCGATGGAACGGCGGGACCGGACTCGACAGGCGCCTCGACTATGCCGAACCAGTGCGCCCATTGTAGGGAAGCGATCGCAACGATGTCGAGCGTTTCCGCATGCCGACCGCACTCGGGAGAGGAGCGTAGAGTCCTCTGGCGGCGTCCCGCCGACCACCAGAAACAAAGGATGAACAATGCCACTGACAGTCATGCTGCACGCACAGTCGAAGCCCGGTCGCAGCGACGATGCAGTGGCGTTCTACCGTGACATTCTGGGGGACACCCGGGCGCGTCCGGGGTGCATCGGCGTTCGCGTCATCCGCTCTCTCGATGACGAGAACAAGATCACGCTCATCGAATCGTGGGAGTCGAGAGAGCAGCAGGAGTCATACATGGCGTGGCGCGCGTCGGGAGACACGACGGCTGCCGGCGACGACCTCTTCGCTGCGGCACCGACCTTCGAGTTCTTCGACGAGATGGACGCCTAAGCAGTCACTGCAGGCAGAACTCGTTGCCCTCGGGGTCGCGCATCATGATGGCGTACTCCTCGAACGGTCCCCAGGGTTCGGTGAGTTCCTTCTCGAGGGAGGCGCCGAGCGCGATCAGGCGGTCGCGCTCGGCCTCGAGTTCCTCTCGCGTGGCGCGGCGGTCATCGAACGGCGTGATGTCGATGTGCATGCGGTTGCGCTGCCGGCGCTCGCGGTTGTATCGGGTGAAGTAGAAGCGCTGGTGGGTAGGGTCGTCGTCCCACGCTTCGGCGCGAGCCGCGATGTCGGTGTCACTCAGCCCGGCAGCCTTGAGCTCCGCGACCTCTTCGTCCGGCCAGCCGGTCGGTTCGGGGTAGCCCATGACGGCGCTCCAAAATCGGGCAAGCTCGGTCGGGTTCTCGGCGTGGATGGAGATGTTGGCGATGCGCGCTGTCATGCGGACGAGGGTAGACCCGACTCGACCCCCGGCACCTCCGCGAGCGCCGTGTACACGGGGATCCCACGCTCGCGGGCGATCGCGACGTCCTGGTCGGCACCCTTGGATTCGCCGGGCAGGCGCAGCACCGCATCGCACCTCTGCAGCAGCCGTTCGGCCGTCGGATACATCACTTGCGTCGCGAGCGGGTCGGTGGGTCCGGTTGCGCCGGCGCTCGACAGCACCGGCAGTGCAACCCATTCGCCGATCATGGGGATGTGGCCAGCCTGGAAGAGTGGCCACGCCGCTTCTTCGAGACGGGTCAGGTTGCGGCGCATGAGCTCGGGGTCGCCGTTCGTGCCGGATGCGTATGGTCCTGCGATAAGAATCATCATTGAAGTCGTCATGGTGCACTAGTATGCAAGAACGTGCAACAACACGCAAGAACGTGAACGGATGACATGCTCGCAGCAGCTCGGAAAGACCTCCTCCTCGCCCGCCTCCGGGCTGACGGGCGCATAGTCGCGAAGGAACTGGCGACGGAACTCGGACTCTCGGAGGACAGCATCCGCCGCGACCTCCGCGAACTCGACGCGGCCGGCCTCGCGGTGCGCGTCTACGGAGGCGCCCTTCCCGCATCGCCGGCGGTTGCCGACTACGCTGTGCGGCAGTCGGTCGCGACCGAGAGCAAGCAGCGCATCGGGCGATTCGCTGCGAGCCTCATCGAGCCGGGCAGCACCGTGCTCATCGATGGCGGAACGACGGCGCTCGCCGCCGTCCAGGCACTCGGTCGTGACGTCGACTGCACGATCATCACCCACAGTCCGACGATCGCGGCCGCACTACTCGACCACGCCGCGGACGTGTTCATCCTCGGCGGACGGCTGTTCAAGCATTCCGCCGTCGCGAGCGGCGCGGCAGCGATGGAAGCTGTCCAGTCCATCAGCGCCGATCGGTTCCTGCTGGGCGTGACCGGTATCCACGAGACCTCGGGACTGACGACCGGCGACGCCGACGAGGCCGCGATGAAGCGTGCACTCGCGAGCCGCGCCGGCGAGACCTACGTGCTCGGAAGTGCCGAGAAGATCGGCGCCGTCTCCCGTTACGCGGTGCTCCCGTTCGCCGATGTCGCGGGCATCATCGTCGACGGCGTGACGCCGACGACCGATGCGCTGGTTGAGCAGGGCGTGCGGCTCCTCAGGGCTGACTAACGCATACGCCCGCGATACACCCCGCTGCCTAGGATGACCGTATGCGCGTACTGATCGTCGAGGATGAGCTCTACCTCGCGGAGGCGATCCGCGACGGTTTGAGACTCGAAGCGATTGCAGCGGATGTCGTCGGCGACGGCGATACCGCACTCGAGTACCTCTCCGTGAACGAGTACGACGCAGTCATCCTCGACCGGGACATACCGGGAACGCACGGCGACGAGGTTGCTCGCCGGATCATCGCCGACGGGCTGCCGGTCCGGATCCTCATGCTCACGGCGGCAAGTCTGCTCGACGAGAAGATCAGCGGATTCGAGATCGGCGCCGACGACTACGTGACCAAGCCGTTCGAGCTCCGTGAGCTCGTCATGCGCCTGCGTGCACTCGGTCGGCGACCGGCCGAAGGCGCCCCGCCGATCCTCGAGTTCGCGGGAGTGAAACTCGATCCGTTCCGTCGCGAGGTGTACCGCGACGGCAAATACGTCGCTCTGACCCGCAAGCAGTTCGCGGTTCTCGCGCTGCTGATGACGGAGGCCGGCGGTGTGGTGAGCGCGGAGACCCTGCTCGAGCGGGCGTGGGACGAGAACGCCGATCCGTTTACGAACGCGGTACGCATCACCATCTCGTCGCTGCGCAAGCGGCTCGGAGACCCGTGGCTCATCCAAACCGTGCCCGGCGTCGGCTACCGGGTGGGTGTTCCCGAGTGAGCGCGCGCCTGCGGCTCACGCTGAGCTACGTGGGATTCCTTCTCGTAGCGTGCGTCGCACTATTCGCTCTCGTCTTCTACATCCTCCGGTTTGTGCCGGACCAGATAGCGATGCCCCTTGATGGCGAGTTCATTCCTGATCGCGACGACCTCATCGCCGCCCTGTGGCCGCGCATGTGGCAGGTGCTCGCCGTGCTCACTGTCATCGGCCTGGTCGGGGGCTGGTTCCTGGCCGGTCGCATGCTTCGTCCGCTGCAGCAGATCAACGGTGTCGCGCGCCAGGTGGCTGCAGGCTCGCTCGATCACCGGGTGAACTTCGACGGCCGCAATGATGAGTTCGGCGAGCTCGCCGACACCCTCGATTCCATGCTCGACCGGCTCCAGGCATCGTTCGACGAGCAACGACGCTTCGCCGCGAACGCCGCCCACGAACTGCGCACGCCGTACGCCATCGAAAGATCGATCCTCGAGGTGCTCGCTGCGGATCCCGGTGGACAGGACGTACCGCTCCTCATCAGCCGGCTGGCCGAGACGAACCGCCGCGGCATCGAAGTGGTGGAGGCGCTCCTTGCCCTCGCAACCCTCGACTCGGGACGAGAGCTGCCGATGGCGCCGATCGATATCGCGGAAACCGTTGCGGCCGTGGTGCGGGAGTTGCAACCGCTCGCCGACGATGCCGGAGTTCACGTGACGGCCCGGCTGGGGGAGGGCGATATAGACGGGAGCAGCACGCTCGTGCGGCAGCTTGTCGCGAACCTCGTGCTCAACGGCATCCGACACAATCTTCTCGACGACGGCTGGATGACGGTCCGAACCGACAGCACGCCTGATGGCCGCGTCGAACTAGTGGTCTCCAACTCCGGGCAGCAGGTGGCCCCCGAGGTGCTCGCCACACTCACCGAACCCTTCGTGCGCGGAGCCGGGCGCGTGGGAACGTCCGCCACCGGGGTTACGGGAAGCGGACTCGGCCTGTCGCTCGTCGCCCGCGTGGCCGAGGTGCACGGCGCGACGCTCGACATCGCCGCACGGGAGACCGGCGGACTGGTTGTGACTGTCGTGTTCCCGGCGCCTATCGAAAACGTATGAGTTTTCCGAAACGCTGTCGCAACGGCGTTATTGGTGGGCTACATCTATGTCCAAGAAATCCACACCCTTCCTCATGGTCGCCGGCCTGCTCTGCGGTGTCACCGCCGGTGCCCTTCTTCTCGGTGTAGTGCCGCAGATCGCGGGTGCAACGTCTTCCGCGCTCGGGGCTCCCGACGACACCCTGCCGCACGTTATCGGCGTCGACGACGGCTTCATCGAGACCGGCGGCGCGATCTCCCCGTTCGATGACGACCTTCCCGCCATCAGCAGGCTCGATCCCGACCTCCGGGATGCGATGCAGGATGCCGCCCAGGACGCCATCAATGACGGCGTCGATTTCGTCGTGACGAGCGGCTGGCGCAGCGAGGCGTACCAGCAGTCCCTCCTCGACGCAGCCATCGAAAGGTACGGAAGCGAGGAAGAAGCGCGGAAATTCGTTCTCACCCCGGACAAATCCCGACACGTCAGCGGCAACGCCGTCGACATCGGCTACACGGATGCGGACAGCTGGCTGAGCCAGCACGGCGCGCGGTACGGACTGTGCCAGATCTACGCGAACGAGATGTGGCACTTCGAGCTCGTGACCGAACCCGGTGGCGAGTGTCCGGCGCAGCTCAGCGACGCGGGGATCGGCTGAAGAATACGATCGAGACATGATCATCGACCTTTCCGGCAAGACAGCGCTCGTCACGGGATCCACGCAGGGGATCGGTCTCGCGATCGCCCAGGGGCTCGCGGGGTCAGGTGCCCGCGTGATCGTCAATGGGAGGTCTGAGGAGTCTGTTGAACGGGCGAGAGCCGACGTCATCCGGAACCTGCCCGACGCCGACATCGTTCCCCTTGTCGCCGACATCACCACCGTCGAGGGCGTCGATCGTGCGTTGGCACTCGCCCCCGCCATCGACATCCTCGTGAACAACCTCGGGATTTTCGGTGCGAAGGAACCGCTCGAGATCGACGACGACGAATGGCGCCGCTATTTCGATGTCAATGTGATGACCGCGGTGCGCCTGATCCGTGCGTACCTGCCCGGGATGAAGGGGCGAGGGTGGGGTCGCATCCTCAACATTGCGAGCGACTCGGCCGTCGTGATCCCCGCCGAGATGATCCACTACGGGATGTCCAAGACCGCGCTCCTCGCAGTGTCCCGCGGGTTCGCGAAGGACGCGGCGGGGAGTGGCGTGACGGTCAACTCGGTGATCGCCGGGCCGACGCACACCGGAGGCGTCGAGGACTTCGTCTACGAACTCGTCGATAAATCGCTCCCGTGGGAGGAGGCGCAGCGGGAGTTCATGCGCACGCAGCGACCGCAGTCCCTCATCCAGCGCCTTATCGAGCCGGAGGAGATCGCAAACATGGTCGTGTACCTCAGCTCGACGTTCGCCTCCGCGACGACGGGTGGCGCGCTGCGTGTCGACGGCGGCTACGTCGACTCGATCCTGCCGTGACCCGTCGACATCAAGCATGATTGACGGATGACGCGTCCCACCGATCTCCTCACCGTTCTCCTCACCGGTTTCGAGCCCTTCGACGGTGAGACGACCAACCCGTCGTGGCAGACCGTGCAGGCGGTGTGCGATCGCTGGACCGGAGATGCTCTGATCCAGGTGCGCGAGCTGCCCGTGGCCTTCGACCGGGTCGGCGATGTCCTGGCGACTGCCATTGATGAGATCGATCCGGACATCGTGATCTGCGTCGGCCAGGCCGGAGGATCCCGCCACATCGAGGTCGAGCGCGTCGCCATCAATGTCGACGATGCACGCATCCCGGACAACACGGGCTTCCAGCCCATCGACGAGCCCATCATCGCGGACGGCCCGACCGCCTACTTCAGCTCACTGCCGATCAAGGCTGCGGTGGCGGCGATTGCGGATCTCGGCATTCCCACGCTCGTGTCACAGACGGCCGGCACGTACACGTGCAACCACGTCTTCTACCTCCTCATGCACGAGCTCGAGAGCCGACCGGGAGTGCGCGGCGGGTTCATCCATGTTCCGTACGAGCCCGGCCAGACCATCGGAACGGACCGCCCATCCATGCCCCTCGAGAGCATGATTGCCGGAATAACCGCCGCCGTCGAAGCAACGATTCGCAGCGATGTCGACGCGAAGCTCGTCGGTGGCGCGCTGCACTGATCCAACCCCCACCCCAACAAGGAGGAACGATGTCTACCAACGCTGACCTGATCACCGCCGAGCTGCTCACCATCTTCGGGGAGCGTGACGCTAGCAAGCGGCTCGAGGCCATGGGCCGCCTGTACACGGACGACATCACCTTCGCCGATCACGAGGGAGTGGTCTCGGGGTTCGAGGCCATCAACGCGAAGATCGAAGCGCTGCTCGCGGGCGCGCCGGGGTTCGTGTTCACCGTTGCCGGGCCGGTGCACGAAGTGCAGGACCTCGCAACGCTCGACTGGAACTTCGGGCCGGCCGGTCAGGCGCCGGTCGTTTCGGGCACCGACATCGTCACCGTCAGGGACGGCCGGATTGCGACGCTGCACGCGTATCTGCGGAGCTCCTAGCGCGTTTGCCGCGGGGCCAAACCGGGTCTACAATCTGCGCGGACGCAGCATCCAGCTTTATCGCGTAAACTGTCTAGGCGACGACGCGGGCCACAGTCCACACGTCGGAGGTTCAATCCCTCCGGCAGTACCACGGTAAGCCCCGCATTCGCGTGGGGCTTTTCCACTCCGGCTGGACCGAAGTGAGTCGAGCCGGTTCCACTCGACACCGTCGGTGATTCCGCACGAATTGCTCCTGAACCACAATCGATGAAGGCCAAGCATGAATTTTGATGTCGGCGAAGTACTCGTCTACCCGCACCACGGTGCAGTAACCATCACGAAGATCCAGACACGCACCATCAAGGGTGTTGAGAAGAAGTACGTCACTCTCAACGCGCACATGAGTGACCTGACGATCGAGATCCCTGTCGAGAGCGCTGAGCTCGTCGGCATGCGCGACGTGATCGACGAGTCCGGAATCGACGCCGTCTTCGACGTGCTCCGCAGCGACTATGTCGACGAGGCCGGAAACTGGTCGCGCCGCTACAAGGCCAACCAGGAGAAGATGGCGAGCGGAAGCGTGCTGCGCGTCAGCGAGGTCGTCCGCGACCTCTGGCGTCGCGACCGCGACAAGGGCGTTTCGGCTGCCGAGAAGAACATGCTCGTGAAGTCACGCCAGGTGCTCATCTCCGAGCTCGCGCTCGCCCGTCACGTCTCCAACGACGAGGCAACCGTTCTGCTCGACGAGGTTCTCGCAACTCTCGCCGAATAGCCCTCCACGGCATCCGCCGTTGAAGCCGCTCACGCCTCAGGTGTGGGCGGCTTCTGTGGTTAACCATTGCTTGCGACATCAGCATTGATGAAGCGGATGCCGTAAGTCGCGTCGATCCCCGCATCGGGTGCCTCGTATGTGGACGCGGTGCCGCTCCCGCTTCGTATCAAATACAGCTTCGGATGTTTTCCACAATCTGACCAATATTCTTGCGTACATGTATTCGAAGTGCGAGAATGTGTGGTATGACATCCCGTGGCGACGGACTCATCACCGAGATCCGATCGGAAATCGCTCATGCTGACCGCATGGGTTGCGATGCCGCGGA
>Ga0247814_10002229_pt1 | contig 10794 bp, 9 predicted proteins | sample UWRJL179409R1_FD_179947 | JGI IMG/M metagenome (GOLD analysis project Ga0247814, IMG submission 179947) | Plant litter microbial communities from Arlington Agricultural Research Station in Wisconsin, United States - UWRJ-L179-409R-1 | ecosystem: Environmental > Terrestrial > Plant litter >... | reverse complement strand
AGCAGTCGTAGGACTGGTTGTCACAACTTCAAGCGAACGCGCCGAGTTATCTGTCTTACGAAGAAAGCCCTTCGTGATTAACCCATCAATATGTATCGCAACCGTGGAAACAGATTTGTACCCTATCGCATTCATGATCTCGCGGTAACTAGGACCGTAACCATGTTCTTGAATAAATCCGTCGACGTAATCAAGCAGTTCTTTTTGTCTTTTTGTTGAACGTTCGGCCATCGGTATCCTTTCCTGCGAGGGCAATTGCGGCTAACCCCCACCATATAATTGCTACTGTATCATCAACCCATACTGGCAGTAAAATTCCAACAAGCATCAGACCAATACCGCTCGCGAATACTCCGATTGCAAGCCAATCCGCCCGACGTCGCCATAAACCCTTCAAAACGAGGAAGCTTATATATATGAATAGCGCGACACCAATCCATCCCACTTCGTGTGCGATAAATAGATATTGGTTTTCAATAATAAGCGGTTGATCACTCAAGAGCGATGCAGACCCCGTACTTCCAATGCCGCCACCAAGCGGTTGTCGGATCATACGACTTACTCCATCTTGTAACGATTCGGCGTGGCCATCATTCGAACTCACTTCAGATCCCGTCGCTGCGTTATCGTGCAGAATAACATTCGACACAAAGCTTGTTTCCCGCGCAGCAGCAAGTCCACCAACAAGTCCAAAGATAACGACGATCACTGCAATCCATACTTTCCGAGAAAGCTTCCTACCAACCGTCGCGAGGACAATAATCGCAAGTGCTGCAAATGCACCGATCAACGCACTTCGTGAATAGCTCGCCCACGAAGCAACAAAACTTCCGATAACAATCACACTCAGCGCCAACGTTTGACGCTGCGCTTTATTTGGCTTTACGCGTAACCAAATAGCAAACAGTAACGACAAGACAATAATTGCATATGCCCCTAATGGGTTTGGACCGCGCAAAGTGCTGTTGATGCGAACATAATCCGGATTCTGATCAACAGTCAAATAGGGAACGATCGTCGAACTGTTATAGCCGATATATTTCAAGATATCAGGAGGTAATACGAATACCTGCAGCAATGCAAAGGCAGCAACAATAAATGCCCCTACAAAGAATGTCGTTAAAAATAACCGCCGCAGTTGCGGGAATAACGAAAGTGCTACATATACCAACACAAAGAATAGTAGGTAGCGCAGATCAATAAACAGTCCCGCGATTGTAGATGGTATGCCTTGCCAGAAAAGTGGGACCAACAATATATGTAAGAGTGCATATCCCAGAATCACGAGTACTAGTGGTTGCTTCAAAATAGCCCACTGTTTTTTCTGATATAAAACAGCTAACATAATGAGCCCTGCCAGCAACATCAAAATCTCTTTCCAAGATTTAATCAAGAATTCGGCTGAGGGGAAAAGCGTACTAAGCCCCACGCTAAGCGGTGCATGCAGGACAATCCCACCAAACACAACAATCAAGATACCAACAAAGACTTTATCGAGAAAAGTAAGGGGTGTCGGTTTCGAAGGTTTTACTACCATAGAGTACCTCTTAGTGTAGCTCAAATAATGGTATACTGACACTACTATGTCACGTCGAAACAGCAAGCTCTATGGCCTTCTCCTGATCCTCATCGATACACTCATCCTTATCACGACGTTCGCTCTCGCCTATGTTGCGCGCGTACAGTACGACACTCGTCCACTCATCGAGAATATTTACGCCTTTGATTATCTCTTTAGCTTCCTACTAATTATCCCTTTCTGGATCTTTATCTTTGCCGTCATTGGACTCTATCAACCTCGCACATACAACCGACGACTCGTGGAATGGGCAAAGATTGCTATCGGTGTCTTCCTTGGTATTCTGCTCGTTATTGGTTGGGCATATATTAGCGATAAGATACTCTTCCCTGCCCGGCTTGTTGCCGTCTACGCACTGATTGGCGCATTTATCCTAATTGTCCTCGAAAGGGAAATCATGCGACTCATCCGTTCACTCATGTTCCGTTACGGACGTGGGACGAAGCGAGTCCTCCTTATAGGTTCATCAAGCGCAACTAGCGACATCGCACAAAACCTCGCCGATACAGCCCGAAGCGGATACGAAATCGTTGCCTTCGCTGGTCTAAAAAAGAATCTCCCCGAAGGATTTGCCGGCCATCACTACTCGTATGTTGAAGAAGCTTTGAAAGATCTTGAGCTCAATCAAATTACCGCCATCATCCAAACTGATCTTTACGAAAATGTCGAGCGCAACCAAAAGATCCTCTCGATTGCTCAAGAATCTCATATTGATTACAGCTTCATTCCTGGTGAATCTGGCTTCTACTCAGGCAAGAACACTGTCGATGTATTCCTAGGCTATCCAATGATTAGCGTCTACCAAACACCGCTTGTTGGCTGGGGTGCAATCGTCAAACGTATCTTTGACTTCCTCGTCAGCCTGATCCTTATTATCGTCTTATCTCCTTTACTTCTAGTTATCTTGATCATTAAAAAGATCGTTGATCGTGGACCAGCCTTCTATATCAGCAAGCGACTCAGTAAATTCTCTCAACCAATCGGCTTGATTAAATTCCGCAGCATGGGTGCGCAGTATGGAAGCAAAGATGCCGCTGATGAATTCCGCGAAATGGGCCGAGAAGACCTTGCGCTTGAATACGAAAAAAATCGTAAGGTCGAAAACGATCCTCGCATTACAAAATTCGGTCACTGGCTCCGTGCAACTTCAATCGACGAACTCCCTCAGGTATTTAATGTATTTAAGGGTGACCTGAGCCTGGTTGGTCCTCGCCCTATTCTTCCTCAAGAAACAAAAATGGCACATGGTCGAACCGCACTCCTTCATAGCGTTCAATCTGGTGTAACTGGGCTATGGCAAGTATCTGGACGAAGCGAATTATCATTCGACGAACGAATTGAACTCGAACTTTTCTATGCCCAAAACTGGACCTTCTGGCTTGATATCAAGATCCTGTTCAAAACCGTTCTTGTTGTCCTTCGTGGCCGCGGAGCTAAATAGTGCCAGCACCCAAGTCACTACCGAAGGTAGCCATCGTTCACGACTGGCTGACCGTTGCTGGTGGTGCCGAACTTGTTGTTGCAGAACTCCACAAACTCTTTCCAAAAGCGCCGATCTACACATCGGTCTATAATCCAGCTGCTTTTCCAGGACTCAAAAGTGCCGATGTTCGCACGACGTATTTGCAAGAAAAACTCCCAGCCAAGCTTCGCTACAAACATGTCCTTTGGCCAACACTTCGCGCCAAAGCGTTCCGCAAACTCGACTTATCAGAATTCGACATTATTATTAGTAGCTCGAGCGCAGAAGCAAAAGCTGTCAAAAAATCTCGACCAGACCAAGTCCACATCGCCTACGTTCACACCCCGATTCGTTACTACTGGAGCCACTACGAAGAGTTCAAAAACGAATTTAACTTCGGGATCCTGACACCTTTTATTCGCCCGGTCATTCCATACTTTGTAAAACGCATGCGCAAACTCGATCTTGATTCAGTCAAAGATATTGATGTCTGGATTGCAAACTCTGAAGTCACGCAGGCAAGAATTAAAAAGTACTACAATCGCCCGAGTACCGTTATTCACCCACCCGTAAATGTTGAGCGATTCACACCCGCGCCAAAAGGTGAGCGAAGTGGATATGTTCTTTGGGGTAGGCATGTACCGTACAAACGTTTTGACATCGCTATCGAAGCTTGCAACCAATTAAAGGCGCCATTGACCATTGTCGGAACTGGACCTGACACAGCGCGTCTCAAGAAGCTTGCTGGACCAACAATAAAATTTGTTGGGCGGGTGAGTGATAGTGAATTAGAAAAACTGGCACAATCTGCTAGGGGATTCCTATTCCCTAACGAAGAAGATTTCGGAATCTCTGCCGTTGAATCTTTAGCTGCCGGAACACCCGTGATTGCATATGCAAAAGGTGGCGCACTTGATATCGTCCAAGACGGCGAAACAGGCGTTCTATTTAAACAACAAACCGTCGAAAGTTTGGTAGCTGCAATGAAACGATTTGAAACTTTGTCATTCTTACCAGCAACTTTGCACCGCAAGGCAAAACGATTCGATAAAGGTCTTTTTGATACGAAGATTTTAAAAATTGTCCACGACGCAATAAATCGTTAGTACTCCCCCCTTTCTATTTCTTTACTTTTGCTGAAATCATGATAATGTATGTATAAGTTGTTTTCGTCGATCTACTAAGGAGAAACCTTGCAACATGTACCTGCTACACGCCGCACCTTCTTTGATGACTTCATCGGTGGTGAAATAGTCGTCACTACGCTCTCGAGCGGATCCTCGCTCGTACGCGGTGAGCTCCTGAGTCTGGACATCCAGGACGGGTGGATATCGGCAAGGCTCACCTGTCGCGAATATGCGATCGGTGACCCCACCAAAGACGCCGAGCTCGTCTGGTATCAGTCATCCAACCGGCCGACCGTCGTGCTGCTGAGGGCGACACCCAAGATGACCGATCAAGGTGATCTCGCCTTCCCCGAGGCAACACCCCAGGGAACGACAGCCGTCGTCTCGCTACCCAAGCACACACAATCCAGCAAAGTCGCCTAGCGGGCGCATTACCCCCAGAGAGGAGCGAGTTGAAATACCCCCTTAGACTGGGGGTATTTCAATAATTATTGATACAATAATGACAACTGATGAAAAAGCTATTCGGAAGACTCATAAAGACAGATTTCGCGGTTGCCCTTCTGATCGTAATCAGCTGGAAGATACTTCTGACAACACTCGGGTTTATCCTCAGCATTAACTCTGACGGCGGTGCTGGGCTACTCGATCACACAATGTATTGGGATGCTGGATGGTACACGACAATCATAACCGACCATTATGCCACAAACCTTGCATCGGCCGCCTTCTATCCCCTTTTTCCATTACTCGTTGGGATCGTCAACTTACTTAGTTTCAATGCACTTGGAATACCCCTAGCTGGACAACTCGTAAATACTATCGCCGTATGGTTTGCAGTTACCGCCCTTATAAAATTAAGTCGAGAGATCCTTGGCAAAGAAAATAAATACTGGCTTGTCGCTATGGTGCTAGCGGCGCCGGCTGCGTTCTTTATGCATGTTTTCTATAGCGAGGCCGTCTTTATGGCTGTAAGTTTATGGGCATACTACTTTGCACTCAAACGACAGTGGCTTGGGGTTGGAATCCTTCTCGCGGTCCTGTCGGCAGCACGACTGCCTGCACTACTTATAATTGCGCTCTGTGGACTTGAGTTCTTACGAGCTTACGACTGGAATTTAAAAAAGGTATTTAATAATAATCTTCTCTATTTCCTCCTCGTTCCTATTGGGTTCATCGCCTACGTGATCTACCTATCCATTGTTCAGCATGATCCTCTCGGAATGTTCCATGCCTATGCACATACAAATGACTGGGCGTATCAAGTCTTTAACCCGAATATCTTAGAGACAATCGCTAAGTCGGGGTATCAAGTTATACGTGCAGTAATCGGAGTACGCCCGATTGATAGTGAACTTATTGTTAACATACTACTCCCACTCGCAAGTATCATTCTTCTTGCGCTCAGTTCTGTTTATTTGCTTATTAAGCATCGAAAGAAATACCTCCCACTCGCGATCGTAGGAATTCTCTCACTCATCATGTTCACACTAAATAGCAATATCGTATCAGTTCACCGCTATATACTTCCAAGCCTCACGATATATGTCGCAATTGCTTTACTCGCAAAGCATATCAAGAAACCCATCATTATCTATGCATGGTGCATCATTGGCATCGCCATCCAAATTGTTTTGTTCTACTTATTCGCAACTCATCGATTCGCTGGGTAGCGATCTATTCGACAGTCACACTCTTTGCAAGATTTCGAGGCTGGTCAACGTTGTTACCCTTGGCAACGGCAATGTGATACGCAAATAGTTGCTGGAATACATTGATCACAAGTGGAGCAAGTACCTCAAGATCAGTTTCGATACGAACAACTGTCTCGGCATCAACTTCCTTTTTGCTATTTGTAATAGCGAGGATATGACCACCACGAGCGTTTACTTCAGAGAGCCCACTAATTGATTTATCAAAGAGCCAATCATCAAGTACGAGGAACACTTCAAAGAAACGATCATCAACAAGCGCCAATGTTCCGTGCTTCAACTCACCTGTTGGATACCCGTCAGCGTGAACATATGAAATTTCTTTTAACTTCAACGCACCTTCAAGTGCAGTTGGGAATCCAGTATCACGACCAAGATAGAGCACGTGATCGTACTCGGCATATTTTTCAGCCACAGCTTTTGCTTCATCCTTTTTATTCGCAAGGACTTTTTCGATTTCTTCAGGGAGTCGCGCAAGTTCTTCAACGTACTTTGACGTTACTTCAATACCAGCACCCTTCGCCTGCGCAACCTGGACACCAAACATAATCATCGCTGAAACTTGAGACGTAAATGCCTTTGTACTGGCAACTGAAATTTCAGGACCAGCGTGGACGTAAATACCGCCATCAACTTCACGAGCAATCGTTGAACCAACTGCGTTAATGATACCGAGTGTCCGAACACCGCGCTGTTTAATTTCGCGAAGACACGCAAGTGTATCGGCAGTCTCACCGGATTGAGAAACAACCAATGCAACTGTATTCTTTGGAAGATGGAATGATCGATAACGGAATTCTGAGGCAATCACAACATCAACGGTTAATCCATCAACTAGCTTTTCGAGGTAATACGATGCGAGCATTCCTGCATAGTACGCAGTTCCACATCCAACAATCGTAATGTGTTCGATATCACGAAGTTCATCGGCAGTCATATTAAGTCCGCCAAGTCGCACTTGTTTTTGATCAAGCAAGATTCGTCCGCTTAATGTTGAACGGAGTGTTGTTGGCTGCTCCATGATTTCTTTAAGAAGGAAGTGATCGTATCCTTGCTTCTGGATCGCCTGCATATCAACTTCAATTGTTTCAACCTTTGCAGAAAGTGGCTGTGCGGCCAAGTCACGAAGTTCAACATTATCAGCCGTACAGATCGCCATTTCACCGTCGTTCAAATAGATAGCTTTTGTCGTGTGTCCAATAAGCGCTGACGCGTCGCTTGCGATAATCGTTTCGCCCTCTCCAACACCAATAATCAATGGACTACCAGAACGCGCAACAACGATTTGTTCGGGCTGGCGAGTTGAGACAACAGCGATACCATATGTCCCTGTCACTAGTTTCAATGCCTGCGCAACGGCGTCAAACAGTTCAGTGTCTTTGTCATACAAAGAGTCGATCAAAGCTGCAAGCACTTCTGTGTCTGTGTCACTGGCAAACTCGTGATTCTTTAGTTCTGCTTTAAGTTCTTTGTAGTTTTCAATAATTCCATTATGAACAAGGTAGATATCACCAGCTTTGTGCGGGTGCGCGTTTCGCTCTGATGGAATACCGTGTGTCGCCCAACGTGTGTGTCCGATACCGATGTGGTTACTATTTTTAGACTTCTCGACAACCGCATCAAGTTCAGAAACTTTACCGACAGCCCGCTGCAATGAAGCCGTGCCTTTGTCATCAATCGTGATGATTCCAGCTGAGTCATACCCACGATATTCAAGACGACGTAGTCCGCCTGTTAAGATGTTTTGCGCTTCTCTCCCACCAACGTATCCGACGATTCCGCACATATTATAAACCTCCTTGGTCTTTCAAAATTATACGCAATTTTTCAATTGTATCTTCAGCATGACTCACCTCAACGCTCTCGATACCAAAAGCTTTCACAGGATAATCATTGCCGCCTTCACTAAGCTTGTCACCAAAGAATAAGATATCTTCCTTCGTGATGCCGAGTTCGTCAATCAATTTCTGCATGCCATAGGCTTTATCAATTCCAACACGTGTCACATCAATCGAAGTTGTTCCTCCGACACGCACTTCAAGCCCAGGAAGCTTTGGTGCCGCAAGATTACGAATCGCTAATTTTTTACTGCCATCAGGATCCCACGCATACTTATCAGCTGGCGTAGCTTGTTGACCAAGTGCAGAATAAGTCAGCTGACTCTGTCGATCTTCGATAACTTCACCTGCTGGATTTTCTGGCCATAAACCAAGCTCCTTGGCTGATGACTCAAGTGCTTCTTTAATCTCCGCTTTTTGAGTATCGGTAAGATCTTCAGCGTATTGCAGTACCCATTCATTTGAAACCTCATCATAGCGGTAGTAGCGAGTTCCACAAGTTGGCATTAAATGAAGTCTCTTTAAACGAGTTGCGTCAATCGGAAGTCGATCAATAATCTGGATAATAAACTGCTCAAATCGTCCGCCTGAAATAACACACACATCAAAGTGATTCAAAACCTCACTCAGTGTCTCTACCATCTCGTCACTAATCGGTGATTTTGTAATAGCTAACGTATCATCAAGGTCGAATGCTAAAAGTTTTTTCATGTGTTATTCGTGTCCTAATTCTTGATTAATCCTGGTTGAAGAATCAGCCTTTTCAGTCCCACCAACCCCAAAGACCATTTTGATTCCTCTTGCTCGACACAGTTCGGCTTCTGGACCAGGAAGCGCCTCAGGATCAGGCCTATCGCCACCATTACAAAATATCAATTCATCTTCCGAATATTTGTCAGCTATAAGTTCTAGTGTCTTTGTACTCGGCCAGTGTGGATGCTCAGGATCTACTCCAATAATAACTTCGTCAACACCCTTTAGCGCCGCCATCAAACGAGCTCGGTTATTCTCATCAAGAATGATCTTCCCCTTTTTGGTCATTTGGTGAATGTCGTTGTTTACGATAACAATCAGGTAATCACCCAGCTTTCTTGCAGCCTCAATCATGTCCAGATGTCCGCCATGCAGAGGATTAAAAAAGCCACTCACGATTATTCTTTTCATATTTTCCTCTCGTTATCTGACAGTTGTTGGTATGCATTAATTATACCCTAGTTGTCTCATGCAATAAGTATGTTAATACAGCGTAGGGTTTACGAAAGTAAGGGGAAATATCATTATCTGTAAACTTGCCATACTTACCATTCTGTCGTATTATATACATATAAGTATAAGCAGAAATAAACAATGAAAACACGTTCAAAAAAGCAATCAAAATTACCATTTCTCATAACGTTAGCCGCAGTTGTGTTAGTCGCCGGCCTATCATTAACTTATGTATATGCCTTTAACGGTAGTATCTTTGGTTGGAATAATCGTAACGAGTCCTCAGACAAAATCCCTTTGACTAACCTGGACAAGCCAACCGACGAACAGATTAAGGCCGGAGACGACATAAAAAACGGGAATTTGAATGAGTCTAATAGCAATCCAGATGAACCTTCTACCCCTGCTCCCCAACCGGGCGGCACTAAACAAAGCGTCGAGATTTTCATAACAGCAGCGAATCAAAACAGTGGCATCCTACAAGTCCGCACACAAATCTCTAGAGTCGTAAACACTGGAAAATGTACCATAACCCTCACAAAGTTAGATAAAACAGTAACTAAAAGTGTCGATACTCAAGCGCTTGCAAGCACCTCAACCTGCAAAGGATTTGATATCCCTGTCTCAGAACTATCAGCAGGTTCATGGAATATGACCCTTACGTACGAGAGCGACACCCTAATAGGTACTAATTCAAAAGTAATAACGATACAATAGAGGTAGGATGAGGACAACACAAGCAACGCGCAAATTCTATCAACAAAAACGATTCGTTCTTACGGTATTTTTGTTTGTTATCTCTTTGATTGGCGTTAACACTGTCAATTCAGCCCTTACATACGCTGCGCCAGTTACCGGCTTTAACCCTGGAAAAATTATTGACGATACCGTTTTTACAAACGCAAACTCCATGAATGCGGCACAGATTCAGGCATTCCTAAACAGCAAAATGCCAAACTGTGAGACATGGCACGCCGCTGGGTATGGCCAGAACCCTCCATTTATTTGTTTAAGAGATTACACCGAAAATGGACGTAGCGCTGCACAAATAATCTACGACACAGCCCAGCAATACCAAATCAACCCGCAAGTATTAATAGTATTGCTTCAAAAAGAGCAAAGTCTTGTAACCGATACATGGCCTCTTAATACTCAGTACAGGACTGCAACCGGCTACGGATGCCCCGACAATGCACCGTGTGACAGTCAATACTATGGACTTACTAATCAGCTAAAATGGTCAGGCACCATGTTCCGTGCCATTATGAACAATAGCCCTACTTGGTACACCCCGTATGTACTAGGTAACAACACTATCTACTACAACCCTGGCCCGTACGACAATGCCAATAATAGGTATTTTGGACGATTTGGAGATCGACGTGATATTCAATACTGTGGCAGTACAGTTGTAAATATACAGAACCGCTCAACCCAAGCTTTATACAATTACACCCCTTACCAACCAAACCAAGCCTCTCTTAATGCAGGCTATGGGTCTGCAGGTTCTTGTGGTGCATATGGAAACCGAAACTTCTTCCTCTATTTCACAGACTGGTTTGGACCAACAACACGAAACCTCGTCACCACTCCTGGAAATGGCGTTTATCAAGTTGAAAATGGAGTAAAGCGAGCGTTTCCTAACGAGATAACATTCCTCAGCTACGGTTATGCGTGGTCGGAAGTTCTGTCTATTGGTGATGCCGAGTTCAACCAATTGCCTTTCGGATCAGTCATGCCGTACAACACTCAGTATCGTAATGGACAACTAGTGACTACCGACGGAAATAGTATCTACCTTGTAGCTGATGGCAAACGACGAAATGTACCGAACGAGTCGGTATTCCTGAGTCAGTCTTGGCAATGGTCA
>Ga0247814_10002228_pt1 | contig 10796 bp, 6 predicted proteins | sample UWRJL179409R1_FD_179947 | JGI IMG/M metagenome (GOLD analysis project Ga0247814, IMG submission 179947) | Plant litter microbial communities from Arlington Agricultural Research Station in Wisconsin, United States - UWRJ-L179-409R-1 | ecosystem: Environmental > Terrestrial > Plant litter >... | reverse complement strand
AAGCAGGCCAACGAGGGTGTTGACCCCGAAGGTACCGAGTTCGACCCGGCACTCTACGGAATGCTCACCGAGTACGACGACGCGGGAAACTACAAGTACCCCGAGGGATTCGACCCGGAGACCAACGAGTGGCGCGAGGGCTTCGAGACCCAGCGCGAGAAGTGGGAGCAGGACTACGCTGCAGCCCAGGCTCGCTGGGAAGCGCACAAGAAGCAGGTTGTTGCTGCCGCCGCAGAGGAAGAGAACCCCACTTCTCCTGCAGCTGCCGGTTCCTCCTTCTCGAGCGAGTCGACCGGCGCCGGCACCCTTGCCGACGACGAGTCGCTTGCTGCACTTCGCGAGAAGCTGTCCAGCAACTCCTAGTCACCTCCGCTCCATGAGGTAGCTAACTTCGCGGCCGGTCCCTTCGGGGGCCGGCCGCTTTGTTGTTTCCGGGGCGTGCCGTTCAGGCGTTGAGGCGTCGGCGCGCGGCGAGCCGACGCGCAAGCACAATTGCCCCAACAACGAGGGCAAGCACTGCCACCGCGACGAACACTGGCAGCAGTAGCGCAAGCAGGGACAGCAGCACACTTCCCACGTCCTCAACCACGCTGACGACCGGGGCGGCGATGCCACCCGTGATCGCGTTCAGCGCGGGGCGGATCGATGACTTGAGCGCGTGGACTATCAACGCCAGCACCGCACCGAGAGCAATCGGCACCCACTGTCCATCGGCGAAGAAACCGGACGGATCGGCGATGGCGTCGGTGGTCGTCGAGGCACCGGTACCAAAAACGATGCCGCCCGACGCGGGACGCACCAGCGTCTGCAGCCAGTCGTTGACGGTATCAACCGCCGGGATCTTGTCCGCGACGAACTCGATCACGGCCAGCGCTCCGAAGATGATGAGGGACCAGTCGCCGCTGAGCCATTCCCATGCGGATGGCAGCTCGATAAACGGCACAAACCGACCGGCGAGCCCCAGAACGAGCAGCGGAATATAGGCGTTCAGACCGGCGGCGATGGCCAGTCCGGTTCCTGCGAGCAGCTCGAGCATTCGGGTCCTCTCGTTGCGGATGAGGGTAGCACCCGCGCCGATCGCGCGCCTTGGCTAACCTTGTCTGATGCACCTCATCGCAGTCACTGGCGGCATCGCCTCAGGCAAGTCCGTCGTCGCCACCCGCCTTGCCGAGCTCGGTGCCGTGGTGGTGGACGCCGACAAACTCGCCCGCGAAGTTGTCGAGCCGGGCACTCCCGCGCTTGCCGCCATCGCTGACCACTTCGGGCCCGGCGTGATCTCCGCCGACGGCACACTCGATCGCGGCGCCCTTGGCGCCATCATCTTTGTCAACGAAACCGAGCGGGCGGTGCTCAACTCCATCACCCACCCCGCGGTGGGCCACCGGTCCCGTGAACTTTTCGCCGAGGCCGCTGCCGCCGACCCGAACGCGATCGTTGTGTATGACGTCCCTCTCCTCGTTGAATCGACGGCCGGCCGCACCAAGGAATTCGACCGCATCGTTGTGGTGCACGCCGCCCCGGAAACTCGCATCGACAGGCTGGTTTCGCTTCGGGGGATGACACCGGATGACGCGAACTCCCGCGTCACGGCGCAGGCCACCGACGCCCAGCGTCTTGCCGTCGCCGACGACGTCATCACCACGGATGGCACCCTCGCCGAAACGCTCGAGCAGGTCGACGCGCTCTGGGAGCGACTGCGCGGCTAACCGTGACCAACCGGAATGCCCCCGTGAAGCGGGTGGCCAGAAGCTCCAATTCCGCTGCAGGCAAACACCCCAACGAGTGTCGGTGGCTCTCCGTAAGCTGAGGAGCATGGAACCCACGCGCTCTGTCCGTCCCTTCGAGGTCATCAGTGAATACACCCCGAGTGGCGATCAGCCCGCCGCCATCAAAGAACTTTCCCACCGCATCAATGCGGGTGAGACCGACATCGTTCTGCTCGGTGCGACCGGTACGGGTAAGTCGGCGACGACCGCATGGCTCATCGAACAGGTGCAGCGCCCCACCCTGGTACTTGCCCACAACAAAACGCTGGCTGCCCAGCTCGCCACGGAGTTCCGCGAGCTGATGCCCAACAACGCTGTTGAGTATTTCGTCTCCTACTACGACTACTACCAGCCCGAGGCATACGTCCCGCAGACTGACACCTTCATCGAGAAAGACAGCTCGGTCAACGCCGAGGTCGAACGCCTGCGCCACTCCACCACAAACTCCCTGCTCAGCCGACGTGACGTGGTTGTGGTGTCGACGGTGTCGTGCATCTATGGCCTCGGTGCCGCGGAAGAGTACCTGGAGGCCATGGTTGCGCTGCAGGTGGGGGAGGAGATCCCGCAGGAGACCCTCATTCGCAAGTTTGTGAACATGCAGTACCAGCGCAACGACGTTGACTTCTCGCGTGGCAAGTTCCGTGTGCGCGGCGACACGATCGAGATCATCCCGGTTTACGAAGAGAACGCCATCCGCATCGAGATGTTCGGCAATGAGATCGAAGCGATCTACTCGCTGCACCCGCTGACCGGCGACGTCATCAGCAAACTCGACGCCGTCTCGGTGTTCCCCGCAACGCACTACGCCGCGAGTCCCGACACAATGAAACGGGGCATCGTCACCATCAAGGAAGAGCTCGCGGTGCGCTTGGCCGAGCTCGAGCGCCAGGGCAAGCTCCTCGAAGCGCAGCGTTTGCGTATGCGCACCACGTTCGACATCGAAATGATGGAGCAGATTGGGTTCTGCAACGGCATCGAGAACTACTCCCGTCACATCGACGGTCGCGCGCCCGGCGAGGCTCCCAACTGCCTGCTTGATTACTTCCCGGACGACTTCCTGGTGGTCATCGACGAGTCCCACGTCACCGTGCCCCAGATCGGTGCAATGTACGAGGGCGATGCGTCGCGCAAGCGCACCCTCGTCGAGCACGGCTTCCGCCTGCCGAGTGCCATGGACAACCGCCCACTGAAGTGGGAAGAGTTCCTCGGCCGCGTCGGCCAGAAGGTGTACCTGTCGGCAACTCCCGGCAAGTACGAGATGGGCATCACCGACTCCGTGGTGGAGCAGATCATCCGCCCCACCGGACTCATCGACCCGCAGATCGTGATCAAACCCTCCAAGGGGCAGATCGACGACCTCCTCGAGCAGATTCGCGCCCGGGTGGAGAAAGACGAACGTGTTCTCGTCACCACCCTCACCAAAAAGATGGCGGAAGAGCTCACCGACTACCTTGGCGAAGCCGGGGTGCGGGTCAGATACCTGCACTCCGACGTCGACACCCTCCGTCGCGTGGAGCTGCTCAGCGAACTCCGTGCCGGTGTGTACGACGTGTTGGTGGGCATCAACCTGCTCCGCGAGGGTCTCGACCTTCCCGAAGTCTCGCTGGTGGCCATCCTCGACGCCGACAAGGAAGGCTTCCTCCGATCCTCCACCTCGCTGATCCAGACCATCGGTCGCGCCGCCCGTAACGTCTCCGGTGAGGTGCACATGTACGCCGATGTGCTCACCGACTCGATGAAGCGGGCAATCGAAGAGACCGACCGTCGGCGCGAGAAGCAGGTCGCCTACAACCTCGAACGTGGTGTCGATCCGCAACCGCTGCGCAAAAAGATTGCCGACATCACCGACATCCTGCTCCGCGAGGGTGCCGATACCGCCGCCCTGCTTGCGGGACGGAACGGTAAAAAGAAATCACCGACACCCAACCTGCGTCGCGAGGGACTCGCGGCGGCCGGCGGAAACAACCTCGAGACAATCATCGCCGACCTCAACGAGCAGATGCTCGCTGCGGCAGGCGAGCTGAAGTTCGAGCTTGCTGCGCGACTCCGCGATGAAGTGTCCGACCTCAAAAAGGAACTCCGTCAGATGGAATCCGCCGGACACCTGAAGTAATCAGGCGATCGGTAGCGCCCATTCGGCCACCGGCGCCGCGTCGGCGCTGTGGTGAAGGTCGAGCATGTCGTCGACCGTCTGGCTCCACGGGAACTCCGCGGCAGCCAGGCGGGCGGCGGTTCGCCGGTCCTCGATCCGCACGGTGAGCATCTCGCTGAGCGCATTTGTGAGCGCCGCCGCTCCCTGTTCCGTTCCCAGCCCGGCGTCGCCCGAGAGCAGCTCCATCACGGCGGAATCCGCTGGTGCAATAACCGGAGTGCCGCTGGCGAGAGCCTCGAGAGCGTCAAGCACAATCGTCTGCGGAGAGCCGATCGCGATGAACACATCGGCGCTGGCCAACACAATGGCGCGGTCGTGCTCGGTCATCTCCGCGTCGAGGACCACCAGCTGCGCGTCGACGCTGCGGCGCAACAGGTTGCGCATCGCCGTGGTCACCGCTCCGGAGTCACCGGGGGAGTCCGGTCCGGCGGCGAGGACAAACAGCACTTCTGCCCCGTCCCGCAGCTGGGTGGCTACATCGCCCGACCACCGGAGTGGGTTGAAGACCTCGAGGTCGACTCCATTGGGAACACGGATGACGCGAGTTGGCGCCAGAGCAGCGGCGTCCACCCGGGCCCGCTCGGTCGAGACCACCACATTCTGGTATCCGTCCGTCGCGCCGGAACGCAGCACCCACGGCGCCGGAAGCTCATCGAGCACCGCGATCGACGGCACGCCATGCGCGTTTGCCCAGTCGCCCAGCGCGCGGAGGGTCAGTCGATCCGCAACCTCGAGGCGGTCGGGGTGAAGCTGATCGAGCAGCTCACCGATGGCAACAACGGTGGCAACGAGCGTCGACCGCACACGTTCGCCATCGGACCGGGCAGGAGCGCGCACGGCGGTGAAGTCGCCGAGCGGGAGCGTGATCACGGTGCCGGCGGAGGTCACAGTGCGCGAATAGGTCGCGCCGGGCGAGATCACAACAAACTCGTGGCCGGCGCGCAGGTAACCCATGCCGAGCTCCCGGATCACTGTCGATTGCGTCGACGAAACAGGGCCGTAAAAACTGGTGACGCGCACGATTCGCATCGGACCATTATCGCTGCGCGCGGACACGGTCAGGCAATGTCGGTGGCTTCCGTAGAATATATAGAGTGTCGATTTCTTCTGTAGAGGGCTCCTCGAAGCTCAGCGTCCAAGGCGCCCGTGTCCACAACCTCAAAAATGTTGACCTAGAAATTCCCCGTGATTCGCTTGTGGTTTTTACAGGTCTTTCGGGTTCCGGAAAGTCGTCGCTCGCATTCGACACCATTTTCGCGGAGGGCCAGCGTCGCTACGTTGAGTCCTTGTCCGCCTACGCCCGCCAGTTCCTTGGGCAGGTAGACCGACCCGACGTCGACTTCATCGAGGGCCTCAGCCCCGCCGTGTCGATCGACCAGAAGTCGACCAACCGCAACCCGCGATCCACCGTGGGTACGATCACCGAGATCTACGACTACATGCGCCTGCTTTGGGCGCGTATCGGCATCCCGCACTGCGCCATCTGTGGCGAAGCCATTGAACGCCAGACCGTGCAGCAGATCGCGGACCAGCTGATGACCATGGAAACCGGCACCCGGTACCAGATCGTCAGCCCCATCATCTCGAAGAAAAAGGGCGAGTTCGTCGACCTCTTCCAGGAGTTGGCGGCCGGGGGATACTCCCGCGCCATCGTCGACGGCAAGCAGATCTCGCTCAGCGATCCGCCCACGTTGAAGAAGCAGATCAAGCACGACATCTCGGTCGTTGTCGACCGTCTTGTTGCGGCGGATGACATCCTCACACGCCTGACGGACTCCCTCGAAACAGCGCTGCGACTCACCGACGGTCTCGTTTCGGTCAACTACGTCGACCTAACCGGCGACGCCGCCTGGCGCAACTTCTCAGAGAAGCTGTCCTGCCCGAACGGACACCCGGTCCAGCTCACCGAGATCGAGCCGCGTACCTTCTCGTTCAACGCGCCGTTCGGTGCCTGCCCCGAGTGCTCGGGTCTCGGTACGCGTATGTCCGTTGACTCGGACCTGCTTCTCGGCGATCCGTCGCTCAGTCTCGCCGACGGCGTCATCCTTCCCTGGGCAAACTCGGGCAAGGGTGTTTTCAGCTACTTCGAAAAGCTGCTCGGTGGACTGGCAGAAGAGATGTCGTTCTCGCTTGACACCCCGTGGGGCAAGCTTCCCGCCGAGGTGAAGAAGGCCGTGCTCGAGGGCAACAACTTCGAGGTCACCGTCAAGTGGAAGAACCGCTTCGGCCGGGAGATGAAGTACTCCACCGGTTTCGAAGGCGTGATGCCGTATATCGAGCGCAAGTTCCTTGAAGCGGAGACCGACGTTCAGCGCCAGCGTTTCCAGAGCTACCTGCGTGAGATCAACTGTCCGGTCTGTGATGGCAAGCGCCTCAAGCCCGAGGTGCTCGCGGTCACCGTCAACGGTCACAGCATCGCGGACATCTGCCAGCTCAGCCTCGTTGAGTCCCACGGCTTTATGCAGACCATCGACCTCACCGAACGCGAGGCACGCATCGCCGCGCAGGTGCTGCGCGAGATCCGCCTTCGACTCGAGTTCCTCATCGAGGTTGGCCTCAGCTACCTCGACCTCGCCCGTGCCGCCGCCACCCTGAGCGGCGGAGAGGCGCAGCGCATCCGTCTGGCCACCCAGATCGGATCCGGCCTCACCGGTGTGCTGTACGTGCTCGACGAGCCCAGCATCGGTCTCCACCAGCGCGACAACCGCCGTCTCATCGAGACCCTGGTCAAGCTCAAGAACCTTGGCAACACGCTCATCGTGGTCGAGCACGATGAGGACACCATTCGCACCGCGGACTGGATCGTCGACATTGGGCCCGGAGCCGGCGAGCACGGCGGTGAAGTGGTGCACTCGGGGTCGTACGAGAACCTCCTCGCCAACACGGAATCGCTCACGGGTGACTACCTGTCCGGCCGTAAGTCGATTGCCGTGCCCAAGTCCCGCCGTCCGATCGACCCCGACCGCCAGGTTGTTGTCGAGGGCGCTCGCGCAAACAACCTCAAAAACGTCACCGCGACGTTCCCCCTCGGTACCCTCACGGCCGTCACCGGTGTGAGTGGATCGGGCAAGTCGTCGCTCGTCAACGACATCCTCTACAAGGTGCTCGCCAACGAGCTCAACGGCGCCCGCCAGATGCCGGCGAAGCACACCCGTGTCACCGGGTTGGACAACCTCGACAAAGTGGTGCACGTTGACCAGAACCCGATTGGTCGCACGCCCCGCTCGAACCCGGCCACCTACACGGGTGTATTCGACCGTATCCGTACCCTTTTCTCCGAGACCGCCGAGGCGAAGGCCCGCGGTTACCTTCCCGGCCGGTTCAGCTTCAACGTCAAGGGTGGCCGCTGCGAGAACTGCTCGGGCGACGGAACGATCAAGATCGAGATGAACTTCCTGCCCGACGTGTACGTCGCCTGTGAGGTCTGTGGGGGAGCGCGGTACAACCGCGAAACCCTCGCCGTTCACTACAAGGGCAAAAGCATCGCCGAAGTGCTCGACATGCCGATCAGCGAAGCGGCCGAGTTCTTCCAGGCGATCTCCGCGATCAGCCGGTTTCTCCAGACGCTTGTCGATGTAGGCCTCGGTTACGTGCGTCTCGGTCAGAGCGCCACCACCCTGTCGGGCGGTGAGGCTCAGCGTGTGAAGCTCGCTACCGAACTGCAGAAGCGCTCGATGGGTCGAAGCATCTACGTTCTCGACGAGCCCACAACGGGTCTGCACTTCGAAGACGTCCGCAAGTTGCTACTCGTTCTCAACGGCCTCGTCGATAAGGGCAACACTGTCATTGTGATCGAGCACAATCTTGACGTCATCAAGTCGGCAGACTGGATCATCGACATCGGTCCCGAGGGTGGTGCCGGTGGTGGAGAGATCTTGCTCACCGGAACACCCGAGAAGATCGCTCGTTCGAAAAAGGGTTACACGTCGATGTTCCTCAAGGAGATCCTCGCGGCGGGCTAGTTGTGGCTTCGCGAGCGTGAATCCCAGACGCTCGATCGCCGACGCAAGATCCCAGACACTTGATACTGCACTGCCGGAAGGAGGACACCCGAGATGGCCGATACCGTAAGCTGGCGCCCCTCCGCGGGTGAGATCCCGACCGCCCCTGGCGTATACCGGTTCCGTGACACCACGGGTCGTGTGCTCTACGTGGGTAAGGCGAAAAACCTTCGCGCTCGGCTGGCGAACTACTTTGCCCCACTGCACACGCTCCACGAGCGCACCCGGCGGATGGTGCTGTCGGCGTCGTCCGTTACGTGGACGGTGGTGGGAACCGAGTTCGAGGCACTCCAGTTGGAGTTCACCTGGATCAAGGAATTCAACCCACCGTTCAACGTGCAGTTCCGGGATGACAAGTCGTATCCGTACCTCGCCATCACGCTGCAAGATGAGGTTCCACGGGTTCTTGTCACGCGCAACCGCAACCTCAAAGGGGCGCGATACTTCGGGCCGTACACCAAGGTCTGGGCCATCCGGGAAACGGTTGACCTGATGCTCAAGGTCTTCCCGATGCGCAGCTGCACGGACACCACGTACAAGCGTGCCGCCCAAACCGGGCGCCCGTGCCTGCTCGGCGACATCGGCAAGTGCGCTGCACCGTGTGTGGGTCGCGTCAGTAAAGAAGAGCACAAGTCGATCGCCCTCGACTTCACATCTTTTATGGCGGGCAACGACCGTAGCTACACCAGCCTCATCACAAAGAAGATGCAGACGGCTGCCGCGGAGTTCGACTACGAGTCTGCCGCCCGGTACCGCGACCAGCTCGGCGCGATGAACACGGCCCTGTCGAAGAGTGCCGTGGTGCTTGCCGACGACATTGACGCGGACATCTTCGGCATCGCCCATGATGAACTTGCGGCCGCGGTGCAGCAATTTATTGTGCGCGGTGGTCGTATCCGCGGTGTTCGCAGCTGGGTCGTCGACAAAGAACTCGACGTCGCACTGCCCGAACTCGTCGAGATTGTGCTCCAGAACGCCTACGAAGACGACATGCAGCCCCCGCGCGAAATCCTTGTGCCTGAGCTGCCAGAAGACTCCGCCGAACTGGAGGAGCTCCTCACGGGGATCCGCAGTGGGCGTGGCCGCGCGTCATCCGGTATCACCAACGGCGCCGTCGGCGCGATCAGTACCCCGGATGACGAGGTGTCCGACGAAGATTTAGATCTCCCCACCGTGGACCTCGACGACATCAGCGAAACGCCCGAGCCGGAGACGGAGATCGTCACTACCATGGTCACCGGGACCTCGGAGCCGGTGTCGTTTGAAGCCGGAGCCATTGGCAACGTTGACCGCCGCGGGATCGCCGTGCGGGGAACCGACGTGCGCGGTGTCGACATTGTGGGTTCCAAACGCAACGCGTCCGGGCGGGTAACGCTGCGCGTCGCTCAGCGCGGCGACAAGGCTGCCCTCGCGCAGACAGTCGCAACAAACGCGAAAAACGCCCTAATGCTCTACAAGACCCGGCGCAGCGGCGATTTTGTTGCCCGGTCGCAGGCGCTGGCCGATATTCAGGAAGCATTGGGGATGTCCGATGCCCCACTGCGGATGGAGTGTTACGACGTATCGCACCTCAGCGGCACCAATATCGTGGCGTCGATGGTTGTCTTCGAAGACGGACTCCCGCGCAAGGACCAGTACCGCCGGTTTAGCATTTCTGATTCAACCGACGACACCGAGTCGATCTACCAGACACTCTCGCGACGGCTGGCGCACCTCGCGGAAGACTCCGCGAAGGACGCAACGATGTCTGACGCCGAACTGCGCGCGGAGAAGGCGCTCGAATCGGGCGAGGTGGTCACCGAGGTGAAGGAACGACCGCGCTTCGCCTACCGACCCAACCTTCTTATTGTGGACGGCGGGCAACCCCAGGTGGCCGCGGCCCAGCGTGCGCTAAACGACGCCGGCGTCACCGGCATCGCGCTCTGTGGCATCGCCAAGAGGCTCGAGGAGATCTGGCTGCCCAACTCCGATTTCCCGGTCATCCTGCCGCGTAACAGTGACGCGTTGTTCCTGTTCCAGCGCATTCGCGACGAGGCACACCGATTTGCCATCACCTACCAGCGTCAACGCCGGGCGAGTGATATCACTTCGTCGCTCAACGACATTCCCGGTCTCGGTCCCGCTCGGGTCAAGGAGCTGCTGCGCCACTTTGGGTCAGTCGCACGCCTACGTGCGGCCGAACTGGCGGACATCTCGGAGGTCAAGGGAGTGGGGGAGACCCTCGCCGCCCAGATCTACGAGAGCCTCCGCGCGTAGGGTTCCGAGACGGGTGCCACTGCTGTGGGTCCCGACTGGAAGGGTCTCCAGGAGTGCACCGGCCCTTTCCGCCGCGGACGCCCCGTAAACTAGATGGATTCCCACACGCGACGATCAAAGACCTGAGGCTCAATGACCCCGGAACTCGGACAGCAGGAGATGCTGATCATCACGGGCATGTCCGGTGCTGGCAGGTCAACGGTGGGCAATGCCCTCGAAGACCTCGGCTGGTATGTCGTTGACAACTTGCCGCCGCAAATGCTGCGCCCGCTTGTCGACCTCGCCGGTCACGCCGGAACGTCTCTGCCCAAGATCGCGGCCATCGTCGATGTGCGCGGTGGGAAATTGTTCGCTGATGTACGCCAGGCGGTGGAGTGGTTGCGCGAGAACGCGCGTGTTCGAGTGGTTTTCCTCGAGGCGACCGATGCGGCGCTGGTGCGACGCTTCGAACAGGTGCGACGCCCTCACCCGCTTCAGGGGGACGGCACACTCCTCGACGGCATCGGTGCCGAGCGCACCCGCATGCAGGAATTGCGCGCGAACAGTGACATCGTCATCGACACGTCCGAACTCAACATTCACCAACTTGCTACCACAATCGCGGAAAAGTTCTCTGAAGAG
>Ga0247814_10002227_pt1 | contig 10800 bp, 10 predicted proteins | sample UWRJL179409R1_FD_179947 | JGI IMG/M metagenome (GOLD analysis project Ga0247814, IMG submission 179947) | Plant litter microbial communities from Arlington Agricultural Research Station in Wisconsin, United States - UWRJ-L179-409R-1 | ecosystem: Environmental > Terrestrial > Plant litter >... | reverse complement strand
TCATTGGAATTATTGGGACTGACTGGCAAAGGCTATCAGGCATTATTCCTTCATGGCGGTGCGAGCCTCGAGTTTTTGATGGTTCCGTACAACTTAATGAAAGAAAACGGAAAAGCGGCTTACCTCGACACGGGAACTTGGGCAAGCGGTGCGATCAAAGAAGCCAAATCTTTTGGAGAAACAGTTGTAGTTGCTTCCTCTAAAACAGAAAATTACACGCATATCCCCAAAGAATATACGATTCCTGCAGATGCGGATTATTTCCATTGCACGAGCAACAATACGATTTTTGGTACGCAGATGAAAGAATTTCCAAATGTGGATATGCCGATTGTTTGTGATATGAGTTCGGATATTTTTTCAAGAATGCTCGATTTTGCCAAATTTGACCTTATTTATGCAGGTGCGCAGAAAAATATGGGTCCGGCAGGTGCTACACTTGTTGTCATCAAAGAAGAAATTCTTGGTAAAACCGGACGCAATATTCCGAGTATGCTGGATTATCAAAAGCATATTGCGGCAGAAAGCATGTACAATACGCCTCCCGTTTTCCCGGTTTATGCTTCACTTTTAACGTTACAATGGCTTAAAGAACAAGGCGGAATTGCAGCAATTGAAGAAGTAAATAATGCCAAAGCGAAATTGCTTTATGATGAAATTGACAGGAATGCTTATTTCAGAGGTTCGGCAAATATTGAAGACAGAAGCAATATGAACGCTACATTCCTACTCGAAAATGAAGCTCACGCACCTGTTTTTGATAAATTATGGAAAGAAGCCGGAATTTCAGGATTGCCCGGACACCGATCCGTTGGCGGTTATAGGGCTTCAATGTACAATGCATTACCGCTGGAAAGTGTTCAGGTGCTTGTAGACGTAATGAAGGATTTTGAACGAAAAATATCCGGTATGCATTTTTAGCCCTGATAGCAGTGGAAATCCTTTTTGAGGTTTTTTCCGAAAAAAGATTGCAACGGATAGCAGGAACAGCTCCTAAAAAAATAAATATCAAAGATTAAAAAATAAATATGAAAGTATTAGCCAACGACGGGATTTCGAAAAGCGGAATCAAAGCGTTAGAAGAAGGCGGTTTTGAAGTGATTACCACAAAAGTAGCACAGGAACAGGTTGCCAATTATGTCAATGCCAATAATGTAAGCGTCATTCTCGTGAGAAGTGCGACGAAAGTGAGACAGGATATCATTGACAATTGTCCGGGATTAAAAATCATTGGCCGCGGTGGCGTCGGAATGGATAATATTGATGTCGAGTATGCGCGTTCAAAAGGAATTCATGTGATTAACACACCGGCTTCTTCTTCTGAAAGTGTGGCGGAACTGGTATTTGCGCATTTGTTCAATGGTGTTCGTTTTTTGCATGATGCCAACAGGAATATGCCGCTTGAAGGCGATACTAACTTTGACGGACTGAAAAAAGCATATGCTAACGGAATTGAATTGCGAGGTAAAACACTTGGAATCATTGGTTTTGGAAGAATCGGACAGGCAACTGCCAAGATCGCTTTGGGTTTGGGAATGAAAGTGATCGCAGCCGATAAATATGTTGGAAACGCCGAAATAAAAGTGGATTTTTATAATGGTCAGTTTATTAATGTAGAGATCATTACGGAACCTTTGGAGGATTTATTCCGCCATGCTGATTTTATTACGTTGCACGTTCCGGCTCAAAACGGTTATGTAATTGGAGCTACAGAAATGGCTGCTATGAAAGACAATGTTGGTATTATCAACTGTTCACGAGGCGGTGTTATTGATGAAGTGGCACTGATAGATGCGTTGGATGAAGGTAAAGTGTTATTTGCCGGACTCGATGTTTTTGAAAACGAGCCGACTCCGGAAATACAGATACTCATGCATCCTAAAATTTCACTGACGCCGCATATTGGCGCAGCGACTTTGGAAGCACAGGATAGAATAGGAACAGAATTGGCAGAACAAATCATCAGTCTGCTCAAAACAGAAAAAGAATAATTTTATAGTTTTTTGGACAGAAAGCCGGGCAATTTGTCTGGCTTTTTTAGTTAAAAAGAATTCAATTCGTTCTTTATTACTTTGCTTTCCCTAACTTTATGAAAATAATGGATATGAAAAGGCTGGTTTTAATTGTAATTATTATCCTCGTAATTGGATGTTCGGCAACGCAATCTAATGCAGTTGTTGCAGATAAAGCATCTGGTTCAAAAAATGATACAGTACGCATTGCTAACGATGAACTGGAATATGAGATTATCATCATCGATCCCGGTTTTAATTCATGGCTGGCGACTGCTAAGCCCCGAAATTATTATTCGCTCACTTTTTTGGAAACTAAAAATTACTTTTTCGTTTCAGAATGGAACCAGCGTGCCCTGCAGCCACAACGTTATAATCCTGAATTATATGAAATGCGCATTGATTACCAATCCAATATTCATTACGGTTATGAAGTCAATTACCTGCTGTACAATTATTTTGTTTATTTTCAGAAGAGGTACAACCAGAAATTTTAATCTTTTATATTTGCAGTAATTCTGAGATATGCAAAAATTAAAACAGCGTTGGGGAATTAAATCCAATTTCCAGCTTACCATTATTTTTATCGTTTTCGCTATTACAGGCTCTGCATCGGCATGGTTATCGAAGCCATTTTGTATTTGGCTCGGAATCACGAAAGAGGATCTTGGATTTTGGTTTACGCCAGTGCGATTGTTGCTTATTTTCCCGATTTACCAAGTGCTTTTGGTAACCATCGGATTTCTGTTCGGGCAGTTTAAGTTCTTTTGGGCTTTTGAAAAGAAAATGCTTCGAAGTATGAAGTTGGGCTTTTTATTGCCCAAACAAGAAACCGATAAATAGATTATTTTTTATTTCTTATCAGATAGGTATAAATCCACGTAAGCGTAAATGACGGAATGAAATCTGTAAATGGAACGATCTCTTCCAAAAATGTAAAAACGCCTGCAATTCTACCCACTTTTCCCTTGTACATCCAGGTCATCAGGAATCCGGCCAGTGGTGCCCATACAACATCTGAAAATTCGCCAATTAGCGGAATTGAAAAGGACAACATTCCGATACCATCGAACAACAATCCTAAAATCAGATCGCGATTTTTGTTGGATTCTACTGGATTCTGAATATTTTCTGACATGTGTTACAATTAAAGAATTCAGCCGCGCCACGCAAAAGTAATGCCGTTATTTTTTGAGCTTTTCCGGAAATTTTTGCTTGAGCTTTTCAATTTTTGGCGGAATGACGAAACTACAATAACCCTGAGTAGGATTTCGGTTGAAATAATCCTGATGGTAATCTTCGGCTTCGTAGAATATTGGCGCCGCAGAAATTTTAGTGACCACTTTTTTGCCGAATGTATTTTCTTCGGTCAGCAAAGCGATGTATTGTTCTGTGAGTTGCTTTTGCGTTTCATTCCTATAGAAAACTTCGCTTCGGTATTGTGTTCCAACGTCATTTCCCTGACGGTTGATGGTTGTCGGATCGTGGGTAGCAAAAAAGATTTCAAGCAATTCCCCAAAACTGATTTTTGAAGGATTAAAGGTAATTTTTATAGCTTCTGCATGTCCGGTTTCTCCTGAACAAATATCTTTATAGGTCGGATTGAGCGTTTTCCCTCCGATATATCCGGAAATCACTTTATCAACTCCGTCCAGCGCAAGAAAAACTGCTTCTGTACACCAAAAGCAACCGCCGGCAAAAATCGCAATTTCTTCCGGATTTTGTGATTCAGATGTGTTTTTCAACTCACTCATAGCAATGGTTTTATGGTACGAATGTACTTCTTATTTTTAGTTATCATTTTACAATACCATCAATATTCTTTATGCGATTCACAGAAATCATTTAGTGTTAAATCTTGCGGCATAATTATGAAAAACTTTGTTTCTTTGTGAAAACAGATTCAAATGATCCAGGCAACAAATATCCATAAATTTTACGACCAGCTTCAGGTATTGAAAGGTGTCGACCTGCACATTGCCAAAGGGGAAATCGTATCAATTGTTGGCGCTTCCGGAGCGGGAAAAACAACGTTGCTACAAATTTTGGGTACGCTTGATACACCTTCAAAAGAAAATGATATGCAGCTTGTCATTAATGGCGAAAATGTGCTGGGAATGAAGGATCAATCGCTATCAAAATTCCGTAATGCCCATCTTGGGTTCATTTTTCAGTTTCACCAGTTGCTTCCTGAATTTACTGCATTGGAAAATGTCTGCATTCCGGCTTACATTGGTGGAAAAAAGAAACAGGAAACAGAGTTGGAAGCTCAAAAATTACTTGACTATCTCGGACTCTCGCATCGCATGGACCATAAACCTGGCGAACTCTCGGGCGGTGAGCAGCAGCGCGTTGCAGTAGCGAGGGCTTTGATCAATAAACCCGCTGTTATTTTTGCTGATGAACCTTCTGGCAATCTGGATACGGCTTCAGCAGAAAATTTACACCAACTGTTTTTTAAATTAAGGGCCGAATTTGGACAAACCTTTGTCATTGTTACCCATAATGAAGATTTAGCTAATATGGCCGACAGGAAACTGGTAATGGTTGATGGAAAAATTCTTCAATAATGGTTCTGATTGCAATCAGCTGGATTTATATTTCTTTTACAACTGTAAATCTGGGATTTGCTTTTGATAAAATACTTCGGCTTAAAACTTCAGATTTTGTGATCCTGTCTTTTCATGGTTTGCTTGCCACAACTATTTTAGGCAGTATATGGGCAATTTTTGGAAGGATCAATTTTGAATTTCATCTTGCATTGTTAACAGTGAATGTCACTGCCTTTTGGAGCTATCGGTTTGAAGTTATTTCTGTTTATAAAGATTTTTGGAAAACGATTAGTAATCTGCAAAAGAAAATCAAAATACTATTAGTTGTGATCACTTCTCTTATCATTGCACAGTGCGCCGCTTTGCCTTTTATAATTGATAACGAGACTTATTATGTACAAACGATTAAATGGCTGAATGAATATGGTTTTGTAAAAGGGCTTGCTAATCTCCATATTTTTTTGGGCCAAACCAGCGGCTGGCATATTACACAAAGTATTTTCAATTTTAGTTTCCTGTATGAAAATTTCAATGACCTGAGCGGATTTTGTCTGCTTCTTGGAAATATTTATGCTTTTATAAAACTCAATGACTACTTTAAGAATGGGAATAAATTATGGCTGGCAATTGGTTTTTTTCCCATTTACAATGCATTATTGTTTCAGTTCATCAGTGCACCATCGCCGGATATGGCCATCTATGTTATTTCATTAATCCTGTTTTTTCAATTTATTGACAATTTCGATAATCCAAAACCGGAAATTATAAATACACTGTTTGTATTGTGCTTTTTTCTATTGTACATAAAGCCAACATCAGTGGTGATTTTATTGATTCCCATGATTTTCATTTTTGGAAATTACCGGAAACATGTATCACGATGGCTTGCTGTAACTTTTGTCGGATTTATTATTTTCGCACTATTTATTATCAAAAACACAATTATCACGGGCTATCCTTTATATCCGACACAACTGATTTCAGCCTTAAATACCGATTTTGCAGTACCAAAAGAACTGATCAATTATTATTTTACCGAGGCAAAACTCTACGGATTTTTCCTGACAGGTACTGAATTCCATTCAATGACAAATTCGGAAATTTTTATAAAATGGCTGACGGTTTCCAAAATAAACGGCGCATTTAATATTTTAAGCCTGCTGCTGATTATGATTGTTCCTATTTTTATTTATCGTTTTTTCAATAAGAAATCACTTTGGATCTTATATTTCATAATGATTACACAATTGGTCTTGTTGCTAATAACTTCTCCTCAGTTTCGATTCTTCCTCAATTTCATCATCTTCTTTGGAAGCTTTATTCTTGCGTGCCTGCTGATTACCAAAAAAAATAGCATCGCGTGTATCTCTTTAAGCACAGTAATCGTAGCCATTTTAGTTTTTTTTCCGGTAAATATCAGTGTGCTGACGCAAAACAAATTATTTACAAGTACCCGGAATTTCCATTTTGCAAATCTGATTTTCCCCGCTGAAAATTCAAATTTACACGTATACATATCCCAAAAAACAGGCAATATGCAATATTATTCACCCGATAAAAATGCTTATTTCTGGTATGGCGGAAATGGTAAATTACCATGCGTTAATAAACAGCAGCTCGATTATTTTGAAATGTATTTTCATTTCGTACCGCAACAGCGCAGCACCGATTTAAAGGATGGATTTTATTCAAAATTTTCCGGTTATGACCAATAAAGAACTACAGGAATTTCTCGATGAAAAAGTAGAATTGTACAATAAACCCGATTTTATCGAGAGTGATCCCATTCAAATCCCGCATTTGTTCCTCCTCAAAGAAGATATAGAAATCGCAGGTTTTTTGAGTGCCACAATTGCGTGGGGAAATAGAAAAATGATTGTCAAAAACTCTCATAAAATGATGGGTCTTATGGGAAATGCGCCGTATGATTTCGTCATGTCACATTCTGAAAATAATTTAGAAAAACTCCAGGATTTCGTTCATCGTACATTCAACGGAGGTGATTTTATAACTTTCATCAAAGGTTTAAAACACATTTACAACAATCATGGCGGCCTTGAAAATATTTTTTCACAGCACCACGAAAATGAAAGCCTTCAGAAAAGCATTCACGAATTTCGCAAATTATTTTTTGAGATCAACCACCAAAGCCGTACACAAAAGCACATTTCAGATCCGTTGAATAATTCCGCGGCGAAGCGCATCAACATGTACCTGCGCTGGATGATCCGAAAAGACAATAAAGGTGTCGATTTCGGAATCTGGAAAAACATTTCGCCCTCACTCCTTTCCTGTCCGCTTGACGTACATTCCGGAAATGTAGCGCGCAAATTGGGATTGCTTACGCGAAAGCAAAACGACGGCAAAGCCCTGGCAGAACTCGACCGGCAATTAAGATTGTTAGATAGTGAAGATCCTGTGAAATACGATTTCGCCTTATTCGGATTGGGCATTTTTGAAAATTTCTAAAACCAATTCCCGTATTGTTTCTATCCAACAATCAGGAATCTAAGCATCTAATTGCCTACCTTTGCGCAAAATACAAGCAAATGAGCACTTTCGAGCAATTCAATCTTCCTAAATCATTAAAAAAAGCAGTCGACGAATTGGGTTTTACAACTCCAACACCAATTCAGGAGAAATCATTTTCTGTAATCATGTCTGGCCGCGATATGATGGGAATTGCGCAAACCGGAACCGGGAAAACATTTGCCTATCTTTTACCATTGCTTAAATTGTATAAATTCGGGCCGTCGCATACACCAAAAATTGTAATTCTCGTTCCTACGCGTGAACTTGTAGTTCAGGTTGTCGAAGAAGTGGAAAAACTAACCAAATACATGTCGGTGCGAACTTTAGGAATTTATGGAGGCGTGAATATCAATACACAGAAAACGGCTGTTTACCAGGGAATTGATATTCTTGTTGGAACTCCGGGAAGAACAATGGATCTTGCTTTGGATAATGTCATCCGATTTGATGAAACCGCCAAACTGGTCATTGATGAATTTGACGAAATGCTGAATCTGGGCTTCCGGGTTCAACTGACCGCGATTCTTGCGATGATGCGTCCGAAAAGGCAAAACATATTATTTTCGGCAACAATGACTGAAGAAGTTGATGCTGTATTGAATGACTTTTTTGATTTTCCCGAAGAAGTGAGTCTGGCTGCATCGGGAACGCCTTTGGAAAATATTTCCCAAATCACTTATGCCGTTCCGAATTTTAATACGAAAATAAACCTGCTCAAGCATCTGCTCAACACGAATGAAGACATGAGCCGCGTCCTGATATTTGTCAATAACAAAAAAATATCCGACATGCTGCATGAAAGCATCGAAGAAGATTTTGAAGGGCAATTTGGCGTCATTCACTCCAATAAATCACAAAATTACCGTCTGACCACAATGGCAATGTTCCAGGAAGGCAATCTGCGTGGCATCATTACTACAGATGTTATGGCGCGGGGTTTGGATATTTCTGATATTACACACGTCATCAACTTTGAAATTCCGGAATATCCTGAGTTGTACATGCACCGGATTGGACGAACCGGTCGTGCCGATGCCAACGGAACTGCCATCAGCTTTTTCACACCAAGGGAAGAAGAAATGAAAATGGGCGCTGAAGTTTTAATGAATAAAGAACTCAGTGTTGAGCCGTTTCCGGAGAATGTCGAGATCTCTTTAAAACTGATTGGTCCTGAAAAAGACAAACAGCCCATCAAGTTTTTACTCAAAAAGCCAAAACTGGAAGGCGATGGCGCTTTCCATGACAAAGCAAAAAAGAATAAAAAAGTCAATTTGGGCGGGCCATCAAAAACCAAAAAGAAAACACATGGTTCCGTTAACCGGAATATGCTCAAAACCCGCGACAAAAAACGAAAAGACAAAAATAATTAAGGCGTAAAAACCAAACAAACCGGCGCGCACAATGCTATTCTTTTTTGAGAATCGGTTAAAGCTCCTGTCTTTTTATTGATGCTGAAAATAACTACTGTATTGGTATATTGGTGCGCTACCAGTAAAAATTTCCCTGTCGGATCAATTACAAAATTACGCGGCCCTTTTCCTAAAGTTGCGGTTGTAAATTTAAATTTCAGCTTTCCGTCTTTTTGAATTTCGAAGCAACTGATTTCGTTTGCCGTTCCGCGGTTTGTTGCATATAAAAATTGACCATCAGGTGTAATATGAATATCCGCTGCACTGATTTCGCCTCTAAAATCTTTAGCAATTACTGTAGTTTCCTGAATTTTGCTTAGCGTTTCTTTTTCGTAACTAAAAACAGTCAGACTTCCATCCAATTCATGGAGCAAATAAGCGAATTTTCCATTCGGGCTGAAAGTAATATGTCTCGGTCCGCTTCCCGGAGTAACGTCAATACTGTCTTTAATTTCAAGGATTCTTGTCTTTGAGGTTGGATTGTATTGGTAATTGTAGATTTTATCTGTACCGAGGTCAACTGCAAAGACACGTTTTTTATCGGGAGAAAAATGCACCATATGCACGTGCGGACTTTCCTGACGTTGTTCATTTTTGCTTTTCCCGTAATGCGGAATGACTTGCTTTGCGGCCGAAATGCTTCCGTTGGCATTTTTCTTAAAAACAGCAATTGTTCCGCCGGAATAATTGGCGGCTATAATATTTTCGCCGTCATTAATAATATAACATGGGTCTGCGCCTTTGGAACTTTGCTTGTTGATGAAATTTAAACTTCCTGTTTTTGGATTAAATCCGAACGCACTTATCGTACTTTCCGCACCATTTTCATTCACGCTGTAAATCGATTGATTGTCTTTTGTAACAGTAAAATAACTTGGGTTGGTCACTCTTTCGGTGCTGGATTTCAATTTAAAATCGGCAGTTTCAGTACTGAAATCGTAAACATAAATTCCTTTACTTTCACAGGAATTAGTGTACGTTCCGATGATTAAATTCATTTTATTTTGTGCCTGAATCTGTAATCCTAGCAAAAAGATGAACGATCCAAAGAGGTAATTTTTCATTTTATCAAATTATATCAGCCAAAAATAACCAAAAGACTGCTCTTTAGGATTTATTTATCATCTAAAATTTAGGATTACAGTTTCAAAAATAATATTTTTGACGAATACTCACCGCATCCTAATCTTTGGAGTAAACAATAGCAGAATGCAATTTAAACATCCGGAAATTCTCTACTTCCTTTTTCTGTTGGTTATTCCAATTCTGGTTCACTTATTCCAATTGCGCCGTTTCAAAAAAGAGTATTTTACCAATGTTCGTTTTCTGAAAGAATTGTCAGTTCAGACCCGGAAAAGCTCCAAAATTAAAAAATGGCTGTTGCTCATTACGCGTTTGCTCGTTCTGACCTGTATCGTTTTGGCATTTGCCCAACCGTTTTTTAAAGCCAAAGACAACAAGAACAGCTTGAACGAAATGTATATCGTGCTGGATAATTCTTTTAGCATGCAGGCGAAAGGGCAAAAAGGGGAATTATTGAAAAGAGCTATTGAAGATTTGCTCGAACAAGTGCAGGAAACGCAAAATTTTTCATTGATTACCAATTCTGAAACCTTTTGGAATACTGATATCAGATCGATACGAAAGGAATTGCAGAACCTGAAATACAGTCCGCAGCCTTTTCAGCTCGAAAGCGCAATGGCGAAAATAAAATCCCGAAAATCTGTATTCAATAAGGATATCATTATTATCAGTGATGGAATTGGAATGCAGCAAAAACAATTGAACAGTATCGATAAGGATTTCAATACTATATTCGTAATTCCGAAAGCAGAGCAAAAAAATAACATTGCCGTTGACAGTGTTTACATCAAACAGACTTTGGATAATTTTTATGAAATTGCGGTGAAATTATCGGGCTATGGTAGTGGTTTTAAAGATCTTCCGGTAGCATTGTTTAACCATGAAAAATTGGTTGCCAAGACGCTTTTAAAATTGGATACCAAAGAAAAAACGATCAATTTCACCATTCCGAAAGAAGATTTTCACGGTTATGTATCAATTACTGACAACGGATTGGAGTATGACAATACGCTTTATTTCAGCATTTCAAAACCTGAAAAAATCAATGCCATCAGTATCGGATCAACAGAAAAAAGCACGTTTCTATCCAGAATTTATACAGCCGAAGAATTCAATTACAGTAATTTTAATTTGGAAAACTTAGATTACAATGTATTGGAAAAACAAGATGCCATAGTACTGAATGAATTGCCCGAAATTCCGCAGGCGCTT
>Ga0247814_10002224_pt1 | contig 10808 bp, 9 predicted proteins | sample UWRJL179409R1_FD_179947 | JGI IMG/M metagenome (GOLD analysis project Ga0247814, IMG submission 179947) | Plant litter microbial communities from Arlington Agricultural Research Station in Wisconsin, United States - UWRJ-L179-409R-1 | ecosystem: Environmental > Terrestrial > Plant litter >... | reverse complement strand
ATCGGCATCCAGGCGGTTAAGGTTTTCTATAAGTGCACCGTGGCCACCCGGCCTAAAGAGCAGTTTGCCCTTTTCGTCCCTAAATGGCTTGTTGTCCATATCTACCGCAAGGGTATCGGTTTCCTGGTGCTGGTAAGTAAAGTTAAAGCTAATCTTTATGCCTGATTCTTCCTCAACCTTAGCCCTCACTTCATTTATAGAATCAAGGAACCCGTTAAGGTGGTTTTCAGATATGGTAAAGTGCACATGCGTTTGCCCCTGCGAACCGGCATAAGCAACACTCTCACGAAGGTGCTCATATATAGGCGTAGCGCTAAAATCGCCGTAGCAATGAAAAGGTATAATACCTTTTGGCTTATTGGCATAATCAAAAAACTGCTCGCTCATCATGGTTTTTATAAAACTATAATTACGGGCATCTTCCCTTACGTTCTCATCGTCACCGTCGGGGTAAACAATATGCTTTTCGGCCTCGGCAGCAATAGCATCATAAAAAGGAAACTTTTCAAGCCCAAGCAAAAACACTTCTAGCGAGTTATCTTTTTTACGGTTTATGTAACCGTTAATGGTTTCTTTGGCAGGATCGTAATTAGAAATAAAATCATGTAAAAACTTAAACATACGGGTAGCCGCGCCAGATGCCGGTACAAACTTTTTAAGTTTATACTTTTCTTTTTTACTGTCAAAATATTCTGCATATTCCACAGCCTCTTCTTTAGCAAGGGAAACTACACCATCGTTAATTATAGCAGGGCGCTCCAGCATTATTTTTGCAATGCCGTTGCTAAAAATTTCTATCTGGCTCTGAACTTTATCTATATGTATATTGCGGTTGTAAACCTGCACAAAATCAGTTACAGAAAGGCCAAGTGTAAGGGCTTTTTCCAGCTGGCTTACAATGCAGGACACTTTAGCAAAAACATCGTTATACCCCACAGTAATCCTTAGCCTTGGGTTGCTTTGCCTCCTTAGCATTTCTGCAAGCTCATTCGCTTTTTTCTTTTCTTCGGGTGCAATAACAATGGCCAGGTCAGACGTTTTTGGTGTATTAACCGTATCTATATCCTTAGCTTTAAAAAACAGTTGCCTGTTATCTTTTTCTTCAGCAAAAGGCTCTTTATTTAGTAAAGCAGCAATAGGCTTGCTTTCTTTTTCGGCATAAACAGTTATCGTTATAGTATCGGTTTTCTGTCTTGTAAAGTTTTCTTCCATGCTATATAGCCATATATGGCAATTAGTGTTAAAAATAAATTTAAAATACTCGTAAGCGTGTAACCTTTAAGGTAAAAGAGCGGAATTGCAATAATGTCTCCGGCAATTAAAAAAAGCCAGTTTTCAAGTTTTCTTTTAGCAAGCAGCCATGTCCCCACAAATAGCAGCCCGGTCATAAATATATCAGCGTAAGCCCACCATTTATCAAACCTTTCAAGAAAAACATAAATTCCGGAAACAAATATAAGTGAAATTATAAAAATAAAAACACTTATAACACAATCTCTACGTGAAATTATCGTTATTTTTAGATAATCATTGCTATTTCCGTATCTTTTACTCCACAAAATCCACCCATATATACTTACATAAAAGTAGTATAGGTTAATAATCAGATCGCCATAAAGTTCCCAGTCATATAATAAATAAATATATATAATAGTACTTATTAAACCTGTAGGATACAGCCATATACTGTTGTTTTTAGAGAACACCACACTGGCAATACCAAACAGTACCGCGATGGCCTCCAGTGTTATTTGTATAGTACTGTAATCTTTATACTGGCTAAAAAGGAACCCCGCAATTTCGTGCATTATAAAAGTATAAACATTTTAATTACCCAGGCAATATACCAGTGTAAAATCTTCTATCTCTTCAAAGAAAAAAGGATATTGCGCCGCTATTTCCTCAAAATTTACATTTGCAACACCTTTAGCATCGCCAATAATAAAGGGCGGCACCTCTATATTTTGCTTAAAGCTAAGCCCGCTACGGGAGATCATTTTATAAACTGCCTCCTTAACCCCCCATAAAACTATAAGATGGCGCACATATTCGGTAAGGTGTGTAGGGTCCAGGTAAGCAAATTCCTGTTCTAAGAACTTCTCGGCTATGGTTATTACTTTTTCGCGCCGCAGCTCCATATCTATGCCTACGTTTTGGCGGCTCACTATTATAGCCGAGAACGAATAGGAATGTGTTATAGAGATATTCATGCCGTCTTTAAGGTGCGGTTTTCCTTCGGCATCATAAAACAGGTCAAAATCGGTATACCCTATTTCCTGCATAAGCATACGCACACCCAAAAACGCTTTGCGGTGCGATTCTGATTTCATCTTGCTCATTTTAAGCACACAAACATCTTTAAGGCTTACAGCCGCATATAATTCTTCCAGGCTCTCGGTATTTTTCCATACCAGCAGCCGGGTAGTATCATTAATAGTAAAAGATTTATATAAAGGCATTTATTGGGCTTAAAAAGAGTATGGATAAAAACCAATTCATTAAATTTGCAAAAACTTTTGCTAATACAAATATACAATATTCATGAGTACTACAACAACGCCTTTTGTGGCTTATAAGGTAAAGGATATTTCGCTTGCGGAATGGGGACGAAAAGAAATACAGCTTGCAGAGGCAGAAATGCCGGGATTAATGGCACTTCGCAGCGAGTTTGGCGCACAGCAACCCCTTAAGGGTGCGCGCATTGCAGGATGCCTGCACATGACAATACAAACTGCAGTACTTATAGAAACACTTGTTGCCTTGGGTGCAGAAGTTACCTGGAGCTCTTGTAATATTTTTTCTACACAAGACCATGCTGCTGCTGCTATTGCTGCCGCAGGCATACAGGTTTATGCATGGAAAGGACTTAACGAAGAAGAGTTTGACTGGTGTATAGAGCAAACTTTATTTTTTGGTGAAGACCGCCAGCCGCTGAACATGATACTTGATGATGGTGGCGACCTTACCAACATGGTGTTTGACCGTTTCCCGGAACTTGTTGCCGAAATTAAAGGCTTAAGCGAAGAGACTACTACCGGTGTACACCGCTTATACGAAAGGATGAAAAACGGTACACTGCTTGTTCCTGCTATTAACGTGAACGACAGTGTTACAAAATCTAAATTTGATAACAAATACGGCTGTAAAGAGAGCGCTGTAGATGCGGTTCGCCGTGCTACCGACCTTATGCTTGCAGGTAAACGCGTTATTGTATGCGGTTATGGCGATGTGGGTAAAGGTACTGCTGCTTCTTTCCGTGGGGCAGGTTCTATTGTTACTGTAACAGAGATTGACCCTATTTGTGCGCTACAGGCGGCTATGGACGGTTATGAGGTTAAAAAACTGGATACCGTTATTGCTAACGCAGATATTATTATTACCACTACAGGTAATAAAGACATTGTGGTAGGCCGCCACTTTGAGCAAATGAAAGATAAAACTGTTGTTTGTAACATTGGCCACTTTGATAACGAGATCGACATGGCGTGGCTTAACGCTAACCACGGATCGAGCAAAGTAGAAATTAAACCACAGGTAGACAAATATACCATTGCAGGTAAAGACGTGCTTATACTTGCCGAAGGCCGCCTTGTAAACCTGGGCTGTGCTACAGGCCACCCAAGTTTTGTAATGAGCAACTCGTTTACTAACCAAACGCTTGCCCAGTTAGAACTTTGGACAAACAGCGCGGCTTATGCTAACGAAGTATACATGCTGCCTAAGCACCTTGACGAAAAAGTAGCATCACTTCACCTTGCCAAACTTGGTGTAGAACTTGAAACACTTAACACAGAGCAGGCTGCTTATATTGGTGTAGCAGTTGATGGCCCTTACAAACCGGAGTATTACCGTTACTAAGATTAGATATTAGAATTGAGATTATAGTTTTCAGATTGAGCTACACTCATTCAAAATTTAAAATTCGTAATTCATAATTAAAATTCAACCCCATTGTTCATCAGTGGGGTTTTTTAATTTAGGGCATGCTCGTGTTTGTAATTTGGATTTTGTTATTTTGTACTTTTAAATTTGCTTTATGTACTTTTTATCGCGCGAACTTTTCTTTCCGCCTGTAACCTATGCCTCACCCGAAGGGATTGTTGCCATTGGCGGAGATCTTAGTCCCGAAAGGCTTATGCTGGCCTACAGGAACGGCATCTTCCCGTGGTTTGAAGATGACGAACCCATACTGTGGTGGAGCCCGCCGGAACGTATGGTGCTCTTTTTTTCCGACCTTAAAGTATCTAAAAGCATGCGAAACATATTAAACCGAAACATGTTTACCGTTACGTTTAATACTGCCTTTAGGGACGTGATAAGCAACTGCCGCGATATAAAGCGCGACGGGCAGCCAGGCACCTGGATAACGAACGATATGACCGAGGCTTACTGCAAACTGCACGAGTTGGGATATGCAAAATCGGTAGAGGTATGGCATGAAGGGCAGCTTGTGGGCGGGTTATACGGGGTAGACCTTGGCCATATTTTTTGTGGCGAGAGCATGTTCTCTTTAGCGCCCAATGCCAGCAAAGTAGCATTTATTGCCCTGGCAAAAAAGCTGGAACAGGAAGAGTATCGCCTGTTAGACTGCCAGGTACACAACAACCATTTAGAAAGCCTTGGCGCACGGGAAATTTTTAGGGAAGATTTTTTAGAGGTGCTTAAAGGATAGGTTTTTAGCATCAAAATCATTACATCTTTTTTCAGCACGGAAGCATTTTACCCGATTTTTTTTTTGATTGCTTCGTTCCTCGCAAAGACGGTACAATGAAGTAGAGCAATTAGCACATTACTATCTTCACGCACCATCTTGCGAGCGAAATGCAATGGAGCGCTGCAATCTGTTATTCAGTATAAATGATTGCAAAGTACTATTAAAAATAAGTTTTGATAGTATTACACGAATTACCGAATAAACAAATTATCATAGAAAGCTATACCCCGTGTTAGTATTAAAACAATGCTAACGCTACTTACAGGCAGCCTTGCCTTTTTTACCTTTAAGCACAAATTTTTATTTTTTTATAATGAACAAATTATATACTGCCAAAGCTACTGCTACCGGCGGAAGGAACGGGCACGTAAAAAGCTCTGACGGAATACTGGACCTGGAATTAAGAATGCCAAAAGCCCTGGGCGGCACTAATGATGATTACACCAACCCCGAACAACTGTTTGCTGCCGGTTATGCCGCCTGTTTTGACAGCGCATTAAACATGATAGCAAAAGCTACTAATGCTGCTGCCGGGACCGCCACGGTTACTGCCGAAGTAAGTATTGGCAAAAATGACAAAGGAGGATTTGGATTAGCCGTTGCACTGCACATAAACATAGCAGGCGTAACGCTCGAAGTCGCTCAGGATATTGCACATAAAGCCCACGAGGTATGCCCCTACTCTAACGCCATACGCGGCAACGTAGATGTTGAGCTTGTGGTTACTAACCAGGTGTAACTTTATATTTTATTTTGACAATTGAGGGATGTCTATTTAAACAGTGTTGTTTACACCGTTTAAATAGACATCCCCTATTTTTGCTCAGACACACTAATGAAAATCTGTTTTATTTAAAGCGCATTTTTATGATGCTTTTACCCTGAATTAATTACTGTTAAAATTCATTAATTAAAACAAATCATTAAATTTGCTCACTTTATAAAAAACATAACCATGTTACAGACAGCATTTATTAGGGAAAACAGAGACAAAGTAATACAGGCGCTGGCAAAACGCAACATTGATGCCACACCGCTGGTAGACGAAGTAATAGCGCTTGACGAAAAAAGAAGGCATACACAAGTAGAACTTGATACGATCCTGTCCGAATCCAACAAACTGTCAAAAGACATAGGCGAACTGATGAAAGCCGGCGAAAAAGCCAAGGCTGAGATTCTTAAGCAAAAAAACCTTCAGTCTAAAGATAAGACCAAAGAGCTTGCCGAAACACTTGCTGTAGTGAGCGAAGAACTGTTGCAGGTATTATACAAACTGCCCAATACCCCTGCCGATATTGTACCCGTAGGAAAAACACCCGAAGAGAACCTTGAGGTTTTTGCCGAAGGCGACATACCGGTATTGCATGAAGGCGCATTACCACACTGGGACCTGGCTAAAAAATACGACCTTATAGATTTTGAGCTTGGCGTTAAAATAACCGGTGCAGGCTTCCCGGTATATAAAGGTAAAGGTGCCCGTTTGCAACGTGCACTTATTGCTTACTTTTTAGATAAAAATACTGCCGCAGGCTATAACGAATACCAGGTACCTCATTTTGTTAATGAGGCTTCGGCTTACGGAACAGGGCAGTTGCCTGATAAGGAAGGCCAGATGTACCACGATGCCACAGACGATTTGTACCTTATACCAACATCTGAAGTGCCGGTTACCAACCTTTTTCGTGATGTAATTATCGAGGAAAAAGACCTGCCTAAACTGTGTACTGCCTATACGCCATGTTTCCGCCGCGAGGCCGGTTCTTACGGTGCGCACGTGCGCGGCCTTAACCGCCTGCACCAGTTTGATAAGGTAGAAATAGTACGCGTAGAACACCCTGATAAATCGTATGAAGCGTTAGACAGTATGGTAGAGCACGTTAAAACCCTGTTACAGGAACTTAAGCTGCCGTACCGCATACTACGCCTTTGCGGCGGCGATATGGGCTTTACATCGGCCCTTACGTACGACTTTGAAGTATTTTCTACCGCACAGGACCGTTGGCTGGAAATAAGCTCGGTATCTAACTTCGAAACATTCCAGTCTAACCGCCTTAAACTGCGTTTCCGCGATAAAGAGGGCAAGAACCACCTTGCCCATACCCTTAACGGAAGCTCACTGGCGCTGCCACGCGTACTTGCAGGCCTGTTAGAAAATTACCAAACTCCGGAAGGTATTGTAATACCCGAAGTTTTAAGGCCGTATACCGGTTTTGACATTATAAATTAGTAAATTTATAGAATTGAATAATGAAACGCGGATGATGCTAAATTGACATTATCCGCGTTTTGTGCAAAATATGGTTTATGAAATATCTGCTTTTAATTGTTGCGTTTTCAACTTGTACTGTAATCTTCGCTCAAAGCAATGCTACAGTGAAGAATGCTAAAACTATAGATGGGTTTATACCCAAAGGCTGGAAACAAATAGCAAGTGCAAAAAGCGACCTCAACAAAGACGGTACAGAAGATGTTGCTATAGTTATAGAAAACACCGATAGTAAAAATTTTGTTGTAAACGAAAATATGGGTGAAAGGAAGTTAAACCTTAATCCAAGGCAGTTGCTTGTTTTGTTTAAAGATAAAATAAGCGGCAATTATAGTCTCGCCATTTTGCAGGATAGTTTTATACCTGAAGAAAGTAGTGAAGAAGACCCGTGCCTGGCCGACCCATTGTTACAAGACGGCGGCATTGCTATAAAAAGAGGTACGCTTGTTATAGATTTTCATAACTGGGTAAGCTGTGGCAGCTACTGGGCCGGGCATGTTACTTACATTTTCCGTTACCAGGAAGGCAGCTTTATGCTTATTGGCTACGATACATCAGAATACAATCGTGCTACAGGCGAGAAAAATAAAACAAGCATTAATTTTATTACCAAAAAGAAAAGCATAACCACAGGCGATAATATACTTGCCGACAGTAATGCCAAACCCAAAACCGTTTGGAAAGACATTAGCATTACTAATCTTATACGACTGGAAGACCTTAACAGGACTGCCGAAATTGAGTATTAAAATTGAAAACACTATATACCCTCATTGCATTTTTTATGTATGGTGCTGCCTTTACGCAAGGCAATACCATACAGAGTTTTGTGACTAAAGGCTGGAATATAATTGCCATAGCTAAAGGCGACCTTAATAATGATGGTTCCGAAGATGCTGCTATAGTTATTGAAGATACCAACAGAAAAAATTTCCTGCCTAATAATGAAGGCATGGGGCACGACACCCTAAATGTAAACCCGCGCCGCCTCATTGTTCTATTTAAAGACGCAAAAGGCTATAACCTGAAAGCAAGTAATGATACATTTATTCCTTCAGAAAATGACAGTACAGACTATTGCCTTAATGATCCTTTTGTAAAAAGCGTTGATGGGTTTTTTATAAAAAAAGGGGTTTTACACATATCATTCATACAGGAAGCTGTTTGCGGGCGGTATAACGCTAAAGACAGGCAGTACAAGTTTCGCATGCAACAAAATGATTTCGTTTTGATTGGATATGACGAGCAATTATATGATAAACAAAAAGGAGATATTGAAGAGGTAAGCATCAACTTCTTAAGCCGTAAAAAAAGCCGGACTGCCGGAGGTAATTATTTTCAGGAAGAATTAAACCATCCTAAAATACTGCTAAAAACGTTTAAATTACCAAACCTCATTCCGCTATCGGCATTAAAAAAGGAATGGGAAAACCAATTTGATTTTTAGCATGCATTTTGCTACAGGCAATGCAGGCTATTCATGCCTTTATTTAATATATTTGCTTAAAAGGGAAACTATAAAGCCGGTATGTGCTAAATAAAAGCATTTTACGTTATACTATCCTGCCCCTGGCTTGTATTCCATACAAAATTACTATGAAGAAGTTATTAATCTATATATTCCTGCTTTCGTCGTTTGCTATTTTTGCGCAAAACGACCAGCTGGCTTACAATTACTTTGAAAAAGGCGAGTTTGAAAAAGCCCTTTCTATTTATACCGACCTGGATAAGGCACAGCCCAACAATGTATTCTTCGCCCAAAAAATGGCAGCCTGCTACCAACAGCTCAGCCAGTACGAAAAGGCCGGAAAACTGCTTACAGATAAGTACGAACGGTTAAAACAGCCGCTGCTTTTAGTAGAGATAGGCTACAATTACCAACTGCAAAAGGATCAGCCAAAAGCCGATAAGTATTACAAACAGGCTATAGAGGCCGTTACCGCAAACCCTAACATAGTATACACGGTTGCCAATACCTTCGAACAAAAAGTGCTGGTAACACAAGCTTTAAAAACATACGAGGCCGCCACTACTGTAAATAAAAGCATGAATTTTGATTACCAAATGGCGCTCCTGCAGGGACAGCTTGGCAATACTGACCTTATGATAGAGAAGCTGCTTAGCTATGCCTATACCAACCCGCAAAACCTTGTTATGGTGCAAAACCAGCTGTCGCGCTTTATGACAGAAGAGGGCGGCGAAGGTTTTAATACCGCTCTCCGCAAAGCACTGTTGCTTAATACCCAAAAAACGCAGGACATTTTCTGGAACCAGTTTCTAAGTTGGTTTTTTGTGCAGCAAAAAGATTATGCCAAGGCATTTGTTCAGGAAAAGGCTATTTTTAAACGTCAGCCCGAACTGTTTTTAAATATTGTAAACCTTGCTAAAATGGCCGCCGAAGAACATGAGCAGGCCGCTGCCCGTGAAATGTTTACATACATACTGGCCAATACCACCGAGCCCGACCTGCTTATGGATGCCCACTATTACCTGCTGGAGATGGATATTAACGCAGCTGCCGAGAAAGACCTGCCTGCTATTGCTACCCGTATAGATACCCTTTTAGCCGAATACGGCACTACGCCTTACTCGCTGGACCTGCAGATACTAAAAGCAGATTTTGAGGCTTTCCACCTTAAGAATACCAAGGCCGCTACAGCCACGCTGGATAAGGCACTGGCACTACAGCTTAATAAATACCAGGTGGCAGAGGTTAAGATGAAACTAAGCGATGTGTTGCTAATAGATGGTAAGTTTAACCAGGCCATTATATACTACGCACAGGTTGAGGAAGATTTAAAAAACGATGCCGTGGGGCACGAAGCCAGCCTTAAAATGGCCAAAGCCAGTTACTACAAAGGCGATTTTACATGGGCACAAAAGCAGTTTAAGGTATTAAAATCGAATGCATCGCAGCTAATTGCTAATGATGCTTTAGAGATTTACCTTCTAATTTTAGACAATACTGCAGAAGACAGCACGCAAACCGCACTTAAAAAATTTGCAGCTGCTGATTTTAAGCTATATCAAAACAAAAAGGCCGACGCACTAACGGGTTTTAAAGCTTTGCTTACCGGCGATAAAACAGCCAGTATACAAGATGTTACACTGCTGCGTATGGGTAAAATATACGAGAGCCAGGCGCAGTATGACCTTGCCCTGCAACAGTACCAGCAAATTATAGACAACTATAAAGACGGGATCTATGTAGATGAAGCCCTGTTCTTCTCGGCAGAAATTTATAACAAGAAACTACAACAGCCCGAAAAGGCAAAGTCTTTCTATGAAAAAATGCTCTTTGAACACCAGGACAGTATTTACTTTATAGAAGCCCGCAAGCAGTTCAGGTTACTGCGCGGCGATGCTACACCCAGTTAGTTTTTATGTAACGCGGATGCTTCGCGAACACGGATTTCACGGATTTTTTTATATGCCATCTGTTTCTAATAGCACCGTTTTCCATTTCGACAGTAGCACAGCGAAGTGGAGAAATCTCCTGATTAGTAATGAGTATTATTTATAAAATTTCGCCTGAATACTTTACGAAATTCTATATTATAGAACGCGTATACTTCGCAACAATAAGTTTTTACAGATATGTTTCACTACGATTATAACTAAAAACTGTCGCTGAGACTGAAAACTAATTTCTTCCCTTCTCTTCCGGGTACAAATCCTGTACCGGTTCGCTTTGCCAGTACACTTTAGTATCGGCATCAAGAATGGTAAGCGGGCCTTTAAAGGCGGCACCGGTATCTAGATTCCACACATTAGCTTTGTTAACCGGTACAGTTTGATCTATACGTGTAACGGGTGTATGGCCTATAA
>Ga0247814_10002223_pt1 | contig 10819 bp, 11 predicted proteins | sample UWRJL179409R1_FD_179947 | JGI IMG/M metagenome (GOLD analysis project Ga0247814, IMG submission 179947) | Plant litter microbial communities from Arlington Agricultural Research Station in Wisconsin, United States - UWRJ-L179-409R-1 | ecosystem: Environmental > Terrestrial > Plant litter >... | reverse complement strand
TTTCTTCTTTTTTAAATGTAAAGACAAAACCAATTTTCAATTTTCAAGGAGAGGAAGTAAGATCGTACTCTAGGATTAAATGAGACGATTTAGCATCAGCAGTTCCTTCCAAGAACGATATATTACTTCAGCAAACGCTGCAGCCACTTACAAATACTAACTGAGTGACACATAAGCCCATAAACAATCTCAATAACTAATAGAATTTTCTTAGTCGCGGATGTGGAAGGAGTACTTTGAAAAATTGCAATAGAGAAGTTAGGCAGCGATTTCCAAAGATCAACATTATCTTACTCCTGCAATTGCGATTTGGCCAATCAACTAATAAAAGCAGAGCATGAGATCCACTCGTTTTTTCCCGAAAACGATCTGCTTATCTCAGGACTTGACCTCTAAAAGCAAGTTGGGTTGTCTATACTAGGAAATCATATGTCTCAATGTTACATATATTCTTTATTAAGAAAAGGTGGCCTCGTTTAAATGTATCAGAAGGTTTGATAATAATCTCAACACTGACGAAGACTTTGCTTTGTAGATTTCACTAATCAGCCATAGTTTTCCCGGGACCAGATTGCTTTGTTTACTTTAAGAGTCGTCATTGCAAGCTATTACATGCATTGCCAGGAGGCCATCTCTCACGGGGCTATTGCCCGGCCTTGTTGCCGACACGGAGATATACAAAATAATTCGCACAAATTCCAAGATCATTGTCGACTATTCTGTTATCACTGTCTTGCACTGGTTCTTACATAATGTTCCTGGCCACCACACCTTTTACACACTCAGTGCCATCTCCGAGCTGTGCGAGCCCAAAACTGTGGACCATGAAGCATATATAGTCCTACCACTTGCCTTTTGCGTCGAGAATCTCTTCCGCGCAGTTGAAACCCCCGAGTCTATCGGGCAATATCGCCCGGTCGCTTACTTATACTCGTGAGCCCGCTCATGTCTTCAATAACCCAGATTTGATAAAGCCACAATAGCTCGCTCTAATATCCGAAGGAATATTTGACGACACAGCTGGGTCAATAGTTGGATTCTCTTGTGGATGATTATGCTGACACGGGGGAAGAGTATATAGACATTATTAAAGAGCTCCTGTGTGTGGAGGGCATCTAGCTCAAAAGAAATTCCCATTTTAATGTAGACATTGACATTAGACACATAATTCCAGATCTGGCTTTCCAATTTAATGCTTTGGTTGCTCTGGATTCTTAGCAAGACTGTTTCGCTATCACAGAGCTAACTGTAAGTGTTTAAGAATATTGCGTTCCTATCACGTGTACCAGATTCAGGGGCTCGGCTAGATGTCAAGCGACGCCAGATCTGAAAGTATTGTTTAACATCTGCAAGCATTAAATATCCGAAAACAGTAGCTACCGAATATATACGGAGAGCACGTGAGCTAAAAACTACAATTTTGGACCCTCGACAATGTTTAGAGGGTTTCTACGTATGGTTGAAAACACCCTGTTCTCAAGCAGCTGACTCGTATTTCAATTCTTATATGAGTTTGAATATTCTAACTAATACATTATCATAACCCAAGATTAGCTACAGTTTCAAACAGAAAGAAAAATGCACTTTGCTCTACTCTAATCTTTTGGTCTATAACCGACTCAATTTATTGCCGCGTTGTCATAGTCCATTCGTGATCCGGCCATATATATCTATAATTCTTTTCTATTTTGCTTCACATTACCTTCACACTACCTGTAAATTAGGAAGTAAGTCTTCCGAATCCGAGAAATGATCTATAACATGCTCTTCACTTTGAGTGTTCAAATTCAGAGCGGATGATAGAGTCCTAGAGCTCGCCGAAGTCTTCAACCCAGTTTCTTTGAGCAAAGACTCGTGATTTTGGGGGTGAGACATGATCTCGTCAAGATCTAGAGCAAGAAGATTGCAGTAACGATCCAAGTCAAGGTCGTTTGGCCCTTCTCCCCATGGCTTTCCTAATGTTAGCAAATGTATAACCCACGTTATTCGTAACGATTATGGACTAAGCCTGTCTTCCAAGGAGAGACTCACATTTTCAATCTCTAAACCAACTTCCGCCAAAGCAAAGAGTGCGTAAGCAGTAACCATCGTGACAGCAATCGTCCACCATTCGAGTTCTCGCCACAGCTGGCTCGGCAGGGCAATCACGAATATCCAGACAATACGCGAGATTGCGATGTTGTAGCCCAATGGAATTGGAGTGCGAAGAAGTCGTTCACAAGCTGAGATTATGTTTGTCAGTAGTTCAATCTGCGCGAGCAGGTGGGTAAGGACTTGAGTGTCGATGGGTGTTCCAGCTTTAAGGAGGGTTACGCGGTATGCTTCGACGTACGAAGAGAGATACAGCGTTGCTGTCAAGGGGTGATTGGTTGCCGCATAATTATACTGTATATTTGTTATACACTATTCTGTGATCTATGTTATATAACGTACGTTTGGAAGATGGGCGACGAGAGGTTTGAGATCCGAACATTCTACCCATTCTCTCTCACCCCTTAAGTGATGTTTCAATGCAACGGCGTGGGTACATATACATCGTATCAGGTCCAATTTCTCAAAACCTTGGGCGTTGGGCCCATTGATCAAGAGGGGGGAACGGGGAACGGGAACATGTAGCCAAATAGTTCGTGCGAAAGAACGTGACACAGCGGAGAGTTTATCCCATTGCTCCCTACCTTCCCACCAGCGGCTGTAGGATGATTGCATGCGAAACGTGATTGCTAGACCGACCACGAAACTATAAGATGGAATTAGGCGTGCACTTTGGTTTGGATGAGGGTATAGCTGCGTACCCGAAGACCGGGAACAGAATAGGAGAATGGACTGAGAAATTATCCCCCATAAACATGGCCGCAGTACAAGTCGCAACAGCGAGGAAACCAGCCAACAGAATCTGTTTATGAGAATCATCAGCCTTCTAGATAACATGATGCTGAATAGATCTTGTGTACCTGTGGTAGAATTTTCAAAAATACACCCCCTTTCCATCGGAGAGAGTATGGAATCCATCTTTCACTCTGGCGCTTCTCTCTTTCACCTGCATGCCACTCTCTCAGTGTATGGTACGGATGGTGGTGTTGACTCCTCATAATCTGCGGCTATATATATTCCGATCTGCATGTATGGGATACATCGGACACAGAAAACGCCATCGCCATCCTAAAGTATCTACATATGCAGAAGCCAACATATGGACCTCGGGACAACCTGTGGAACACACGTTCCTTCACCGGTCCTTCGCTCCAGTTTTCATACACTAGACTGCGATTTTGTGGTTCAGTGGATGAGTTTCAAAAGCTTAGTTTAAGATTGTGGTGTGATTTTGGGGAAATCATGCGACTTTTACGACACTAGTCAGGGGTTTAGATGACGGAACCGAAAGGATCGAAACGACAACGTTCCTGGTCGGTCACTGGAGCATATTTTACTATACATTATTTAGCCTCGAATTTGTGTTTGTGTTTAAATCCATGTGTTTGTTTCCTCAATTTAGCATTGCGAGAAGACAGTTGTGAGAAGACAGTTGTGAGAAGACAGTTAAAACTTACTTTTCATAAACAGGTCTAAGCCAACCCCACTCAATAAAATGCCCCTCAATTTTAAGGCCGCGATTAAGAAGAAATACAACGTTCTTCCATTATCACGGACTCATATTCAGTCTAATCAAATTGCAAAACCACATATTTTATGGGTTGGATGCTCTGATAGTTTGATCTCTGAAACACAGAGTTTAGCTGTGGATTCGGAGGAAATCTTTGTGCACAGAAACCTCGGAAATATTGTGAGCAACGGAGATTTGAGCAGCCAGAGTGCCATCGAGTGGTGTCTGGATATCCTGAAGGTTTGTGATTCGAAACCAAGATCTTTTGAGAGTTTCATTCAATTCTAAATCTACGCTTAGGTTGATCATATCGTTGTTTGTGGACATTATGACTGTGCTTTAATCAGGGAAAGGGATGAGCATCGATGGGTGAAGTAAGCTTTATCTCTGGATAAGAATAATAATAAGCTAACAATATTGCGCAGGGATATAACGACGCTACACACATTGGATGAGGCATACCTTCGAGCAGACGAAGGAATGACAGACGTACCTAAAATTGAGCATCGACTAGAGGAAATATATGTCCTGGCAGAAGTAGATTGGTTATATGAACAACCTAACGTGCAGAAGGCAATTCGCGAACGAGGGTTGCAAATACATGCACTTGTATACGATAAGAACAAGAAACTTTGTTCAAGACTAATTGAGACTCTCTCCTGAAACTCTTAGGTGGAGAAGTTGAGATATTTGACCTAGCCACCCCCATTTTGGAAAGAGTAGATGCAACCATAACATAGTATACTTCTTTCGATCCTTATCCTCTACTCAGCAATAGCGGCTTGTACAAATCATGAATTCGGGCATATTATCAGATTTCGTGCATAGAGAAACTGCCTTGAATCCCCAGAAAGAGTATTCTGTCATTTCGAATGTTTAACATGTTTAAACCTAGCGATCCCGTATAATATTATTTGTGCAGTTGACTAGCGGGTGTTTACTAGGGAGATATTTGGGCCCATGACTAGAAAACATATATAGATACGGTCTTGATTCTCATAGGGAAGCTCAATGTGGGGACGGGACAAAAGACAGTACGCCGTATCCGTGCGGCTAACATGTGTAGTGTTCACATATACGCTGCTAAGTTTAAACAGCAAAAGATGTAAATGCTGAGAATAGTTCTGGTTTAATTTAATTCGAAATCCTAATGTATTAAAGAACTGGTAAAAAAAATAAAGAGTGAATAATAGGCAACGAACTGATGAAAAGGAGTGGACACACGAAAGAGATGAGATCAAACTAGATATGAATCAAGATAGGATCGTGCATGCAATCTCTGACTACTTAATAAGGCTATGATAAAAACTTCATATTTCAGGTCTGTCTACTCTTTCTGTATCCTCAGGGTGCGCTATCATAATCTGTTAGCGTTGGATCATGTGATTGGTTTACCTATCTAGTCACATTTCCAATCACATCTTCATGGCAATAATCATGGAGAGCCGCAAATTCTCCCTCGACTGATTGCAGCACCAGATTCCCTTGAATCACATATCTGGTATGAGTATTCGTCAGCTACTCTATAAATCTCCCAGCAGCTATCTTTTTTTCTTCATGACACTTCCCCCTAATAGCAAACTCATTTATGTCAAACACTATCAATCACTTCTAAATTATATATCAATACACACCTCCATCAAGAAATATAGCAAGCGATACAACGATAAATTATCAACAACAAGAAGATGATGAAGATGTCCACATGCCTTCATATCCTCTTTCTATTCCTTTCTATCATATGTCTCATCGGACCCATCCCATTTCCTTCCGCTCGATTCATTCATCGTCTTCACACAGTCCGCAATAGAGCTACCTTAGAGATGCTCGATATTAGGTGCGATTCTACCACTTCTGATGGTATTGGAAGCCCTAATCCAGATGCGAATCTCTTGATTGGCAACATGTTAGAGAGAAGATTATTCTACCCCGGCTCAGCAAAGATGTATCTCCCAATACGCTATACAAATCAAAGCAATATTCTGCTAGAGGAGACCCAAATATCGGACGCGACATCATTGATGAAATTGGGAATATTGCTAGATCTAATTCAAGTTCTTTTGATATCAACCATCCAGACTATTCAGATATTAATCGCCGACTTGAACGCAAGAAGAAGAAGTGCCCAACAAAGGTTGACTGGCATCGAAGAGTTAGGCAGGGAGATACTTATAAGAAGATATCTGATCTGTGTTCCGTCAAGCTTAGCTGTCTTGAACTCCAGAACCCTGTAGTCTTTCCAGCTGTTGGTGGAGTGGTGAGAGTTCCAGGAAACCCACTTTGCCCTGCAAAAAAGAAATGGAACTAGCTCGTCGGGTTGTGCTAAATACCACAAGCTCCAAGTTTCTTAATGCTAGGTCCTTCGAGAAACGTCACAAGAACTCCAGCAGTGTTGGTGGATGTTACGTTCCACGGATGCATGCAAAAGAGAATATATGAAATAGATCAGACGAAATTGAGACAATGAGATATGGCTACCATTTTTGGTGTACCACTAGATCTTTGCTTTGAAGTTTCTATTACATACGCAGGTAGCATCCAATGAATTCAATTCCTCCCCTGCTAAATCGAAGTGATCGCCGAGAACTTCCAGATCTCTGTTGTGAACGTGCTACTTGTGATAGTACATACTTTAGCATACAAACTTCTACCTACCATGTGGCAAGGCCAGGAGAATGAAAGCTTTATCAGGTTGCCGGGTCCAATGTCATAACAGCATCTAAAGATCGGGATAGTAAGGGGCGAACTAAATCGTTATGTAACGTAAGCAAACTATTCACTGGTAAGGTGTACGGTCCTTCTATGTAGGTTGTGCAAACAATCCTCTCCGTGATTTGCACAATAATTGTAAGTGTAAGCTAGGTGATTTGTGACTTATCTTTAAATCGACACAGCAGATCTGGAGAAAGAATATAAATGGAGATCTGTCAAATATTGACAGCCTGTTCCTATTAATGCTCCCTGATAGAATTGGAGACCGAGGGACCACACCATTAAATACCTTCCGCATATGGTTATCCCAGAAACTTATACACACACATGTTGATACATGATCAATTCCGCAAATGCTATATATGAATGACATTGTATGCCCTTTTTCAAAAGTCGAAACTGACTTTATCACCAAGACATTTAGGGCTTACTTGTATGGAGCGAGTTTTATAAGCAACGTTCTTAGTGACGAATTTTAATGCGTGTCATAATTTATTTGTTATTAGTTTGTGTTCAAGGATGAAGTACTAACGCTAGAATGTACAGAAAGGACGTGGAATTCTAAGGTGATTCAAAATACGCTGTTGGCTATTGATTTCAGCCAAAATAAATGCAATGTTTGGTCATAGAGACTCGAAGGTGGCTGGAAACTCGATGTTTTCAGGGCGTGAACTGCATTGTAGCTGAGGTGGCGGATCATTCGACCTACCTTCCCGTGCCCTTTCATCGAAGTTTTTCTCGTTTGCTTGGCGAATAATAATAATCCCATTGACGATGATTAAATTTCCTGATCGGGATTCTCGAGTTAGCGTGGAGATTACTTATACGGCCGTACAGTTATAAAGTCTTTTAGGGCGGATGCACATTACACAGTAAGCTATATCAAATCCTTCGACTAGAATTGCTAAGGACTGTATGTTTTTAAATGCGTTGATATAAATGGCTGGTCAGAAAACTCTTTCTCCATCCCCGAGGAGGAATCAGCTTGCTTCATAAACTTACTGTGGCAATATATGGTTCTTGACTTGGCTTTGTGATATTACGGACGTAAACGTGAGTACCAAGAAATTAAGCGAGTGTCTGGATAGGGGCGAGTTCAGGTTTTGATTATGTCTCTAGTAGTGTTCTAGTAATATTCTGCGCATTGACCTTCTGGTAATGTGGTTAGATCGAGGCCAAAAATATTTGAAATGACAGATGATAGTGGTGTTAGCGAAAAGCGTAGCTGTTTAAAGCAAGCGTCGTAAGTTAAGCTAGATTGCTGGCTATAGCCAACGCTGGTGGTGGAGCAATAGGATCCAATTAATGAATCGGACTGAATAAATTTATATTTATTAAGTTCCATCATTGTTTACGTTTTAATTGTCTATGAATTACTGTTTGAGCAATAAATTTTACACCCTTATTTGGAAGCTGAGGCATTTCCAGTTTTTTAAACTAGGATCTTTCCTCCAATTTCAATATCGTAAGGCCGTAACAAGATACGACATCATCTTGATGAGTAAGAATTAGGTTGCCTTTGCCTCTTTTGAAAAGAATATTTGGAATATTAGACATGATGTTCGAGTATAAAAAGGTCTCAGACTGCTTTCATTTCCACAAACCTCACTGAAGTTAAAAGTCTCATACTTTCGACTCCCTTTCTCCGCATCCAGCATTCAAGTCACGTTCTTCATAAAACCGGGAAAATTCCAACCAAATACCAAGTCAACTTCAAAATGCCTCACATTTCGAACATTCTCGCCGCCATTACCTTATTTGGGATGGCTCTTAGTGCACCACCAGATATTCAAGCAAGAACTCCAGCGAGTGGCCCGCCAGCGGATTGGATTCCTGTCAAACTCATCGATATCCATCCTGGTGCTCTCTATGAAGGACTTCCAGCAAATGACTCTGTGATTGACCATTGGGAACCTCCCACCACCCAACAAGCCAAGCCTATCATAAAAGAGAAACGAGGGCTTGAAAAACGAGCACTCAGCTGCTACTCCGGAGGCGAAGTCTTCGCTGATCAGCTTCGCCATGGAGCAAACACATTTTGTGACGGTGCTCGCGACGCTGGAATCTCTAATGGTGGGGAGTTTGCCCAATGGCGTAGCACATGGTGGAATGGCGACATTGGTGCATTTGTGCCTTTTATTAAATCTTCGAACGGCAAAAGCACAACTGTCTTCTATTCTTTCAAGGTCAATAATGGGTTTGTTTTCAACAGACAAGTCTGTATTGATGCTTATACTCGTGTGGCTTTTGATTGTCAGAAAGGCTCAGGTTCTGGTGGTGGCGTGTGGCATGGATTCAACAACGGCCAGGTTGATGCCAATCTTGACCCTGCTTAGGGCGGAACATATTGGGGGGCTTTGGGAGCAATTTCAGGAAACGGAATTTCTGCATCAGTCAGATCTTTGTTTCTTGCTCACTCGCTTAGGGTCATCGTGAACTTGGAAGTATTGCACTAAAAGATTCCGCTCAACCAGATCTGTTGCTTCTTTGAAATTTGTTGGTGGGGGACGAAAAGTACAATTATTTCTATTACCTATGCACGAGTTTATTTGTTTTGTTTCTTTATACTACTTGTCTTTCGCTTATAAATTTTCGTCATTACTCAATTTGAAATATTCTGAACTGGAAGAAGTTAACCATCATCACTCAATACTCTCCTTTGATTATCATATCTTCGTGACTCTTCAATTATTGAGTTCTGGTACATCAGGGTACTTCTGCATGTAGTATCACCGAATGATCAAGCACTTGCTCTTATTCATATCATGCAGAGTAGAACAGAGCGCGCTAAGGCACCTCGTCCATGCGAAGGTAGCACTTGTTATTTCCTTGTAGCTTAGGTTGATAAATGTATACGTATCCCTGCGAAGAGCCACATCATCACAAGGACCGTAATTTAGCTGAATCTAATGCTAGACAAACATTGGTTGGTACTGTGGTGCGAAACTTGACAAGATTAGAGTCTCTATGCTTTACCATTTAAGTACACATTTATACTTTTCCTAGTAATTTTACCCATACGATCTTTTGGTCAAGTATCTAGTAGTATCGCGGCCCCTTTTCAAGACTGCGAAAACAGAAGAACATGTTCAGCAATCTCCCAAGCTATAAAGTAACCAGAGCCAAGGAGTTATACAACCGTATTGCTTCTGGTGTTCTAAGACCCATTGATACGCAGAGTATCATTTTGTTTATTTGCTACACTGGTTTACAACGGAAGAAAATAAGTACGAAATTTAAAGCTGATTACTGCAGAAAACACCCCCAGCTTCTTGTTGGTTTGTCACGCTCATGGGCTTTCAATTGGCTACAAAATAGCGGGGCAAGGAAGTTGGACGGATACGAATCTTGCGCTACGCCCCATACGTACGCCCTACCTGGTACTGTTGGATGTACTGTACAAATAGCCAAGCGCGTGCACGCTCAACAACGCTGGTAAGTTACTGCTCTATCTCTTCTCACCCGCTTTTACAGTATCTACATCTACCGAGCGTATACTCTGAAGTTTTCTTTTGAGAAACTCGTTCGAGTCTGTGTCGTCGCCTATTTACTCGTTTATTTAATTGGAGGCTGATTCCACATTTTCTCCATCGAGTCAATCAATACCGGGTCGTCATGGTGGCATGGGAACCTGCACGCGTTTTTTGTGTTTTATCAACGGCTTCCACTGCACTTTTCGTATTATGTTTACCTGGAAAGCTCTACCAGCTTTATAGATCGAGCACCAAGATAGTTCCACGTACACGTGGTACTTTGGAAGTGGTTAGTTTTGATGGTTCTACTCAGCTAATAGAATGAATATTGATATGACTGCAGGCTTTTGGACTTCTACTCTCTGCTGTTCTGTTATTCTGCGTAACGAGATATCTACTGCCCTCTGGACAACATGAGACCGTATTTGCCCTTTCGATTCTGGCCTCCTTTATTGCGTCTCTAGGTTTAACTATGCTTATGATTTTGGAGCAACGAAGAGCTTCTGGGCCATCGGACATTGTTACAGTCTATCTTATTTCATCTATACTATGCGACCTTGTTCTTCTATGTACACGATCTCAGCTCTCGATGAACCCTGAGGTTTTGCATACTGCGCAACTTCGATGCTTAGCGCATGCGGTGACCCTGATTGTTGAAAACCTTCCCTGTCGATCAGCTTTAAATACCACCAATCATTCAAATTCTCCCGAGGAATCCAGTGGCATATTGAGCAGAATTTTCTTCACCTGGATCAATCCCATTCTGCTCCGAGGGTACCGAAACATTCTTGTCGACCAAGATTTACCTTGTCTTAGCGAGGAATTAAAGCCAGAACTTACTAGAGCTAGAATTCTTTATACATGGTCTCAACGAGGTAAGTCACTAACTTGTAAATAAATAAGACCCCTCTCACCATATTAGCCAAGCCAGAATCGAGGAAAGCTTTACCTCTTGCATTACTAAAGTGTATTATGAAGCCATTCCTTGGCGCTATAATATCTAGGCTATTCCTGATTACTTTTCGCTACTCTC
>Ga0247814_10002218_pt1 | contig 10822 bp, 9 predicted proteins | sample UWRJL179409R1_FD_179947 | JGI IMG/M metagenome (GOLD analysis project Ga0247814, IMG submission 179947) | Plant litter microbial communities from Arlington Agricultural Research Station in Wisconsin, United States - UWRJ-L179-409R-1 | ecosystem: Environmental > Terrestrial > Plant litter >... | reverse complement strand
TGAATTGTTTGATTACGTTTAAATATTTTTGTTTATTTTCTTAATACCAGATCAAAATTGACAGTGATATCATTACCCGTTTTGATAGTGCCCATCATAAAAGTTGGCGGATCCACTTTGTAAGCTTTCATACTGATTTTTTTGCTGCCGCTGATGCTGATACTTTTATCCGCATTCACCTTTGCTGTCGCCAGTAATTCTGTAGGTACTGCAGTACCGGCTACAGATAAACTACCCTGACATTTTACTTTTCCATCAGCAGTTACTGTTGCACTACTGAGTGTATAAGTGATTGCACTGAACTTACTTGCCTTTAGAGCTTTGTAAGCATTTTTATCCATTGCAGTCTTTTCACTTTTCAGACTTTCCACCGGGATGCTCAGGTGCATAGCAGTTAAATCAGTTGGCAGACCAGCGCCGTTAACAGTAAATGTTGCATTGCAATCTCCTTTTGCAGTCGCCATTGTCCAGTCGTGCAAAGTAGAGGTCCCGCTTATCAAAATTTTCAGATTGTCTTTCGCGCTATATTTTACCTGGGCAATGGCTGCAATCGCAAACATTTGCGCAAGAAGGATTAAAACTGTTCCTTTTGAGATTTTAGAAGATAGTGACATGGGTTTGAGTTTAAGTGAAAATCAATTTTTCTTTGGTCAGCAGGGGATTGTATTACGCTCTGATAACGAGTGCAAATTAGACCTATAAAGAAAACTAATGCGTGATGGCCGTTGCCGCGTATGGTGATTGTGATTACTTAAAAAAGCAACGTAAATCATATTATAACTTTCCAGATGCTGAAAGCCGGGAAAATAATATATGAGCTCTGTCTTAGAAAAAGCTAATATGAAATCTATAGCTTTACTAAAAATATATCAAGTTTGAGATGATAGTTACCTGAGTTTGTATTATCGGGTCGACAACAGGTCCTAAACAGGTCGATAACAGGTCATAAGCAGGTCGACAGACCTGTTTAGCACCTCTCAAGGACTGGTTAAATACTTATTTATATCTTATGAATACAAACCCTGCTTACTATCAGTTCTAACTGTGTTTCACCCGAGACTGATCTGAATGAGTCCATGGTGTGAGCAAGGTGCAAGCATGTTCAGTCCATGTAAAAACAACTAGCTGAAATACATGGACTCAACACGTTTCAAATATACAAGCAACATGTGTTCACCTGCTACTTACTCCCTTCTTCCCTATACGCCTCCCAGATCAGATGTATATTTCAAATTTGCCAGATGATAGCCGGACATTTATTGGATTTAGACAGCCATTTATGGAATCCTTTTTACCTGCATGATAAAGTGATGAATCAAATAGAGACAGGGTATATGGCGTTTACGTGGAGTAATACAACAGCATTTGTGATATACAAGCAGATAATTCCCGCATTTGCCATTTAATAAACTACCTTGATCCCAATACCGGCAATCCTGTCGGTTATTGCTAATCAACCCTTATTGCAGAAGATCTTCAATACGCTGATCGATAGTTTTATAGACAATAAAGTAGGAATAGCAGAAAATTTTTTAAGTGAGCTCCTCTCTGCTCATCTCAAAGACAATTTGAATACCCTTTATACAGATAAATTACTCCTTTACGCAGGAACTGGAAACGATACCCTCGTGGTACACAATAAATCCGTCAGAAGTGATAAAATCTACTGGCTGGACAGATCGCATAACGACCCTTACGAAAATGAATTCTTCGACCTGATGGATGATTTCGTGAGCTACCTGAACAGCACTTGTTATACAGGGATTACGGGATATGAGTTTCATTATGCTTTATATGAAGAAGGAAGTTTTTACAAAAAACACCTTGATCAGTTTAAAAATAATGAAAGCAGAAAGTATTCGATGATTACTTATTTAAACAGCGACTGGCAGCAGGCCGATGGTGGAGAATTATGTATCCATCAGGATGGTCTTTCTCAGAACATCTCCCCTGAAAATGGCAAGAGTGTATTCTTTAAAAGCAGTGAACTGGAACATGAAGTATTGCTGACCAATAAACCCAGGATGAGCATTACCGGCTGGCTTAAAGTGTCTTAAGTCGAATTTTTCAATGCGCTATGCTAAATATATAAGGAATTATATAAGAACTTATATAATTCCTTATATATTTAGCCATGAATTATTATCAGTCTTTAGGATACCTGGTTTTAGGCAGCAGATTAAAGCGCCTCAGTGAGCTTTTTCTTTCTGAAATCAACAAATCATACCGTGCAGAAGGCATCGTCTTCGAAACCACCTGGTTCCCGGTGTTTTATTTATTATCAGAGAACAACTCCTTATCTATCCAGGAACTCTGCGAAAAGATAGAGGTTACCCATCCTGCTGCGAGTCAGCTTGTCACCAATCTCAAAAGCAAAGGCCTTGTGATGACCACCACCAGTCCGGAAGACGCGCGCAAACAATTGGTGCAGCTCAGCCCGGCCGGTAAAAAGCTCCTGAAAAAGATTCTTCCGGTTTGGGATGCCATTCGTGCTACCATGGAAGAGGTAGTCGGTGCCGGAGCGGAAAGTCAGGTGCTCCTTGATACCTTAACACATCTCGAAACAGCTTTTAAATCGGTAGATATCGTGAAAAGCATTACAGATAAGATACATTCAACAGAAAGATCACCAGCAAATGTCTAATACATTCTTTTACGGTACAGACCACCTGACCAGTGGAATATGCCTGGCTATTGCAGCTGGCAAAATCAAAGGTGTGATTCCCCCGGAAGCCGCCGAAAACATCAAATCTTCTTGGGAAGAAGTGAAAAAAATAGTGCTTAGTCAGCAGCCGGTTTATGGCGTAAACACTGGCTTCGGACCTTTATGCGATACCCATATTTCAGAAAAAGATACTTCCCTTTTACAAATTAACATCCTCAAAAGCCATAGTGTAGGTGTAGGAAACCCTATTCCGCAGGAAATTGCAAAAATCATGATGATCACTAAAGTCCAGGCATTGGCGCAGGGTTATTCCGGCATCTCCCCTGTTACGCTCAACCGAATCATCTGGCACATCGATCATGATATTATTCCTGTGGTACCCGAGAAAGGTTCTGTAGGTGCATCCGGAGATCTCGCACCATTGTCACACTTGTTTCTTCCGTTGATTGGTCTGGGAGAAGTATTCCATAAGGGGGAACGTATCAAAAGCAGTCAGGTACTGGAAGAATATGGTCTTGCGCCTATTAACCTGGGACCAAAAGAAGGACTTGCATTGATTAATGGCACGCAGTTCATTCTTGCTTTTGCGGTAAAGGCGGTAGAACGTTTAAACAATGCATTGGATGCGGCTGATGTGATCGGGGCAATGTCTTTAGAAGGCCTTACCGGCTCTACGCGACCATTCGATGAACGTCTGCACCAGTTAAGACCCTATAAGGGCACTAAACTTGTTGCCGCACGCCTTTCCGCTTTACTAGAAGGTTCCGAAATTGGTCGTTCTCATATTGGTTGCAGCAGAGTGCAGGATCCCTATTCTATCCGCTGTATGCCGCAGGTACATGGTGCTTCAAGAAATGCATGGCTGCATTTAAAAGAGCTCACAGAAATTGAGCTGAACTCCGTAACGGACAATCCCATCATTTTCAGTGCAGAAGATTCCATCAGCGGAGGCAACTTCCATGGTCAGCCCCTCGCGATGGCTTTAGATTATGTCACTGTTGCAGCTGCAGAGCTGGGAAATATATCCGACAGACGTTGTTACCTGATGAACGAAGGAAAATATGGTTTACCCAAATTACTGACTGCCGATGCGGGACTGAACTCCGGATTAATGATTCCTCAATATACCACTGCAGCATTGGTGACGGAAAATAAAACCTTATGTTTCCCTGCAAGTGCCGATAGCGTACCCACCTCTTTAGGGCAGGAAGACCATGTATCAATGGGCTCTATCAGCGGCAGGAAATTACACCAGGTGATAGACAATCTGGAATATATCCAGGCGATCGAACTTTTATACGCCTCACAGGCGATGGAATTCCGCAGGCCGTTATTGTCGGCCCCCATCATAGAAGCCTGTCATCAACTGGTACGCAAATACGTTCCTGTGATTGAAGACGACCGGATTTTTGCAGATGATATCAATCAGCTGCATCAATTAATCACCAGCGGCACACTACTAAAAACCGCAAATGAAAATGCTCAACTGAACCATATAAACTTAAAAAACGATGACGAATTCAGAATTTATTAAGACATACGCAAACCATCCGCATTATAAAGCACCAACAGGCACGGTTCTCCATGCTAAAAGCTGGCAGACAGAAGCTGTATTAAGAATGCTGCTCAACAACCTTGATGGGGAAGTTGCGGAAAATCCTGAGGAACTGGTAGTATATGGCGGTATAGGTCAGGCTGCCCGCAATCCGGAATCACTCCTCAAAATCATTGAAATATTACTAGAACTCGACGAAAATCACTCGCTTCTGGTGCAATCAGGGAAACCGGTAGGCATTACAAGGAGTCACCCTCAGGCACCGCGCGTATTGATTGCCAACAGCAATTTGGTACCCGCATGGGCAAATTGGGAGCATTTCAACGAACTGAGAAGCAAGGGACTGATGATGTACGGGCAGATGACTGCAGGAAGCTGGATTTACATCGGTACACAGGGTATTTTACAAGGCACTTATGAAACGTTTGTAGAATGTGGTCGCCAGCATTTTGGTCATGACCTGACAGGAAAGCTGATTGTGAGCGCCGGTATAGGTGGCATGGGCGGTGCACAGCCTTTGGCAGCGACGATGGCTGGTGCTATATTTTTAGGTGCCGATGTAGATGCTTCAAGAATACAAAAACGTGTAGACACGCAATATATAGACCGGATGACACACTCTTACGAGGAGGCCATTCAATGGGTAGATGAGGCGAAGTCGGCCGGCACCGCTATTTCCATCGGTTTAGTCAGCGATGCTGGCGATCTCCTGGAAAAGTTAATCGCTGATAAGCTCATCCCCGAAATCCTGACCGATCAGACTTCTGCACACGATCCGCTGAACGGCTACATCCCGAACGGATTATCTCTCGCTGCTGCGGCAGAATTGAGAAAAAAAGATCCTGAGGCCTATAAAAAAGCCTCATTACTCAGTATGGCCAGACATGTAGGATTTATGCTGCAATTGCAGGAAGCTGGCGCTGTTACCTTTGATTATGGCAATAACCTCAGAGAGTTTGCCAAACAAGGCGGAGAGCAGAATGCTTTTAATTTCCCGGGCTTCACCCCTGCCTATATCCGTCCTTTATTCTGTGAAGGCAAAGGCCCCTTCCGTTGGGTAGCCCTGTCAGGTGATCCTGAAGATATATATGTAACTGACCGTGCCCTGATGGAAGCTTTTCCGGAAAACACCCACCTGATCAAATGGCTGGAAAAGGCACAGCAGAAAGTTAGCTTCCAGGGTTTACCTGCAAGAATCTGCTGGTTGGGTATGGGTGAACGTGAAAAAGCCGGGCTGTTATTCAATGAACTTGTGGCCAGCGGAAAAGTTAAAGGCCCTATCGTGATTGGTCGCGATCACCTCGATTGTGGTTCTGTTGCTTCGCCAAACAGGGAAACAGAGTCTATGCTGGATGGTTCTGATGCAGTGTCTGACTGGCCTTTGTTAAATCTGATGGCTAATACTTCAGGAGGTGCTACCTGGGTATCTTTTCACCACGGCGGTGGTGTAGGAATGGGTTATTCACAGCATGCAGGAATGGTTGTCCTGGCCGACGGTACAGATAGAGCTGCAACATGTATCAGCAGAGTTTTATACAATGACCCGGCCATGGGGATTTTCCGTCATGCCGATGCAGGATATGATAAAGCACAGGAATGGGCAGAAAAATTCGATCTTAAAATCTGGTAATACCTTTTAAACATATCAAATGAAGAAACTAACCGGACCATTTAATCAGCTGCTCAGCCTGGCAGATATGCCACTGAAAGGCGCAATTAAAGATGATCAGTTAAAGGTGATTACCGATGGTGGTATATTGACTGCGGACGGAATAATCATCGCAACGGGTCATTTTAAAACTTTGCGTTCACAACATCCGGATGCAGTAGTAGAAGAAATTAAAGAAGACTATGTATTACTTCCGGGATTTGTCGACTGCCACACCCATATCTGCTTCGCCGGTAGCAGGGCGAAGGATTACGATTTAAGAATCCAGGGCAAATCATATATGGAAATCGCTAAAGCAGGTGGTGGCATCTGGGATTCTGTCACGCAAACCCGCGCAGCGGATGAATCATCATTGATCGCATCTTTGGTAAAACGTGCTGATAGACATCTCAATGAAGGGGTCACCACGATAGAAGTTAAAAGCGGTTACGGACTCAGTGTAACCGAAGAACTGAAACAACTACGCGCGATCGGACAGGCTGATGCATTGACAAAAGCAGACCTGATCTCTACCTGCCTGGCTGCACATCTGCTGCCCCGTGATTTTAATGGCGATACAGAAGCGTACCTCAATTATATCCTGCAGGAACTACTTCCTCTGGTCAAAAAGGAAGGTTTGAGTAACAGGGCAGATATCTTTATCGAAGAGAACGCATTTGGCACCGCAGCAGCGCTGAAATATTTAACAGCCGCTAAAGCAATGGGTTTTGAGCTTACCGTACATGCCGATCAGTTTAGCACCGGTGGTTTAGGTGTAGCCATCGCTATGGGTGCAGTTTCCGCAGACCATCTCGAGGCTTCAGGAGATCGTGAGATTGAACTGATCAAGGATACAGACACGATAGCAGTGGTATTACCTGGTGCATCTTTAGGATTGGGAATGCCTTATGCTCCGGCAAGAAAGTTACTCGATGCAGGTGCTTGCCTGGCTATTGCGAGCGATTGGAACCCGGGTTCTGCACCGATGGGGGATTTGCTTCTACAGGCTGCCCTGATGAGTGCTGCAGAAAAACTCGGAACAGCAGAAGTTTTTGCAGGGTTAACTTACCGTGCCGCATATGCCTTAAGCCTTAGTGATCGTGGTCAGCTTAAAGCCGGAATGCTGGCCGATATGCAAGCCTACCCCTGCAGTGATTACCGTGAAATCCTGTATCATCAGGGCAAACTCAAACCAGCTAAGGTCTGGAAAAGTGGAACCCTTATACCTCCCATAACATGAAAATAAACCCGGCTTTTTACAGGAAAACTGACCAGGCTGTCTGGACAGGCAGAAATGACGGCACAGATCCTGCGGTACAGCGATGGCATCAGCGCATTGTTGCTATAGATCTTTCTCAAGAAGAACTTACTAAACTCCGCGGCGACCAGAAAGGAATAGCCTTAATCGGATTTTCCTGCGATGAGGGCGTAAGACGAAATGGTGGCCGTACAGGTGCAAAGGAAGGCCCCATCAATTTCCGCAAAACCTGCGGTAGTCTGCCTGTACATTTTGAGCAGGATACCCGCTTTATAGATCTGGGAGACATTATTTGCGCAGGTAATGAGATGGAACAGGCACAGGATGAACTGGCAATGCTCATTGAAACAGCTTTAAAAAACGGTTATCAGCCCTTTGTGATTGGAGGAGGCCATGAAGTAGCTTATGGTCACTATAAAGGTATTCATGCGTTTCTGAAAAACTCAGCTAAAGATGATCACATGGCAGATCAGGATCATCCCAGTAACAGAAACCTTCCCGATTCTATTGGAATCATCAATTTTGATGCACATTTCGATTTACGCGAGCGTAACGAAAACGGGTATAATTCCGGCACAGGCTTTCTGCAGATCGCTAACGATTGTGCGACCGCCAACCAGGAATTCCGCTATCTGCCTATCGGCATTCAGCAGAACAGCAATACCAAACAGCTGTTTGACAGCGCCGAAGCCCTCAACGTAAATTATATCAGTGCCGAGGAATTTCTGCCAGCGGCACAATCGGCCTTAACTGAAAAAATCCTGAACTTTATTGAAGAATCATCCGTCATTTACCTCACCATATGCATGGATGTATTTTCTTCTTCCGTGGCTCCCGGTGTAAGTGCCGCAGCCTATAACGGCATTTTTCCCGATCCTTTTTTCTTTAGTTGCCTGCAAACCATATTAGCCAGCGGAAAAGTCATCAGTGCTGATATTGCTGAATATAACCCGGCATACGACAGCGAACAGCGCACCGCTAAATTAGCTGCCGCATTGGCTTTTAAAATGATTAACCGGGCATAACATAAATTTAACCCACAATAGGGAGTGAGAAACAAAATCTGCTCCCTTCACCCATTTCACTCTCTACCCAGATCCGGCCATTTTCGGCCTCGATAAAGTCTTTCGAAATGGCCAGTCCCAAACCGGAGCCCGACTTATTATTTCCATCAGTAGGCACCTGAAAATAGCGGTCGAACAGTCTCTTCTGATACTGTTCATCTATCCCCTTTCCAAAATCTCTGACAGAGAACTCTATATTCTTCCCTTTTTCTTCCAGCTGAATCACCACCTTTGATTTCTCTCCACTATAGCGCAGGGCGTTGGACAAAAAGTTGATCAGCACCCAGGCTGTTTTTTCAACATCCGCACTCACAAAAGGCAGTCCGGCTTGAGTCGCCAGCTCCAGCTGAATTGATTTCTGTTCTGCCTGAAAACGCACTGCATTCAACGCATAAGTAACGATCTCTGACGGGTCAGCCTTCACAAAATTAAGCTGCAGGTTGCCCGTTTCCACCTGTGCCAGATCCAGCAATTCACTCGTAATCTTCAATAAGCGGCTACAATCATCTTTTACATGCTCCAGCAATTGTTTCTGCTCCGTATTCATCTCACCCACCCTTTTATCATCCAGCAGTTTGATGCTCATTTTAATAGAAGATATAGGTGTTTTCAGCTCATGTGATACTGTAGCAATGAAATTGGTTTTAGCTTCATCCAGTTCCTTGAACTGAGTGATGTTCTTTAAAATAAACACCATTCCTGCAGTGCGGCTACTCTGACGGATCACATCGCTTTCCTGTTGTTCATACTCCGGAACGATGATCTCTCTTTTTTCCAGTTGAAAATAAGACTCCTTATCATCAGCATAAATCTTGATCGGCTGACTTCCCTGTTCGTTCGTCATGATCCTGCTCAGCAGGTCATTTTTCTTCATCAGGTCTTTCACATTCAGTCCGATGACCTGACCTTCATTCAGGTTAAGCACCAACGCCGCTACTTTATTGATAAACAGGATTTCCTGCTTTTCGTTCAATCCGATAATTGCATCCTGCATCTGCTCGATGATGGCTTCAATCCTCAACTTTTCTGATTGGAGCTTGGCCAGATTACTATTTTCCCATTTGTTCAGCTGTGCGACCATCTCATTAAAAGAGCTTGCCAGTTCAGCAAATTCATCGGTGCCATTAAACACCAGTCGCTGTTTATAATTTTTACGCCCTATTTCCCGAATTGCCTCAGAGAACTCCCGCAGTGGATTGGCTACAAAGCCCGGAAAATTAACAATAAACGAGAACAGCACCAGAAAACAAAAAGACGCAGCAGTTACTAAATACAAACTCGCCTTCTCTACCGCGGCCTGTGCTTTCTCATTTTTCCTCACAATGGCCGCCATATTGAGTCCGTCGATATCTGTTAACTGTGCCCTGATCCGGGCGACAGCCTGCTTCTGGTCTTCCCGGGAAGTGCCAGCGCTCAAATCAGCAAAACTATCATCAATCTGCTGAACCGCTTCGGCTTCGCCTTTTTCGGTTACGTTCCGTTTTTCTTTATCCAGGTTATCCTTAAAACTGTTTATAGCTGCAGTATTTAAAGGCAGCTCCTGTTCATCCAGGATCGCGCGCATTGCCCTGGTATAACTCAAAGTCTCATAATTGTCTTTCAGAATCACCTTTGCACTGACAGAAATCCTGTTCATATAATACAGCGAAATGGCACCGAAAAACAAGACCACCACGAAAAGGAATCCGAATCCGAGGCGCAGTTTAGTTTTTATCTTCATTTATTCTATTGTCTAAATCATTTATAGCTAAGAAAGTATCACCAGGTCGGTATCCGTTTCCGAAATATTCTTCAGCAGTTCATTAAAAACGGCTGTCCTCATAATCACCTGAAACAAACTGAGGTGAGGTTTACCAATACAAATGGTAGTTACCTCTTTCTCCTTTGCCACATTCATAATCGTTTTTGTAACCTCATCACTTTTAACCTTGATCACTTCAGCACCGAGCTCCGTAGCCAGCTTAAAATTATTGATCAGATGACGCTGTAAATCTAGCTTAATCCTGTCACTACTTTCACTCGTATTTTGAACATATAAGAGTATCCATGGAGAACGGTAATAAGAAGCTAATCGCGCTGTCTTCCTGATCACTACCTTTGCCGTTACATTATTTGTAGAAATACAAGCCATGAAACGTTCCGGCCGCAGTTTAATCTGCTTCGGTATCTCTATGCTGATTTTTCTTTCCACATGGTGCGCAACCTCTTTCAAGGCAAGCTCCCGCAGCTGCAAAATGCGCTCAGGCTGAAAAAAGTTATTAAGCGCCCGTTCAATCTTGGTTTGGTCGTAGATCTTACCAGACCGCAGCCGATCAATCAGTTCATCAGCAGTTAAATCGATATTTACGATCTCATCCGCCAGTTCCAGTACTTTATCCGGTATGCGTTCCGTAATCGGAATAGCCGTGATTTTCTCGATCTCCTCATTCATACTTTCGAGATGCTGGATATTCACTGCAGAAATCACACTGATTCCCGCATCAAGAATATCCAATACATCCTGCCAGCGTTTACTGTTTTTACTCCCCTCGATATTCGAATGTGCAAGCTCATCCACAATCACGACTTCCGGGTGCCTGTTCAGAATAGAGGCGACATCCATCTCCTCCATCTCCTTTCCCTTGTAAAACAG
>Ga0247814_10002216_pt1 | contig 10824 bp, 5 predicted proteins | sample UWRJL179409R1_FD_179947 | JGI IMG/M metagenome (GOLD analysis project Ga0247814, IMG submission 179947) | Plant litter microbial communities from Arlington Agricultural Research Station in Wisconsin, United States - UWRJ-L179-409R-1 | ecosystem: Environmental > Terrestrial > Plant litter >... | reverse complement strand
GCATACTTGTCAAAGCCTTTTGCAGGGCCTGGTCGTAGATGGTCAGGCCTGCATCCCGACGGTATGCAGGTTCGAGAATATGATTCGCGCATTCAAGCCCTGCCGGTACTGCTGAGCATTGCAGCTTCAACGGCTTAGGCTGCTTGAGATAAAAAACTGTATCCAATAAATCATGCTGAGCTGAGCTGAGCTGACGGACTCAATAGCAAGCGCGAGAATTCCCATTCCTTGAAAGTCGCTGTTTTTCGGAGCTATTTTTTACATTGACATCATTTTCAGCTGCGTCCCGGTCAAGACCAATAATGTGTGTCACCGGCTTTGACTACATAACCTTCATTCATCCTCTGCCTCTTGGTCCATCCACTCCTCGTTTTCCAGCACCTCGGGGTCCACATCCGGCGTGATTCGGCGACCCAGCCGCCCGACCTGATCAGCGCGCTGTACTGCTGCGGCTTTTTCTCGTCGCGCTGGCGCGCTACGGACGTCTGCCGCGGTCTGGCCTTCCAAGGTGACTTTTCGTGTGTCCAAGTTTGGCTGCGGCGCCGGAATCGAACAGGTGCTGGCCGCCCTTTATCGTAAAATTGCCCGGCAGGCAAAAGTGATGTCGCCGCGTTCCAGCGTCACCGATGACTGCCCCTCCTGCAGCATAATCTCCCGATTCGCCTTGATCTCGGTGGCATCGTTCCCCGAAATCGTCGATACGTAAGCGAGCCAACGAAAAACTAATAGTCAGATACTGGCGCGCAGACCAACCAAGTAAATTAATGGCCCTCAGATGTTTCACAGCGACGGATTTAACCGCGAACACAGAAAATCTTGTAAGAAACCAACATCTGCATTACCCAGTAATGTTGGCTGATGCAATAAGGGTACTTCAAATCGATGTGGGTTGTGAATTGAAATATTATATTCTTAAAGAAACTGGTTAACGTCACGATTCATAAGTAAACTTGGCTTTCTGAGGTTTTTCGCTTCAGAAAAAATTTTTATAATAGTGCCACTAAAATCTACTTTCCCCGAAAATGTGCAGTTGGTAATCTCTAAGTTGTCTATATAACTTTTGCTGCAATCCGTGTCTTCAAAATCGCAGTTTTCAATTTGCAGTTTTTCGGATTTCAAGAACGATAAAGACGCATTTTTTAGGGATGTATTTTTAATGATAATTCGTCCGAAATTTGTGTATTCAATTGGTGGGCCATACTTCGGCTCATTTTCATTGAATAATATATTTACCGATCCTCCGATAAACAAGTTTCCATTTCGCCCGGAAAACTTAACACTTTCGATAGTTAGTAACCCAATTTTAGAATATATAACACTGAAACCGGCATCTTCATGTTGTGAGATATTTTCTGGATTTCCTTCGGCGGTAAATGTACACCGTCGAACTACCATCTCATCTGTAGTCATTAATTTTCCAAAGAAATGCCCTGAACTATCTTCCATAAGGAAATTATCGCTTCTCACTTTTTCCAGATCTAAATATTCAAAACGAGTATTTTTTATATCTATATTGGAAAAAATACCGGAAGTAAGATTAAGATAGTCCTTTATTTCTACATTATCGAGAGTTAGGGAACCGCGCTTCCGCTGAGCGATTGCCTTTATTTTATTAAGTCTTGAATTTTTGACGATGAGGCCATATGGACCTTCAATACCAACGTATCTAATATCGCAGTCAATAAATTCTGCAGTTCCAAATGTGCCTGCCGCGCCAAATGTGTTTTCGTGATTATCTTCGTCGGAAGAAGCTGGTCCGGTAAAGTTACACTTTTTAAATAAAACATTGGAACTTCCTTCATCTCCTAAAACTTCAAACTGACCCGACGCATGGATATTGTCAAAAGTGACATCTTTCCAAACTCCACTACTAATTTTTGAATTTGTAATTTTACAGTCTCTGAACTCCACATTATGCAGGCTCTTTACGTTGATTACCACCTCATCATTAAAGTCACAATTAATAAATTCTGTATTTTCACATTCGAGCTGAGTGATATTCTTCGTAAAGCTAGCATTTTTTATTATTAATCTAGACGATGGTAGCTTAGATCTGCGAAGGCTGATATTTAAAAGCATTGAATACTGCTCGGCCATGTCAGAAATTTCATGCTTCATAATTCTCTCGATCCCGTTTTTAAAAAATATTCCAGAAAATACTGTAGCGAATGCCCCTCCAATTATGAAAGTACGCTTTTTGGCGGATAATTTATCTTTATTCGACATATTATCCTTTCGTTACTGACTTTAAAGTTGGATATTCGTCAGGATATTGTGATGAAAGCCAGTCCCAGTCTGGCAACTCACCACGGACTCCTCTTGCCCGAGTAAAATACCAATGGCCTCCATTTGATTTAGCGATTATTATTGGAAAATACCACTTGTCTTCCCAATTGAAATGTTGAACGGCTAGACCCGTCGGCTTTTTCAAGGTAATCTCGCAAAACAGTGCGGGTTTTTTTACTCGAGACACTTTATCCAAAGTCGAATTTACAAGTGCAAACTTTTCTGGTTCGTCGAAGTGCAAACTATGCGTGAACCTTTTTGATCTCATTAGTTCAGTGACTTTAGTATCTAGTCGCATCTTAATTTTGACCCATCCGTCATATCCGCCCCGAGACACATGTAAATAAAAATTTATCTCTTTCACGCAGTTAAGTGCATTTATTTTTTCGCCAAACCGTATTGCAAAATATTCGGCCATTTTATCTTCAGGCCATTCACGTGAGAATTCCCTAGGATTTGCAAAACAAATAGGCTCCTCTGCATTTTTTTGACTTGTCATTTCCCAAATTATCCATAGGTAGTCTAGTGCGACACATAATCTCGGGCGAGAAAATGGTACTTTCGCATGATCCGTTTTTACCAGTTTAATTGGCCTTTTTGCGTCCTCATTTAGTAAGGTGCCTGAGGGGAACTGCATATTAAATCCGAATAATTCGTGATTGTGGTTTTGGACCCCTATAGGCCCACCACACGAAGAAACAATAAGTTTTGTAGTGTCACTTATTCGATTGTCATCATGATTGGGTTCGATGCCTGGATCAAATCCGCTGACTGTTCGAATGTCTGGTCCAATGGGTGCCACCATTATGGTATCGAACCCGGGTGTGTAGAGATCGGTGGCGTCGGAGTTTAATTTTTCCTTACTAACTGTATAAACACCAGAACGGTGCGAATGGCCTGAGAAATGGTATTGAACATGGTTATTGACACATGCTTCGTATAGCCAAGCTTGATTTTTCTCGCAGGTCCCTAAATTGTACTGAGTAAATTTTCCAACAGAATGTTTAACGGCATTTTGTCGATCAGCATTTTTGAATGGGATATCCATGCTGAAATTTATGAATGTAAAGTGAGAAAAAAGGAGCGTTGTTGTTTTTTGCTTTTTTAACTTAAAAGCATTTTTTAGTAATTTCTTTTGTGTCTCATTAATTGATTCAGACGCCCGCGGCAGAATTCCAGCACCTTGATGGTCAGATGTAAGCGGAAGCAAACCTGAAATATTGATGTAGTTTTCATCGGGTCCCCAATCCAATCCGATTAGTGTCTGCAGATCGTACCTGACTACGTAGTCAGCCAATGGGGTGAATAATGTGAAAAACCAATCGTAATTATCTGCCGTAAAATTTTGGCTCGTCAATGCCTGCGCATAAGTTGGACCGTACATTAGACATGCTTCATATATGGTCAGATTGTGATCTGCTGCAACGCCCTCATTTGCTTTTGCATGCGTATATGCGTTTCCATCCAATACGCTGTGCACCTTCTTAGCAGCAGTTTTCCCTAGATAACCGGGATCAAAAAGAATATCAGAAAAAGTCTCTAGAATCGATGGTTTTCCTGATATGTCGGGCTGTATCGAACCTGGTGGTGTAATTGTGCCGTTCATTTCGAGAAAGCCAGTAAAATCGGTTTTCTTGTTTCTTCTTGGGGATATACCGTAAGGGATATCGTAGGCCTCGTGATTTCCGGTCGTTACAAAAACTGGCAGTTTGAGCGTCTGGTAACTGTATCTCAACAACGAATACATTAACATGTCGTCAAGTCCTCGCTTATAGAGCTTAGGATTGTCGACGTTTTTAGTTACATTGAATTTTGTCCACTGGTCTTTAATAGTTTCGCCAACTTCATTTGGATCAAGATTTCGGTTGAAGTCTAACAAGTCTCCTGTAATGAACAATACGTCAGCCCCTTCTTTTTTCATTTCGTCGAAAAGGTTTTTTAGCGAAACAAATGTAATGTCGACCTTGCTTCCTAATTTGGGGCTAATATCTTTCAGTATCTGGGCTTGGGATTTTGCCATGGCGAACTGTCGACAGTTAATATGTACGTCAGACAGGTGTCCGATATTAAGTTTATCTTTTGTCCCAACCATGAATGGATGCCACGCTTTTAAACGGTGGCTTAATTTTTTTGTCTGCTTTGGAAGCGTCGAGCTTACTGTGCTAGCATCTAACGTGAACTCGTACAATTCAGGAAAATGCGATTTTCTTGGATTTTTCTTTTGGGATTCAAGAAAGTCGTAGATTAATTTATCTTGATATTCCCAGTCGTTCATTCCAGACAAACTGTTTTGTTTCTTATATTTTTCTGGCATTACAACCATCCAAGCCATTGATGCAATGGCTCCTCCAGTCGGCAAATTAGGAATGCTTTCTAATTTGATTCTAATCTGGTATACCCACATAAGTGCTACATTATTAGAGTTAGTGTCATTTGCATCAGCATGCACTGCCTTAATCTGAGCATATTGCTCTAAGGTGCGTTTTCTTATATTGGCGAATATGTTGCCGTCAATATCTGTAATTGACTCTGCCAAAGGTCCTAGGCACCAGACCTTTACGTTTTCGTAGGCTTTCCCGCATAACTTTCCATCGTTCCATAACCTTCCTTCTTTAGTATCATCTATTGCCTTTTTATTGCTAATGGAATAAAACCGCAAATGCTTGTCAACATATCGATAACCCGAGATCGCAGGTGCCGGGAATTTGCCAGACCCAATATTTCGCACACCAAAGTGTGATTTAGAGCTATCTTCTGCTGCGATAAAAAAAGTTAGAAATTTTTCTTTCGATGGGATGATCAGGGGCGTACCAATATTTGGATACAGAATAATCGCGCGGATCGGCGGCGTCTCTGCACATTTCGTACATGAAGGGTCTACTTTTTCGTTCGCGAATTCATTCGAATTTGCGTACGCGGCTTTTGCAGCCATTGAACCGGCGTTCTTGGCTCCCATTTTATGACCCTATCGATTTTTTGGTTATTAAATTTTTATAGAACTTCTGATAGAGGCTGGTTCGGGCACTTTCGCCGTCGTCGCTGGCCTTATTCCATTCATCATCTTCTATATCAAGCACCATATCCATCATCATTGTTGTTCTGTTTATAACATTTTTCTGTTCTGTTAGAAATTTTGGTATAACCCGGTGAAATTCTGGGTGAACAGTCAGCGCAAGGGAGATGAAAAGATAAATGTCGACAAAATCTCGAAGTCCATACTGGCGTGCTTCGCTTGTCAAGTGCGCAATTGCGCGATACAAGGTATGCGGGAGCCAATCATTAAAGGCATTTGAATCCGAGTCGATCAAGAGCTTGCTCATAATGAGATCCGGAATTGCGGCGTTGGCAATTTCCTCCTGTATGACCCGTGCAATCTCTGTGTTTTGGATGCCTGCTACGTCGGAAAGCCCCAGCCCCGAGACCGTTTGCAAAACAAGGTCTCGGTCCCAATACGACCATTGCTTGATTGGCGTAAGCAATGCTATTTTTGTGTTTCCGTCGATGTTTTCCAGGAATGGAGCGAGGTTACGTGGATCATAGTAGCGAATGAGCACCTCGCGGCCATCGTCCAACACACCGTTGAAATGGCCAGCAAGATGCTTGGATAGCTCCTCGAGCCCGAGTGGGGAAGTGAGCCAGCTGACTGTCCAGCCGTATTGCATTCCGTGCAATAGCTGCGATACCGGCAGCTGGCTTGAGTTGGCGTTGCTGTCGAGGGGGATCAGCATCGGACCGTATTTCGCGATCTTGTGTTCTTTCGTGCCGGCGAATAGCTTGGCGTGCGGGATCTCCATGCGGTCGAGATACGTGTCGCGCATTTCCGGAATTTGTCCGACGTCCGCCAACGCATAGGAGTGCAGTTCCGGCGACCTTGCTGCGAGCCCGGCAAGGTAGGCATCGATCTCCTGGGCCAGGATTGCGTGCAGTGCCATCCAGTCTGTGTGTTTTGACATGTTATAAGCGGGGGGTGAAGGGCGAACCCTGGTTGGCGGCTTTCAGGATGCAATCCTCGCAAATACCGGGCTCGGCCGACAGCAGTTCGGGCATCGGGTAGTCCTTCTTTTCCGGCCCGATAAAGCTTTTTTTGCCGGCCTTGATCAGAATTTTCCCCGGACATTGCACGGTGATGTTGCCACCGCTGATCGTGATATTCGCGCCGCCTGCGGTCGACAGCGAAATCGTTTTTGCGGCCGCCCAATCGATATGCGCGTTGGCCGAAATGACGTCGATGTTGTCGCGCGCCTGGACGGTGATGACGTCGCTGTGGGCTGTGAATTCCACGGGTTGCTGCGCGGCGATCATCTGCAGGCTGGTTCCAGCGCTTCCTTTAGCGACGGCGCCACCGAGCAGGCCGATGGCCTGGCCACTGTGCATGCGCACCTGGCTGCCGCTGACGTACTGGCTGTCCTGTCCGCTCATCATGGTTGCCGTTTCGCCGATGGCAAACTGCAGGTCCTTGCCTGCGACGATGCCCACACCGGCTTTTGCGTTCAGCGCAATGATCGGATCGGTGTTGTGCGGGAGCTTGCCGGCGTCAGGCGCTGTCGCTTTTGCTGAGGCATCATCGGCGGCGGCGTCCGCGTCGTTCTGGTCGAGCATGCCGGCCACCGCCGTGTAGAGTGCCTTGACGGGTGCCGCTGCAGGATCGATGAGGCTGGTGTCTGCCTTGGTGCTGCCAACCTGGCCAGCGAGCGCAACAGCTTGATGTGTCACTGCAGCGCTGTTGAAGCTTTGCGCCAGCAACATGGCCTGTTTCATATGCGCCAGGGCTGGCGCGTTGTCGCCGGCCGGCTCCCGTTCCCTGGCGCCATGCGGACTGGTGAAACTACTCAGTAGCAAGCCTGCGCCAGCGCGCACGGCGCCATATGCGTCGGTGCGCAGTTCGGCGCCCAGGCCGCGGAAACTGCCGCGGAAATTGTCTGCGCTGTGCAGCATGTGGCCGAGCGTCAGTTCGGTCGCTGCCTGCGTCGACTTCAGGCCGGTGCGGCCTTGCTGGTCGGTGTCATCGAACAGCAGCTGGTTATAGCCGTTGCCGCCAAATTCCTTGCTGCGCAATCCAGATTGCGCCGCGCTGTTACGTTGGCCGGCGCTGTCGGCGGATGCGCCATGCCAATGCGGGCTGTTGCCGCCGGCGAGGTTGCCCTGGGCGGCGATCGCATGGTCCGCTGCCTGGCCGAAGACTGCCAGGTCCGCTTCCTGGTCGTTGCGTCCGCCCGGTGTAGGCAAGTGGCCGCCTTCACCCTGGCCGTTATACAGGGCGCCGAGAATCAGCGGCCGGTCGATATTATTTTCCAGGAACGTGACAAGCACTTCCTGGCCAATGCGCGGCAGGAACTGTGCGCCCATCCCGCCGCCGGCAGAGCGCTGGGCGACGCGCACCCAGCAGCTTGTGTTGGCATCGTCCTGCTCGCCCTGCCAGTGGAAACGGATGCGCACGCGGCCCAGCTTGTCGCAATACAGTTCGTCGGCGCCGCTGGCTGTGGTTTGGCCACCGGCGCCGACCACGATCGCACTCTGGCTGCCGGGTGCGGTGGCGTGCGGCAGTAGCAGCGCGCCGCTGGCATCGAGGATGGCAGGGCGCCACGGCAAGGAGGCATCCATCATGTCGAAACGATTCGCATAGCCGGTCGTGTTGGCTTGCTTGATCATGTCGGCCAAGCCGAAACCGGGCAGGGCGCTGCTGGCGAGCGTGCTACCGATTGCGTCGTCTGGCTGCTCCGTGATGCCTTGCATGCACTCTTCGAGCAACTCTGGTACTGGCCCGAATAATTCAGCGAGGCCATCGACTGCGGGCGCCGGCAGGTTGTTGATGCCCATCGAGACGACGCGCAGCACGTTGTAGACCGGCGCCGTCTCGCTCTGAGCGCCCAGCGGCGCCTGGGTCAGGCTGAAGCGCGTGCCAGGACGCAATGTGCGCACGGTCGAACGTGCATGCCAGCGCTGGTTTGCGGCTTCCATTGCCTCCATTTGCAGGCGCGCGTATCGCTGCGCCTCGCTGGCACTCGCGTAGGCATACAGGCCGGGACTGTCGTAACTTTCCAGCTTTGGCGCGTTCGTGCTGCCGACTTGCTGGTTGGTTGGCACGCTGGCGGCAACGATCTTCTTTGCCTTGTAGTCGTAGCTGAGTGCCGTCACGGAAGCGGCGCCAAGGCTGACCGATGCAGCGAGGGCCTGGACGGTGTCCTGGGCTTCGCCCGCACGTGCATTGTGGTAGCGGATCCCTGGTCCCGCAATGCTGTCGCGGCTGGTGGCATCTTCCGCGAAGGCATCGGCCTGGGTCGAGTCGGCGAACAGCACCATGCGGTGGCCGGACACGGACTCCGCGTTTTCTTCGATCGACCAGCCCAGGCCTTCGGCGCCGAGCAGGCGGGTGATGAAATCGAGGTCGGTTTCGCGGTACTGGATGCAGTAGCTGCGTGGGCGCACATCGGCCATGAACTGCGCAACGTCGTCGCTCCAGCGCCAGTCGGCAAACTCCGGATAGCGCTGCAGCACCGATTCGACGATGTCGACGACGGTCTGGTCTTGCCAGACGCAGTTGTGGCGGCTCTGGCTGAGCGGCCACAGGAACGACGACAAGCGCAGGCGGTAACGCACCAGGCTGCCCGTGCTGCCGAGCATGGCCGCCTCGCTGACCAGGCCGGTGAAAGCGGTGCGCGTGCCATTGGCCAGGCTGATTTCCAGGCTGGCTTGCTGGCCGAGCAGCGTATTTAGCGGCAGTTCACCATTGCTCGACAAGATGATCACGTCGCGCGCATCCACGGCTTGCACTTCTTCCACGGCCAGGAAGGCTTCCACCAGCAGGCCGGAAGCCGGGACCTTCCCGTCCTTGAAGCTCAGTTCGTATAGTCGCGTGATGCTGGTAAAGCTTGCCAGCGCGGCCAGTATTTTTGTTGCGATTTCCATATAGGAGAATCTTGCCTGTGAAGTTGAACGTCGAATCGCGATCGATATCAGGGATAGCTGCGGATATACACTTGTTTCCAGACCTTGAGCAGCTGCTGTCGATAGGCGCCATTGCGCGGCAAAGAGAGGGAGGCGTCAGCCTTGTAGCTGCCCCCGAAGCCTTCCTGGCCGGGAAGGCGCACCAGCGATTCGCCACGGATGGCATATTTTTCACGCCCCTGGCGCAGGATGATTTTGATCGTGTCGGAATCGACGCCGCCGCCACAAAACATCTTGTAAGGAACGGTGATTTCAGCCACACCGTCGTTGTTTACGTCCGTTACCGTGACGTGGCTGGCGAAAAACGCCGCGCTGGAATCGAGGCCCGGACAATCGACAGCGTCCTTGATGGTCCATTCCTCGGTCCAGGCGGAACCTGCTTTGCTGTAGTACGTCGCGCGCAGGTCGATGCGTTCGACGCGCCCGCGGCTTGGCTGTTCGCGCGAGGGGCCTTCGACCGATGTCAGCAGCAAGATATGGGCGCCGTTCTTGTCCAGTACCGTACGCGCCAGCACCAGGTTGCCGGTGACAGCGATGCGCTCCCGCAGCAGTGCGTTTTTGTCGATGGGCAGCGTGCTGACGTCTGCGCCGGTCGCCAGAACGGGGTTACTCGCACAAAGCGTAGCCAGTGCGAGGAAAATGGGGGGGATCGTATGGCGCATGATGGGTTATCTAACTGCATTTCCTTTTTTGCTGACGATCACAATACCGAAAGCCTTGTTCAGTTCGGTCGCCGTATGGGTAGCCAGGCTATTGCCGCGTTCAATTTCTTTTTTTGCAAACTCATGGTAGGCGAGCGGTACGTAGTAGCGCAGGTTGGACACATAGTTCGAAAATGTGATCTGGTCGCCCTGGTTACCGCCCAGGCAGACCACACCTTTGCCCGACCTGGCATAGGCCATGGTGGCGTGGTGCGTACCCACCAAAACAATGGCGCCAAAGATGGGGGTGTCGATTTCAACGAAATTGCGGTCCAGGGCGACAGCCCGCGCACGAAAGGAATTTTTCCATTTCGTATAGCTCGGGGATGACGTGATCAGGCAATAATTGACAAAAGAGGCACACCAGGCGTTGGTGTCGCCGGCCAGGCTCGTTAGAAATGTCGCCTTCGTTTTTGCATGGTAATTGGTGGTCTTGGTGATGACGTTCTCGGTTTTGCCACTCCATTTTTTTGCTTCGGCCAGTGCCACCACCATCCACGGCGCGCGACGCTGGTCGATGTGCAGCAGTGCCAGTGGCTCGCCGGTCCCTTCCTTGCTGCGAGCGAGCGTTGGGGCAGGTGCCGATGGCGCGGCAGGTTTTGGCGGCGTAACCGGCTTCGCTGCGCCAGTTTTCGCCGGCACCTGTTGCAGCTTGGGCCGGGCTGCCTTGCGTGGCGCGACTGCTGCCGTCGCCGCACTGCCATACAAGGAAATTTTCTGCGCTGGGAAAATCTTGGCGACATCCTTGATCTGCGGATTGTCGCGCTTGATGGCAGCCACCGTGGTCTGGTATCTGCTGGCGATCTTTCCCACCGTATCGCCGGACTGCACGATATAGACCATGGGTTTGCGGGCCGGTGGCTGGGCCGGCGCAGGCGTGATGGCCTTCTTG
>Ga0247814_10002214_pt1 | contig 10827 bp, 7 predicted proteins | sample UWRJL179409R1_FD_179947 | JGI IMG/M metagenome (GOLD analysis project Ga0247814, IMG submission 179947) | Plant litter microbial communities from Arlington Agricultural Research Station in Wisconsin, United States - UWRJ-L179-409R-1 | ecosystem: Environmental > Terrestrial > Plant litter >... | reverse complement strand
ATTTGGGATAGTTATTGGGATATTGGAGATCCAAACAGACACACACAACAAATTGTAGTGAATTATGATCTTCCTATTAATAAGATTCCATTATTCAGTTTTGTAAAAGCGAATTATTCTTATACGGGTGATTACAGCTGGCAAAAATCGGCAAATGCTTTATCTGAAATTGTAGTTGATGGCACGGGTTACAATCTGGGGAACACGGTTCAAAACGCGCGAACCAATAATTTGAATGCTAGTTTTAACATGGACATGTTGTACAAATATTTAGGGCTGTCCAAAAAACCTAAAGTAGCTGCGAGACCAACGCCAGCTGCTGCGCCAAAACCAGGGCAAAAAATAACAAGTGCACCAGTGAAAGCTCAGGCAGAAACTAATGTATTTATGGATGGTTTAATGGGAGTTTTGACTAGCGTTAAGAATATTCAAATTAATTATACCGAAAATAGTGGAACATTATTGCCAGGATATACGCCAAGTATAGGGTTTTTAGGTTCTTCAAGACCTTCATTAGGATTTATCTTTGGTAGTCAGGATGATGTGCGTTATGAAGCGGCTAAAAACGGTTGGCTGACTAATTATCAGGAGTTCAATCAAAATTATACTGAGGTAACTAACAAAGTATTGAGAGCTACCGCTAATGTAGATTTATTCCCGGATTTGAAAATTGATTTAACAATGGATCGATCATTTTCTGAAAATTATTCAGAGCAATATGATGTTTCTGCTGATGGAAGGTACAATTCGCGTTCCCCTTATAATTATGGAATGTTCTCTATTTCGACGGTTTTAATTAAAACGGCATTTTCAACCAGTGATGAAACTCAGTCAGCAGCTTTTGATAATTTCAGGTCTAATCGATTAACTATTGCAAACCGTTTAGCCGAAGATTATTATGGTTCAGGAAGTCCAATTCCTAGATACGGTGATGATTTGAATCCAATTCCAGCCCCTGCAGTAGATCCTAGCAATGATCCCGATAAAAAGAAAAGAGAAATTTATACATCAAATGCCGGTTATCCAATAGGTTTTGGAAAAAACAATCAATCGGTATTGTTGCCAGCTTTCATTGCTGCTTATACTGGAGCTGATGCTACTAGTGTTTCTAAAGGACTTTTTAGAAGTTTCCCTATTCCTAACTGGACATTAAAGTATAATGGTTTGATGCGTTACGGTATGTTCAAAAAGAATTTCAAACGTTTTTCTTTACAACATGGTTACAGAGCTTCGTATACGGTTAACCAATTCCGATCTAATTTTGATTATGATAATGATCCTTCGGGAACTGATGATGGTGGAAATTTCTACAACAAAACACTTATATCGAATGTCAATTTAGTTGAGCAGTTTAGTCCGTTGGTTCGAATGGATTTCGAGTTGAAAAATTCGTTAAAAGTACTGACAGAGATTAAAAAAGACAGAGCGTTATCCATGAGTTTTGATAATAATTTATTGACCGAAGTAAAAGGAATTGAATACATAGTAGGTTTAGGTTATCGATTTAAGAATGTCATTTTTTCTTCAAGACTGGCTGATAATCCTACTGGAGTTATTAAAGGCGATATCAATATGAAAGCCGATTTGTCTTATAGAAACAATCAAACGATTGTGCGTTATCTGGATTATGATAACAATCAATTGGCAGGTGGACAAAATTTATGGTCTTTGAAAGTAACTGCTGATTATTCGTTCAGTCGAAATCTTACAGCTATTTTCTATTATGATCATTCATTTTCTAAGGCTGTAATCTCTACTTCGTTTCCTATAACTAATATTCGATCAGGATTTACGCTTCGTTATAATTTTGGGAATTAATTTGCAAAATCTAAACCAAATTTAAATTCAAGATTGTTACATTTGCTAAATAAAATAATTATCACACATCAATTACTATTATTATGAGTATACCAGCAGATTTAAAGTACACTAAAGACCATGAATGGGTTAGCCTAGAAGGAGATATTGCAACAGTAGGAATCACACATTTTGCTCAAAAAGAGTTGGGTGATATTGTTTATGTTGAAGTAGAGACTTTAGATCAAACATTAGAAAAAGATGAAGTTTTTGGTACTGTTGAAGCAGTAAAAACTGTTTCTGATTTGTTTCTTCCTTTATCTGGAGAAATTGTTGAATTCAATGCTGGATTAGAAGATGATCCTGAGTTAGTAAACACTGATCCTTATGGAGCAGGCTGGATGATCAAAATCAAAGTTTCAGATTTAGCTGAAGTGGATACTTTATTAACTGCTGAAGGGTATAAAGAACTTATAGGTGCTTAAAAAAATCTGTTTAGCGGCGGCTTTTGGTTGGGCAGGAGTTATTCTGTACTTGTGCTTGATTCGAATGAGTGAGCTTCCTGCTGTAACAATTCCTTATCTTGATAAGGGCGTGCATGCTTTTTTTTATTTTGTATTTACAGTATTATGGTTTTATGCGCTTCGTTTTTATTATGATAAACAAAGCCGAAGAAAACTTTTGTGGATTGTTTTTTTACTATCGCTTGTTTTTGGAATTGCAGTAGAACTATTTCAGACTTATTTTACAGTTTACAGAAGCGGAGATGTTCTGGATGTTCTAGCCAATACAACTGGATCATTGATAGCCATTTTATTGATCACGACTTTAGATAAGAAAGATTTTTTAAGTAAAATCTCCATATAAATTAGAAATCCTGCTTCGGCGGGATTTTTTTTTTGAAGTGAAAGTAGTAACATTATAAAATTGCTGTCGAATCAAAAAAGAGAACTGCAACGCATTTAAAATTTAAATGTATTTTTGTGCACAAACCAACAGCCAATGGATATTCGATCATTTATAGATTCCACTTATTTAAAAACTGCTTTGCAGGCTGGACTTAGTGAAAGCCAAAATCAGGTTGTGGTTGAAACTTTTATCAAGGAAGCCATTCAGGAAAATTTTAAGCTGATTATGATTCGTCCCGAAATGGTTGCTGTGGCAAGGCAAATGATTTCACCTTCGGATTCGAATGTACAAATAGGAACCGTAATTGATTTTCCGGAAGGACAATCCAGCATAGATAAAAAATTAGAAGAAGCCAACCAAGCCATTCTTGATGGTGCTGACGAATTGGATTTTGTTTGCAATTATGAAGCTTTTGAAAATGGCAAAGTAGATTTAGTTAAAGAGGAAATTCTCCTCGGAACGAAATTGGCATTAGATAACAATAAAATCATCAAATGGATTATTGAAGTGGCTGCTTTGACTGATAAGCAAATTATTCAATTGTCGGCTTTGATAAAAAACACCATCATGACTCATTTTAAAGAAGATGATTATGCTGCTGTTTTTGTAAAATCGTCTACGGGATTTTATAAAACAAAAAATAACGAACCCAATGGCGCCACAATTCCTTCGATAATTATGATTTTAGAAAATGCATCACCACTTCCAGTAAAAGCAGCTGGCGGAGTTCGAAATTATGAAGATGCGGTAGCAATGATAAAATTAGGAGTAAAACGGATAGGAACTTCATCAGCAAAAGCAATTGTAAATGGAGCAATTAACCCAAATGACTATTAAATAATGATGAAGAACAATATGACAAAAAATGCATTGATTTTATTTTTGTGTTTCAGTTCGATTTTGACTTTCGCTCAGGATAAAGACCTGAATCCAGGTGTAGCGCTAACTGCCGAAAGATTTCCGGTTTTTCCAAAATGTGAAAGTTTAGAAGGAAAAACATTAGAAAATTGTTTTTATAATGAAGTGCAGGAATTTGTTTTTCAAAATTTTGTTGTTCCTGAAAATTTGATGCAAAACAATTTTCAAGGAAACGTAAAAGTACTTTTTGAAGTAGATGAAAATGGTGTTTTTAAAGTAATTTATGTCAATGCTGTTGATGAAAAATTGATTGCTGAAACCAAACGTGTTTTTGCAAAATTTCCAAAAATTACTGCTGCTACTTATAATGGAAAACCAGAATATTCTAAATACAATATTACAATTGCTATTCCGCTAAAAAGCCCTTCAGCTTTAGCTGCAGAGAATTTAGCTAAAGCAGATGTGCTGAGAAATACAACACCACAATTGACAGAATTGGATAGTATTGTCTATAAAAAATACAACAATCCTGAATTTGAAAGTCATTTGAATATTCCTTTTTCACACAGTTATTATGCGCAATTTGATTCGGCTATCAATCAGGTAGGAAGTAATAATCATACCGCTTCTAAACCATTTTCGTATGCCGAAGTTGCTAAATATTACAATTTCAAACAGGAAAATGAAAAATTGAAGAAAAAAACTTCAGGCTGGTGGACTAGAAAATTATGGAATGAAAATACGGTTGAAATTAGAGGAGAAGATTATTGGTTTACTGTAAATCCGGTGTTGGATTTGCAAGTGGGTAAATCTTCTGGCAATAATTCGACCAATACTTATGTAAATACCCGTGCTATTAATTTTAGAGGAGGTTTAGGAAAACAATTGAATTTTTCGACTACAATTTTCGAAAGCCAGGGACGTTTTGCAGGCTATTTCAATCGTTATGCGGAATCGTTAAAGCCTTCAGGAGGAAATCCATCGATTATTCCAGGAGTGGGAATTGCTAAAGATTTTAAAACTGATGGATATGATTTTCCTTTGGCGGAAGCCAATCTGACTTTTACGCCAAGTAAATTTTTGGATTTGCAATTGGGATATGGAAGGAATTTTATTGGAGATGGTTATCGTTCTTTGTTAGAAAGTGATGGCGCTAGTCCGTATCCTTATTTCAAGTTGAATACTACGTTTTGGAAATTGAAATATACCAATACTTTTATGTGGCTTAAAGACGTGCGTCCTGACGTAACTGTGGATAGAACCTATGCAACTAAGTTTATGGCAAATCATTATTTGAGCTGGAATGTTTCGAATAAACTGAATTTAGGTTTCTTTGAATCGGTGATTTGGAATAATACAAATGACAGAGGCTTTGATATGAGTTTTGTCAATCCAATTATTTTTTATCGTTCTGTGGAATTTGCTTCTTCTTCGAGATCAGGAAATGCGGTTTTGGGACTGACATTTAAATACAAATGGGACAACCAGATTAACTTTTATGGCCAATTTATTTTAGATGAATTCTCATTAGGTGATATTAAAGAAAGAGACAACAGTTGGAAAAACAAATACGGTTACCAATTAGGAGCCAAGTATTATAATGCTTTTAATGTTTCTAATTTGTTGTTGCAAGTGGAGTACAATAGAGTAAGACCTTATGTGTATTCGCATTCAGATCCAATTACTAATTATGGACATAATAATCAAAGTATTGGTCATCAATGGGGCGGGAATTTTAGTGAGTTTTTAGCTATTGCACGTTATCATAAAGGAAGACTTTTTGCTGATGCTAAATTTACGATAGGAGTACGTGGATTCGATTTTGCGGATTCTGGAGCTAATTCTAATTACGGTGGAAATATATATCGTGATTATGACGATGAACGTTTTGCTGATTCAGGGGTAAAAGTGGGACAAGGAAATAAAACTGATTTTTTTATGGCAGATATTCAAGGTGGTTACCTGATTAATCCATCAACTAATTTGAAACTTTTTGCAAGTTATATTTACAGAGATTTTAATCCAATGCAAAATACAACTACAGTTTTTAAGGAAAGTACTAACTGGATTTCTATAGGATTACGATCCGATATTTTTAACTGGTATTTTGATTATTAATAATTTGAATACTTACATAAAAGCAAAAAACGCCACAATTTATTCGAGTTGTGGCGTTTTTGGTTTTTGTGAATTCAGCTGTAATTTTTAGCGAAAGTTTGGCAAGCAAGATTTCGTAACTATTTGTTGTGAATAAAAATAGAATAACATTATCTTTGCCGAGAATGAATCTAAATAAAAATAACTAGATACTATCTTTGTTAAAAGCTTTAAAAATGAATTCCAAATTATTTTTCCTGTTACCTTTTTTTGTGTTGTTTACGGTTAATATTAATGCACAATCACTTCGTTTAAAAATTGAAAATGACTCCAAAAGACCAATTGCGAACGCTTCAATTACTTCAAATAATAAAATCATTGGCACAACAAATAATTCAGGTGAAGTTTCAATTTTAAACAGTCAGCTTGAAAATAAAACAATTTTGATTTCGGCTCAAAATTACCAGCCACTTTCTTATGTATTTTCAAATTTAGATGAGAAAAATGTAATCAAAATTGTTTTGAATAATGAAAATCAACTACAGGAAGTAGTGATTACTGCGGGTAGAAAACAAGAAAATATTGCTACAATTCCTTCTTCGATTACCATTATGAGTCAGAAAGAAATTCAGCAGCAAAGCAGTATTAATACCAATTTAGCTTCTATTTTAGGAAATGTAATCCCCGGCTTAGGAGTATCAACAAATAAGGCAACAAGTTCCGGGCAAACATTGCGTGGAAGACAAGTTTTGGTTTTAATAGATGGAATTCCGCAATCGACACCATTAATGAATGGAGCTCGTGATTTACGAACGATTGATGCCAATGCTATTGAACGTATTGAGGTAATTAAAGGAGCGACTTCAATTTACGGAAACGGTTCTGGAGGTGGTATTATCAATTATATTACTAAAAAAGCACCTTTAGTGGATAGTTTTGAAGGTGTAACTACAGTGGGTACAACTTTTAATCCTTTGCATAGTAAAGAGACTTTTGGTTACCGTGTTTCTCAGTTTTTTAATGGTCGAAAAGAGAAATTCAGCTATGTTCTTGGAGGATCTTATGATTATACAGCACTTCAAAGAGATGCTAAAGGAAGACCAGTAGGGCAAACAGACGGCTTGTCTAATTCACATCAGGCGAATGCTTTTGTGAAATTAGGTTACAATATGGACGAAAATACTAATTTCAATGTAGTTTATAATTTTTACGGAAGTACTCAAAAGGCTAAATATATTAGTCAGGCTGGTGTTTATGGAGAAACACCAACTATTGGTGTTAGAGGAACAGAACCAGGTGAAAATGCAGGAACTCCGTTCAATCATAATTTTATGTTTACTTTTTCGAAAAATAATCTATTCGAGAATACACAGTTGGATGTTTCGGCATATTTGAATTCGTTCCAATCGATGAACCGTTATGTAACTGCTGGAACAGCTTGGTATGGTCCGGGACAAACGATGATTAATTCGAACAAAAATGGAACACGAATTAATTTGAATACTCCTTTTACAATTGCTTCATTACCTTCTGAAATCACGTATGGTATTGATGTTTTGAATGATGTTACTTTTCAGGATTTAGTTGATGGCCGTGTATATATTCCGAAAATGGATATGTTAAATATCGCTCCTTATGCACAATTGAAAGTAGATGTTTTAGAAAATTTAATTTTCAAAGGAGGAATCCGTTATGAAAATGCCACAGTTCGTGTTAAGGATTTTAATACGATTGCAACGGGACCTAATAATACAGGAAGTATTTTTGTTGAAGGAGGTAAGATTCCGTATAATGCTACGATGTTTAATGCTGGTTTGCGTTTTAATAAATATGAATTCTTTAATCCGTTTGTGAGTTTTTCACAAGCATTTGCTATTAATGAATTGGGTCGAATTTTACGAAGAGCTACAGCAAATACTATTGCGAGTTTAGAGACTGATCCAATTATTACGAATAATTATGAAGTTGGTTTTTCAAGTAAAATTTATAATCTTACTATGACATCAGCTTATTATATTAGTACTTCTAAATTAGGAGCAAATCTGGTTGATGTAGGCGGTTATTTAGTAGCGCAACGTGAACCTGAAAATGTAAAAGGTTATGAAATAACATTAGATTATAGATTTTCTAATCAACTTAATGTGGGAGGAAGTTACTCTTACGTAGACGGAAAAGCTAAATTTGATGATGGAAGTAGTGTTTATTTGAACGGATCACGTATTGCTCCGCCAAAAGCAACAGGTTTTATTACTTATAAACCAACTTCTGACTGGAATTTGCAATTATCGTGGGTGCATACAGGATGCCGTGATCGTTTTGCTTTAAATAATTCTGGAAAATATAATAATAGTGAAGGACCTATTTCGACAGTGAATTTGGTTAATTTTGCTGGAAGTTATTCGTTTAATAAAAATTGGTCATTAAACTTAGGAGTTGAAAATCTATTAAACAATAGTTATTATACAACATTAAGTCAATATCGCGCTGTAAATGCAGATTATGTAATGGGAACTGGGATGATGACGAGCTTAAATTTGCGTTATAAATTTTAATAATGTTCAAAAAAAAGATTTTATGGTTACATAAATGGTTGGGCTTAATCTCAGGACTTGTAGTCTTAATTGTTAGCCTTACCGGATGTCTTACTGTTTTTCAGGATGAGTTGCAATTGATGACTCATCCTGAAAAATTTTTTATTGAAAGGCAAAATTTACAACCATCTAAAACCATTCCGTTAAGTAAACTGATTCGTATTGCTGAAGCAAAATTGAATCCAGGAGAAAAAATAAGTAGGGTTGATGTTTTTCCACAAGATAATAGAACCTGGGTCTTTCGGGCAATTAAGACTAATAAAGATGCTTTTTTCTATTCAGATTATTTTACGTATTACAAACGAGTATTTGTAAATCCTTACACTGGAAATGTACAAGTAGTTGAAAACACCAAAGCAAATTTTTTTCAGATTGTGCTGCAGTTGCACATGAATTTACTTTTAGGAAAAAAGTACGGTCATGTTATAGTGGGTTTTTCTACAATCTTTTTTGCGGTTATATGTCTTACGGGAATTGTTTTATGGTGGCCCAAAAAATGGAAACCTAAAACACTCAAGAATAGTTTTTCAATCAACTTTAAAGCCAATAAAAAAAGATTCAATTATGATTTGCATAATGTTCTGGGTTTTTATAGTTTGATTTTCGCTTTATTATTTGCGTTTACAGGTTTGGTATTTGCTTTTCCGGATTTAAAAAAAGCAGTTAGCAGTCAGTTGAATTCTTTGGATAGTAAAGAAGAACAAAAGCTTTCATTACCATTAATACCACAAACTGCTTCTGGAATTTTGGATAATAGTTTCGATTATGTTTTGTCACATCATCCTACTGCCGACCAGCTTTCGGTTCGATTAGAAAAAGATATCGCTGAGCCGCAAACTATTCAGGTAAGAATGGAAAAAAACAGAACTGGTATTTTTTACGGTTATTCTTTTAATCAAAAAACCGGACAATTAGACGAATTAAAATCTTCAGATAATTTACAACTTGGAAGCCGTGTTACTTCTTTGAACTACGATTTACATGTTGGAAGTTTTGGAGGGATTTATACTAAAATTTTAGCTTTTCTGGCTTCACTCGTTTGTGCTTCTTTGCCGGTTACTGGATTTATAATTTGGCTAAATAAGTACAAGAAGTCAAAAAAAAGAAAATTGAAAGAGTCATAGATGTTTATAAAAATTAAAAGAGTAGAATTTTAATTTTTTTACATGGAATTTTCTTCAACAATATTTTATGATTTGTTTTTTGCCAAATCCCTTTTGTTACGTTACTTTTGCAGCAGTTTTATAAAACTTAATAGAAACTGCATTGAATACGACTACAAATACATTTTCCCTTAAAACGGTTTTTACGGATTTTAAAGAAATCACAAAAGCAGGATTGGCTATTAGTGTGTTGTTTTCGTCTATTGCAGGTTACTTATTGGGATTTAATGAAGCACAACCTTTTCAATGGTCGGTTTTGTTGATGCTTTGTGTTGGAGGATATTGTATGGTAGGAGCTTCAAATGCTTTCAATCAGGTGATTGAAAAGGATATAGATGCCTTGATGGATCGAACTAAAAATCGTCCAGTGCCATCAGGAAGAATGTCTCCAAATGTTGCCTTGTTAGTAGCGAGTTTACTTACTTTGTTAGGGCTTACATTGTTGTATATGATTAATCCTAAGACAGCTATGTTTGGGGCGGTTTCAATATTTTTGTACACCAGCGTTTATACACCATTAAAAACGGTAACCTCTTTGTCGGTTTTTGTGGGAGCTTTTCCGGGAGCTATTCCATTTATGTTAGGATGGGTTGCTGCAACGGGAAATTTTGGTATCGAAGCTGGAACATTATTTCTAATTCAGTTTTTTTGGCAATTTCCTCATTTTTGGGCAATTGGATGGTTTTTGTATGAGGATTATGAGAAAGCAAATATCTTTATGTTGCCCACAGGAAAGAAAGATAAAGGAACGGCTTTACAGGTGATTTTATATACTGTTTGGTTAATTATTGCATCGCTTTTGCCTTGCATTGGATATACAGGAAAATTATTTATTTCTCCAATAGCCGCTGGAATAGTGTTTTTATTGGGAATTTGGATGCTGTTTTATGCTATTCAGCTTTATAAAATTAAAACGGCTAAAGCAGCGCGAACATTGATGTTAGTGAGTGTTTCTTATATCTCATTGTTGCAATTGGTTTATATAATAGATAAATTTTTAAGATAGTTATGGGAGTTACAATGACAGTAGATGAACATAAAGCAAGAACTGCAAGATCATACAAATTGATATTGTTGTTTGCAATGGTTAGTATGACCATGATGTTTGCAGGGTTAACCAGTGCTTTTGTGGTAAGTAAGTCAAGAGTAGATTGGTTGAAAGATTTTGAATTGCCAACAGCTTTTTATATTAGCACATTGGCTATAATAGGATGTAGTGTTACGTTTCATTTGGCTAAAAAAGCCATTCAAAAAGACAATCAAAGCCTGACTACAACGATGCTTTTAGCTACTTTAGCTTTGGGTGTTTTATTTGTAGTTTTGCAGTTTGTAGGTTTTGGTCAGATAGTAGATAGTGGGTATTATTTTACAGGAGCTGAGAGTTCAATTACTACTACATTCTTGTATATTGT
>Ga0247814_10002213_pt1 | contig 10829 bp, 7 predicted proteins | sample UWRJL179409R1_FD_179947 | JGI IMG/M metagenome (GOLD analysis project Ga0247814, IMG submission 179947) | Plant litter microbial communities from Arlington Agricultural Research Station in Wisconsin, United States - UWRJ-L179-409R-1 | ecosystem: Environmental > Terrestrial > Plant litter >... | reverse complement strand
CCTGCGCAAGCACAACCTCGCACTCGGCGGCAGCGTTGAAAACGCAATCGTGGTCGATGCCGATGGCGTGCTGAACGAAGACGGCCTTCGCTATGAAGACGAATTCGTCAAGCACAAGATCCTCGATGCCATTGGCGACCTGTACCTTTTGGGTAACAGCCTGATTGGTGAGTTCAAAGGCTTCAAGTCCGGTCATGCACTGAACAACCAGCTGCTGCGCAAGTTGATTGAGCAGACAGACGCTTGGGAAGTGGTGACGTTCGAAGACGCCAGCACCGCACCAATCTCTTACATGCGCCCGGTTGCGGCGGTGTAAGTAAAAAACCTCTCTAGTTTTTTGAAGGCCATCCTCGGATGGCCTTTTTTTATGCCCTTGGTTTTGTGTTGCCTGGGGCGGCCTCATCGCGAGCAGGCTCACTCCTACATTTGGAATGCATTCCCCTGTAGGAGTGAGCCTGCTCGCGGTAGGGCCGGTGAAGCCACTACATTTATCAGGCAGCCACCACCCGATTACGCCCACCTTCCTTGGCCTGATACAACGCCTTGTCCGCCGCAAACAACAACTGCTCCAGCGTCATTTCACTCGCCGCCGTCCACGTCGCGATGCCAATACTCACCGTCACCGTCATCGGCCGCTCGGCCCCGTCGACCAGCGGCAACTGCTCCACAGCCTGACGAATATGCTCGGCGATCTGCTGCGCGCCGTGACCGTCGGTCTCGGCGAGAATCACCGAAAACTCTTCTCCGCCATAGCGCGCGACCAGGTCCGCCGGTCGCCGGACATTTTCAGTGATGACACGGGCCAGCGTCTTCAGCGCCTGATCTCCGCGCTGATGCCCATGTCGATCATTGAACGCCTTGAAGTGGTCGGCATCGATCATCATCACCGACATCGATTTGCCTGAGCGCTGGGCGCGGAACCATTCGTGACGCAATGCTTGATCGAGCATCCGCCGATTGGCGACGCCAGTCAGCGCATCGGTAGCGGCCAATTGCGCCAGTTCGTGCTCGGCGCGCTGACGTCGGCGCAACTCACGGGCCAGCAGCCAGGTCAGCCACAGCAAACCCACGCACAACACGCCCGTGGCACCACTGATCAACAACGCGGTGCGGCGCCAAGTGCCGAATACCTCATCGCTGGACAGCGCGACCATCACGGTCAGCGGCAAATTGCCGACTCGCGAATAGGTATAGAGACGCTGTTGATGATCCATGCTCGAGGTGCTGGTGAAACTGCCGCTGCCGTCCTTGTCGCCGAGGATACGCACGACATTGGGGCGGTTGCCGAAGCTTTTGCCGATCGAATCGCTCTGCAGGTACGGCTTCTGCGCGAGCAGCACGCCGTCACTGTTGATGATGTTCAGCGTGCTGTCTTTGCCGATGTCGAGGCTGTTGAACAGTTGATCGAAGTAATCGAGCTTTAACGATGCCACTGCGACACCAGCGAACTCACCGGTTTGCGAGGAAATACGCCGACTGAAGCTGATACGCCATTGATTGGCTTCGTCGCAGTCGCAACGCGTCTTGAACGGACGGCTGATAAACATGCCGGCATCGCGGTTGAAGGCGTGGGCGAGGAAGTAATCGCGGTCGGCAAAGTTGCCCGGTTTCGGCTCGACTCGCGAAGAGTCGGCGACCACATCGCCGTGTTTGTCGAGCAACAGAATGTCGCCCTTGAAACGTGCCGTGGTGGAGCGGTCGAACAGCGCCAGATGGCGGATCTGCGGCGAGACATTTTGCAGGTCATCGCGCTGGGCGGCGGCGATCAGGCCTTGCAGGGTCAAGTCATAAAGCTCGACGGTGCGCAGTACATCGGCATCTATCAGTTGCGCGATGGTGGTGGCGCTGCGGGTCGCCGATTCGCGGGCATTGGCGTGCTCGCGGATCAGCAGGAAAGTGACGATGCACACAATCGCGATCACGGTCAGCAAACTGCCACAGATCAGCAGTAGCTCGGGGCGTCCGGTCTTGCCCGAAACGGGTGGGGTGCGGCTCGCGATCATGGTGGGTTTGTCGGTTTGGAGATCTTATAAGCGTAGGAGCTGCCGAAGGCTGCGATCTTTTGATCCTGATTTTTAAAAACAAGATCAAAAGATCGTCCGATCGCGGCCCGAGCCTTCGGCAGCTTCTACAGGTTCAGTGTTAACTGATCTTAGAAGACGTTGATCGGGTAGTCGATGATCACGCGGTATTCGTCGGTGTCGGTGTCAATCGCGCCGTAACCATTGCCACCACGGTTGGTCGCCCATTGCAGGTGCACCGCGAGATCTTTGGTCTGACCGCTTTGTACCACGTACTTCAAGTCGATATCGCGCTCCCAATGCTTGGCGTTACAACCATCAGCGCTGTACCAGTTGGAGTAGCCCTTGCTGTCAGGATCGACTTTGGTCAGATCCACCGTGCCGCGCGAGTAGGACAGTGCCGAGGTCAGTCCCGGCACGCCGACACCGGCGAAGTCATAGGCGTACTTGAGTTTCCACGAGCGTTCGTTCGGGCCGTTGAAGTCCGAGTACTGCTGCGAGTTATCCAGATAAACGCTGTCGCCCTGGCTGATGTAGTCGAACGGGGTGTTGCCGTTGACCCGCTGATACGCAGCAGTAACGCTGTGGCTACCGATACCCACGGTGAAATGCAGGCTGTAGGTGTTGTTGTCGATGTTGCCCAACAGCGCATCACCGGTGTCTTGCGTGTGATAGAAGTGCAGGCCCGGGTTGAGGCTGACCAGATCGTTCCACTGCCAGGTGTAGTCGAGGTCGTAGTAGTACTGGTTCCAGATGTCCTTCAGCTCGGAGGTATACAGGCTGCTGGTCAGACCTTCGACGCCGCTCCAGGCCACACCGGCCCAGTTCAGGTGCTGGCTCTCGTCGCCATCGGCCAATGTTCCGTAGGAAGTGCCGATGCGTGTGTGACCGCTTTGGTTGTAAGGCTTGGTAAAACTCGCTTGACCACCTTCAATCAACCAGCCATCGAAGCTGTGGTTGGTCAGGCTCACACCCCGAAAGGTCTGCGGCAGCATGCGCGTTTCACCGCCGGCAATTACCGGGTTGGTAAGGAACAGATCACCGGCCTTCAATTCGGTATCGAACGCGCGCATTTTCAGCGTGCCACCTGCTGTGGAAAAAGCCCCCGGCGCTTTGCCGCCGCTCTCCCTGACCGGCAGGATGCTCGAACCGTCCGTGCCGCCACCGCCATCCAGCTTCAACCCGAGCATGGCGTGGGCATCAACGCCGAAACCGACCGTGCCTTCGGTGTAACCCGATTTGAATACGCCGAGAAAGCCCTGGCCCCACTCGATGTTGTCGTCCGCTTTCTGCAGGCGGTTGCGATTCATGTAGTAGTTGCGTGCGTTGAGGTTGAGGCTCGAACCTTCGACGAAGCCTTCTTTGGCAAGCTCATCAGCCTGAGCGGCGGGCGCAATCGTTGCGGCAATTGCAATGAACAGCGGGGTGAAACTGACTGGGTAACGCACGTGCAATGGAGCTCCTTGGGTCAACTGGCGCCTCTATATTTTGAGGCGCTCGATGTTTCTTGTTGTTACAGACGAACCAAACGGCTTTCAGACCACAACGAAAAAAGGCCGCTGAAAGGCAGCGGCCTGGAATGACGACGGTTGAACGGGAAGAGCCAAACAACCGCGTCGAGGGAAACGTTGGCGCGATGCGCGACTCAGCTGTCTTTCTCGGATGCTTGAATCTGGGAAGTGGCAGCCTGCGGGGCTTGCGTGGCGTTTTGCGCCTTGGCCATCACTTCAGCCTGATACTGATCGTAAGCCTGAGCGCGAGCGACGTTGTGCGCCACGAACGACTGCGATTCTTCAGCCATCGCCATCGGCGACAGGATCAATGAGGACAAAACGAACGCGCTGGCAATACCCATACTGTTGGACATCTTGAAAACCTTCTCGCTTGGCGAGTGCTGTTTGGTGCGGGCAAAGATAAGGTCGCCGGGCGTTGGGAAACAGCGTGATTTTCATAAATGACTGTTGCAGCAGAAGCAAAAGTCACCCCCTCACCCCAGCCCTCTCCCCCAAGGGGGCGAGGGGGAAGGGAGCAGATCTCCATGCTCTTCAAAGCCTGAGTTCGACTGGATATTTCAATGCCAGTCAAAAGCCCCTCACCCCAGCCCTCTCCCGGAGGGAGAGGGAGCTGACCGAGGTGTCTGGCGTTGTACATCGACCTGAAAGATCCAGTCGATTATGGATTCGGTGAATCAAGATCAGGTCGGTGCACATCTGCAGCATCCCCCAATCAGTCCCCTCTCCCTCTGGGAGAGGGTTAGGGTGAGGGGCTTTTCAGACCGGCAAATAAATCCCGAAAGTATTCATCCCCCGATCACTGCGCACAAACACATCCCCGCCATGCATCAGCGCAATCGCCTTGACGATCGCCAGCCCCAACCCATGGTTATTGCCACTGTTGCTACGCGACGCATCCACCCGATAAAAGCGCTCGAACAACCGTGGCAAATGCTCGCTGGCAATCGGCGTTCCGGGGTTGGCTACACCGATACTCACCTGATGCTCTTCAACCTCAATAAGCACCTCGATCACCTGTCCCGGCCCGGTGTGCTGCACCGCATTGCTCAACAGATTGATCAACGCCCGACGCAGATGCGCGACCTCGATCTGCACCAGCGCATCACCGCTGACTTGCACTTCAACCTGTGCGTCTTCAAGGATGAAATCCAGATATTCCAGCGTCGTTGCCACCTCATCGGCCAGCGACGTCGAGGTCAGTTTGGTCGCCTTGTTGCCCTGATCGGCACTGGCCAGAAACAACATGTCATTGATGATCGAACGCAAACGTTCCAGCTCTTCAAGATTGGATTGCAGCACTTCGAAATAGTGTTCGGCAGAGCGCCCACGGGTCAGCGCCACTTGGGTCTGGCCGATCAGATTGGTCAGCGGCGAACGCAGTTCATGAGCGACGTCAGCGTTGAACGATTCCAGTCGCGAATAGGCCAGTTCAACCCGTTCCAGCGTCGAGTTGAAGGAGTCGACAAACTGCTCAAGTTCCGGTGGCAGCGGCGACAGACGCAAGCGCCCGGCCCGTAGCGGAGGCGCCAGTCGTTGAGCTTCATGGGACAGCTTGATCAACGGCTTGAGGCCGATCCGCGCCACCCAATAACCCAGCGCCGAGGCCATCAGCACCCCGACAATCGCCAGGCCGATCAATGCGATCAACAGGTTGTGCTGCGTCTCATGGAAAGTCTCGGTATCAATGCCGATCATGAAGCGCAGCGGCGGACGCTGATCCCTGGCCGGCAACTCGGTCAGCAGTACTTTCAATGGATAAGGATGGTTGGGCAACTGCAGGTCATGCATGCCCAAAGGGCCTTGGGCGAAGGCGCGAATCGCGGCATCTGGCTGACCATATTCGTAACCCGGATCACCACTCACCACCCAGAACCGAATACGTTTGTCCTCTTCGCCAAGCAGCTTCAACTTGGCGTTGATCTTCACCCAGTGCTCCGGCGTGCCAAAGCGATTGAGCGCCGACTCGAGCACGCTGTAACGCGCATCCAGCTCGGCCTCCGGCAGTAATCCCAAACCTTTGTCGACCTGCTGATACAACGCGCCACCGATCAACAGAAACACCAGCAACGCCACCAGCGTGAACATCCCGCTCAAGCGCAAGGCAATCGAATTACTGGACACCACGGCTCTCCAGCACATAACCCATGCCGCGAATGGTGTGCAGCAACTTCTCGTCGAACGGCCCGTCGAGCTTGGCGCGCAGGCGTTTGATCGCCACTTCGACGACATTCGCGTCACTGTCGAAATTGATGTCCCAGACCATCTCGGCAATCGCGGTTTTCGAAAGGATTTCACCCTGGCGGCGGGCGAGGACGCTCAGCAGCGAAAATTCCTTGGCGGTCAGATCCAGTCGCGTGCCGGCGCGGGTGGCCTTGCGGCTGATTAAGTCTATCCACAGGTCGGCGATACTCACCTGCACCGGTTCATGGCCGCCACTGCGTCGGGTCAGCGCTTGCAGGCGCGCGACCAGTTCAAGGAATGAAAACGGTTTGCCGAGGTAATCGTCGGCACCGTCGCGCAGGCCTTTGATGCGATCTTCGACCCGCTCGCGGGCGGTGAGCATGATCACCGGGGTCTGCTTGCGCGCACGCAATGCGCGCAGTACGCCGAAGCCATCGAGGCCCGGCAGCATGACGTCGAGGACGATCACCGCGTAGTCGCTTTCCAGCGCCAGATGCAGGCCTTCGACGCCGTCGCGAGCCAGATCCACGGTGTAACCCTGTTCCGTCAGACCGCGGTGCAGATAGTCCGCGGTTTTTTCCTCGTCTTCGATAATCAGAACGCGCATGACCCTGCCTCAGTCTGTGGTCGCCAATGCCGGTGAGGGCATCGGTTTGGGCCGGTGGAACAGCCGCTCAAGCCACAAGTATATGACCGGAGTGGTAAACAACGTCAGCATCTGGCTGACCAGCAAACCGCCGACCACCGCGATCCCCAGCGGCTGGCGCAACTCGGCGCCGGTGCCGTAACCGAGCATCAGCGGCAGGGCGCCGAGCAGGGCGGCGAGGGTGGTCATGATGATCGGCCGGACCCGCGTGATGCACGCCTCGAAAATCGCCTCCTGCGGCGACAGGCCTCGATGGCGCTGCGCCTCTAGGGCGAAGTCGATCATCAGGATGCCGTTCTTCTTGACGATACCGATCAGCAACACCAGGCCGATCAAGGCCATGATCGAAAAGTCCTGACCGCAGATCCACAGCATGATCACCGCGCCCAAGCCTGCCGCCGGCAGCGTCGAGATGATCGTCAGCGGGTGTACGAAGCTTTCATAAAGCACACCGAGAATGATGTACACCGCCACCAGCGCCGCGAGAATCAGCCACGGCTGACTGGCCAGCGAACTCTGGAACGCCTGCGCCGCGCCCTGAAAGTTGCCGCTGATGGCGGTGGGCATGCCGATCTCGGCCTTGGCCTGATTGAGCAGAATTACCGCATCACCCAATGCCACGCCGGGCGCCAGGTTGAATGAAAGGTTGGCCGCCGGGAACATCCCATCGTGGGCAATCGACAACGGGCCAATGGTCGGCGCGTCGAATTTGGCCAGCGCCGACAGCGGCACCATCTCGCCACTCAGCGGTGAGCGCAGGTAGAAATAGTTGAGGCTTTCAGCCTTGCCGCGTTGTTTTGTATCCAGTTCCAGAATCACGTTGTACTGGTTGACCTGGGTCTGGAATTCATTGATCTGCCGCTGACCAAAGGCGTCGTACAGCGCCTCGTCGACATCGCTGGCGGTCAGGCCGAAACGGGCGGCGGCGCTGCGGTCGATGCTGATGTGGGTGATGCTGCCACCCAGTTGCAAATCGTTGGAAATATCGCGGAATGCAGGGTTGCTGCGCAGTTTTTCCGTGAGGCGTTGCGTCCATGTCGCGAGGGTCGCGCCGTCGTTGCTCTTCAGCACGTATTGGTACTGCGCGCGGCTCGGGCCGGAGCTGAGGTTGATGTCCTGACCAGCGCGCAGATAGAGAACGATGCCGGGGACTTTCATCAGTTGCGGGCGGATGCGGTCGATGAACTGGCTGGCGCTGACGTCACGGTCGCCGCGTTTCTTGAGGGCAATCCAGAAGCGCCCGTTGGCGATGGTCTGGTTGCTGCCGGAGACGCCGACTGAATGGGAGAACGCCTGCACGGCCGGATCGGCGGCGACGATTTCGGCCATGGCCAGGTGTTTTTTCACCATGTCGCCGTAGGAAATATCCGCAGCGGCTTCGGTGGTGCCGAGGACGAAACCGGTGTCCTGCACCGGGAAGAAACCTTTGGGGATAAAGATGTAACCGCCGATGGCCAGCGCCAACGACAAACCGAACACGCCAATCATCAATTTCTGATGGGCGAGGGCGCGACGCAGACCTCGTTCGTACCAGCCGAGCAGGCGTTCGCTGAAGCCCGGTTTGGCGTGGGCGTGGTGCACCGGTTTACGCATGAACAGCGCGGCGAGCGTAGGCGCGAGGGTCAGCGACACCACCACGGAAATCATGATGGTCGAGGTCGCGGTCAGGGCGAACTCCTTGAACAGCCGCCCGACCACGCCGCCCATGAACAGCAACGGAATGAACGCCGCCACCAGCGAGAAACTGATCGAGACCACGGTGAAGCCGATCTCGCCGGCGCCCTTGATCGCCGCTTCGCGCATATCGTCGCCGGCCTCCAGATGCCGGTGGATGTTCTCCACCACCACGATCGCATCGTCGACGACGAAGCCGACCGCGACGACGATCGCCACCAGCGTCAGATTGTTCAGGCTGAAACCGAGGATATACATCAGGGCGAAACTGGCGATCAGCGAAACACCAAGCACTGCCGAGACAATCAGTGTCGCTGACAATTGGCGCAAGAACAGCGCCATCACCGCGACCACCAACATGATCGCGATCAACAGGGTGATTTCGACTTCGTGCAGCGAGGCCCGAATGGTCTGCGTGCGGTCGATCAGGGTTTTCACCTGCACCGAAGCGGGCAGCATCGCTTCAAGGCCGGGCAGGGCGGCTTGAATACGGTCAACGGTTTCAACGATGTTCGCGCCGGGCTGGCGCGAGATCACCAGGTTCACACCGGGTTGATCACCGGCCCAGGCTTGCACGTAGGCATCTTCCGAACCGTTGACGACTTTGGCGACATCGCGCAGGTGAACCGGCGCGCCATCCTTGTAGGAAACGATGAGTTGGCTGTAGTCCTCGGGGTGGAACAACTGGTCGTTGGTCGACAGTGTGGAAATGCTCGATTCGCCGTACAGCGCACCTTTGGCGAGGTTGAGGCTGGTCTGCTGGATCGCCAGACGAATGTCGGCAAGGGTCAGGCCGATCGCCGCGAGTTTGTCTGCCGAGGCTTGTACGCGGATCGCCGGACGTTGCTGACCGGTGATGTTGATTTGCCCTACACCGTCGATCTGACTGATCTGACGCGAGAGCAGGGTTTCCACCAGGTCGCTGAGTTCGGTGCCGGGCATTTGCGTCGAGCTGACGCTGAGGATCAGCACCGGGCTGTCGGCCGGGTTGACCTTCTTCCACGTGGGCAACGTCGGCATGTCCTTGGGCAGTTTGCCGGCGGCGGTGTTGATCGCTGCCTGGACTTCTTGCGCGGCGGTGTCGATGCTTTTATCGAGGGTGAATTGCAGGGTCAGCAGACTTGAGCCCAGCGCACTGCTCGAGGTCATCTGGGTCATGCCGGGGATAGCGCTGAATTGCACTTCCAGCGGCGTGGCCACGGACGAGGCCATGGTGTCGGGGCTGGCGCCGGGCAACTGCGCGGACACCTGAATCGTCGGAAATTCCGCTTCCGGGAGTGGGGCGATGGGCAAACGCGGGAAGGCAATCAGACCGACCAGCACCAGAGCGATGGTCAGCAGGATTGTGGCGACCGGATGATCGATGCACCACGTGGAGACGCCTTTGTGCGCCTTCATGGTTTCGGCTCCGCTTGCACCACCTGCGCCGGTTCGGTCATGACTTGCACGGTCGAGCCGGGCTTGAGCCGCGACTGGCCGTCGGTGACCAGCACGTCACCGGCCTTCACGCCTTTGATGATGTCCTGGCCGCTGCCTTGGTAAACCATCTGTACTTGCACGGCTTCGACCTTGTCGCCGTTGACCCGGTAAACGAAGTGTTGGTCGAGCCCGCGTTGTACGACGGTGGGCGGTACGACCAGCGCATCTTTGTCGAGGGCTGTCTGAATTTTCACCGTGACCAGCAGGCCGGGCCAGAGCTTTTGGCTGGCGTTGTCGAATTCGGCCTTGGCGCGGATGGTGCCGGTGTTGGCGTTGATCTGGTTGTCGATCAGGGTCAGGTGTCCTTCGCCGAGCAGGTTGCCGGTTTCGCCGTCGGTGTCGGCGCCGATGTAGGCCTTGACCGGTGCGCGCTGCGGATCGTTGATCAGGCCTTGCAGGGTCGGCAGCATTTGTTGGGGCAGGGAGAATTCAACGGCGATCGGGTCGATCTGGGTGACGGTGAACAGGCCGGCGGTGTCGGTCATGCGCAGGAAGTTGCCTTCATCGACGGTACGAATACCGACGCGGCCGGTAACCGGGGAGCGGATCTGCGTGTAGGAAAGTTGTACTTGTGCGGAATCGATGGAGGCCTGGTTGCCTTGGGCGGTGGCTTTCAATTGGTTGACCAGGGCTTGTTGCTGGTCGTAGGTCTGCTTGGAGATGCCGTCGTCGACGGTGAGCAGTTTGTAGCGTTTGAGGTTGACCAGGGCGACTTGCAGTTGCGCCTGGCTTTCGCCCAGTTGGGCGCGGGCCTGGTCGAGGCTGGCGCGGATGGAGCGGTCGTCGATGGTGGCCAGCAGGTCGCCTGCTTTGACGAGTTGGCCTTCTTTGACGAGGATTTTGGTGAGGATGCCGTCGATTTGGGGGCGCACGACCACGCTGTGTAATGAGAGTACGGAGCCGATGCCGCTGGTGTAGCGGGGGACGTCTTTTTCGCTGACCGCGATGACTCGCACCGGGATGGCGGTGGGGGTGGCGAGTTTGGTTGGGGCGGGTTTCATTGCCCACCATGTACCTGCGGCGGCCAGGACGATCACTAGGGCTAGCAGGGCTTTGTTCTTTTGGATTCGCATGCGGGGTGGGCGCCGGACGGAGTTTGGGCAGGATTGTTGTCTTTATAAACCTGTCTGCGGGTCAGTAGGGTGACGGCTAGCTGTCAGCGCTGTCAGTTTCGTTGGGTACATATCCGTTGCTGCGGTAGCGGCGGCTTAGGGTTCCGCCCTTACGGCGGGTCACTTTTTCCAGACGCCGAAAAAGTAACCAAAAAGGCTTGCTCCTGCGTGCGGCCCGCTCGCTGGGGCTCGGGGTTCCTTC
>Ga0247814_10002207_pt1 | contig 10845 bp, 11 predicted proteins | sample UWRJL179409R1_FD_179947 | JGI IMG/M metagenome (GOLD analysis project Ga0247814, IMG submission 179947) | Plant litter microbial communities from Arlington Agricultural Research Station in Wisconsin, United States - UWRJ-L179-409R-1 | ecosystem: Environmental > Terrestrial > Plant litter >... | reverse complement strand
ACGCCCTCGCTCGTCGGATTTGGAAAAAACCGAATTCGACGAACGACGACCGCCGTTCCATCATCCTTGCGGTTTATCGGGGCAGGGCAAAGCGCCAAGGTTCGTGCTTTCGCACGGAAAACTCGGGAAATGTTCGTGCTATCACATGGAAAACCCCTGGCCGGGGTTCGATAACTTCCCTGGGTCGGTCGACGATCACCGAACTCGAGTTCGTGCTATTACACGGAAAACCCTATGCGAACCTGCAAACGGATTACGCGTCGGTGCCGTCTTCAAGGATTTCGATATCTCTTTTGGGTCGAAAGCTGATGGTCGTATGCAAACGCGGCCGACCACCGCGTCCCGACGGGATTTTCGTTTCGACCACGTCGAGCGTATATTCGGGCAGACTATCCTGTTCGGATACGTCGCGGAGCTGTTTCTTAAAATATTCGAGGCCACGTCGGTCCGAAGCGCAGCCTACGCGCGCCGCCAGCTCACCAATATCAAGTGTAAAGCCGTCGTCCTTGCAGTTGAATTTGGCAAGTTCGTAGAGACGCCGTTCGATGGGGCCAAGCTTGAAGAAGTCATGATGGTATGCAGCGATCCGCTGATCCGTCAGGATGGCGCGATACAACCAGTCACACACCATGACTTCAACCCATTTTACACGGCGCTCGCCCGTAGATGTCTTGATGTATTTGATATCGGCTTTGAGCAGCCAGGAAAAAGAGCTGTCCGATCCTTCACCACCAGTTTCAATATTCGTAACGATCTGCGTGCCCTGCAGCCTGTTTAACGAGGCCTTCAGCGACGTGTAGGACCGCGCGGACGAGTTCGTACCGGTAACGCGGAAGAGATCATTGGCGGTAAACGTCATGATCCGGTCGGCTTTTTCACCTTTTTCGGCCCGCTCCGCCATCAGACTGGCGATATAGAGCAGGATTTCCTTGTCATAGATCGTCGCGACACCAGTCTTGCTCGGATTGATCTCGATTCGGGCTTCGCCCGATTCAAAGACCATCGGGGTCATATGGGCCTTTTTCGACAGGGCGAAAAACGGAAACTCAGCCACGGTCCGCTCGCCCTGCACATCGCCGTACAGCGGGCTGTGCACCGAAAACAGGTCACCCTGAAAAACCGAAACGTCGCCCATGATCCCAAACTCGCCTTTATCAGCGATCAACCTGTGTCGCTGCCTCATGCTTGTCCAACGGAAAGGGGGTTTTCCGTGTAATAGCACGAACATTAGCGAGGATCGTCCGAGGCTTGCCGGGTTCGGACGGCCGAACCTCAGGGAGCACCGCGATTCTGGTGCAATACCGTGGAGATCTGTACGGCTCAGCGTGCTTTGACGAGGAAAACACCGGGCTGTGGCACGAGCCGGGCGACCACCACAGGAGACTTCGTGCTATTACACGGAAAACCCCGTCAGCCTAAAAAACCGCTAGCCGTTTGGAATTACTCGAGCCGGCGATGTCGACGCTACCTATGTCCGCAGATGAACAATATAGCGGTCCACAGGCCGCGGCTATGGGTGTGGGACAGCACCTAGCAAGTAAATTTGTCGACACGACGACGTGTCGACGTGTCGACACTACCTATCTTTGCGTCATGCCCTTGATTATTCGAACACAGGTTCACGATAGCGACTGACACCCCAACGGCTGATCGCATGGAGGCTACCGGCGAGCTGCCATATTATGGCGATCGAAACCTCTATCGCAGCCGATAAGCAGTGAGCGCGCGAGGATAGCCGTAGTCCGGCACTTTGCCGGTCACGATCAGTGTTCCGTCCGACGTCAGTGCCATGTCGCCGCCTCCGGCTGCACTCCAAACCGGGGTGTGGGTGCTGCCTTGGGTGGGAATCGCATAGATCGCCTTGTTGGTACAAACGAACACCAGCGTATCGGTCAGGATCGTGTTGCCGATCATTTGTTCTCCCAAGGGAGGTGCCCAGCCCCACAAGACGCGGCCTGTGGCTTCATCAAGTGCATTGAGTTCACCGGGATTGGCACGCGATAGGTAGATGCGTCCGCCCCCAACAGCGGGGGCAGTGGAATAGGTGGAAGCACTGCGCCAGACCATGGTCTTGGTTCCCGTCGACCAGTTGACCAGGATCGATGGCGTCGAAGCGCTACGCTGGCTCGAATAGGCCATGACGTTGCCCATCGTGCCGAGGACGGGCGCGCCGTAATAGCTGTAGAAGCTGTTCTGGAAGAAAGGATCGGCAAGGCTTGCTTTTGGCTCACCGGTACGCCGATCGATCATCTCGAGTGCGTTGCCCGAATAGTAATAGACTGTGTCGTCATCAACCGCTGGCGTTTCGCCGTCCCAGATGCTGCCCTTGATCTGCGCCTCCCAGCCGGTCCGCGATGTATAGTCGAAGCCGTAGACGACGCTCCCGTAATAGCCTGCCGACATGTACAGACCGTCCTTGTACGGCGTCGGCTGGAGGAAGGATGACCACTGCGACGAGAAGATCGCGCGTGGCGGCGCATAGTCACCGGTCACGGCATCGACCGAGATCACGGGATTCTCATTGGATGACGTCGTCATGGTGGTGACGAATACCCGGCCGTTGCCGACAGCGGGTGTGCTGAAATAGGTGGTTGCACCGATAGCGTAGGACCAGCGCTGGGCCCCGCTGCCCGTCGCCAACGCATGGATCACCGCGGTGCCATCACGCTCCTGCGTTGTGACATAGGCGAGGCCATTCGCTGCGGCGATCCCGCTCACACGGGTGGCCGTAGCCGGTGCGTATTCCCACGCCTTGATGAATGCGGCAGGATCAAACGTTGCATGGACATAGCCGGTGTGTGCAGCGTTGCGCTGGTAGGTAGTCCATTCGCCGATCTGCAGCGTCAGATTATACCCGAACGTCTGCGTCGATCCCGGATAGACCGTAGTGCAGGCAGTGTCGCGACACAGGCGAAAAGTCACGATACCGTTGTAGTTTCCCAGGGCCAACGTGCTGACCGGCTTGAACTGTACCTTGTAGCTGCCGTCGCTCGCGCGGATGACATCGCCATCGAGCGCCAAGCGTGCGCGATCATATTGCAGGTCGGCAATCACGGTGTCGCTGGTTGTACCCGCAACGCTCGCCGTGAAGCCCAAGGGGGTGCCAGCACCGTCGTCACCGATTGTCGTCGTCTGCGACGTGGCGGAGAGCGTAACACCCAGGGTTGGGGTGGCAGGCGTAGGCGTTGTAGTCGAAGGAGGGGCGGCCGAGCCGCCATCGTCGCCTCCGCAGCCAGCTAGCATTAGCGCCATCAATGCGGACGCCGTCTTCATTGCAGTCATTATCTTCCCCCAAAGCCCTTCCCCACAAAGGACCATCCCCCCGCTTTGCCCACAACAGTCGCTGCTGTCACGTAATGTCGAATGATAGGATAGGGATGCTTTGAGCTCCTCGCCTTGAACGTCAGCGGAATGGCTTCTTGAGGAAGGAACCTGAAACAGGCGGCTAATTAATGCAACTCAACTAGGCGCCGAACTTAGGACCTCATTCGTCTAGGTAGAAGGCATGCGGGTCCGTACGCCGGCCGCATCTGCCAGCCGGGGCGGACTCGGTAACATTAGGTATAGGGTCGGGCAGGGTAGGTAACCCGCCTCCAAACCGGATCAGGATATGGGCACTGTTCCCGTACATCGCCCGAAAGACCGCGACAACCTCGTCTACCTCGATCCGCTTACCGATAGGGGCGCTCGCTCGGCATTGACGTAGCCCAGCTGCACACCGCACTTGGACCAGATGGCAACGGCGTTCTTGTCGTACGGGTCCTCGGCCCGAGGCGTAGCTCGCCAACCTCCCCTGGCATGCAAAGCATACACACCGCCGCCTGCCGTTCTCGATATGTCCTTGTTCAGAGGTCTATGCCAAAAATGGAGGTGGCAAGCTCATCCACGTCCCGCTTCTACATCTCCACCCAAACGGCGCCAGAATTAACCCTTGGTTCCGGTAAGTGCCGAAGAAGCCGCCTATGACCGTCTGGGGTCCAACAGCGGCTAGGAACGGCGCACGAGCGTCAGGCGTGCGTCGTTCCGCTTCCTCATGCAGATACGATTGCCGAATCGGTCGACCACACATAGGCTGAAGACATGAACGATAGTGACCTAAGCTACCTACGTAGCCTGCTGAACACCGTCGGCCGCATCACTCGCGGCGAACTCCGCACGCAAGACGGCTCGGGCCTCGACACGACCGATCAGAACCTCAAGCTATACCGCCAGTATTCCGATCAGATTATTCTGGCGTTGTCAGATCAACAGCTTGTTGAAAGCTATCAGAAGAGCGCGGGAGCAGCAGGTGAGCATAACCACGCCCTGCTTACCGAGATCAAGCACCGGAACCTCGAATTCTAACGGTTCGGTCGGAGCCCAATCGAAGAGCGCAAGCTCTGGAGACAAGCCGGTACAATCTTCGATGCGTGCGGCATGCTCGTCACATACTATAGCATTGATTAGCTAAGTGATTCTTGGCAACGAGCGTTCTGCATCTCCCCGGATCGCGCGTGCCGCTGCTGCTCTTACTTGCCCGCCTTGTGCAGACTTTATTCTTCGGCGCGTTCTTAGAGTTTGGTATAAGGCACAGCGAACTCTCTACTTCATTCCTACTTCTGGTAGCAGAATAGGTCATTAGTAAATCGAACGCTATGAATAAAGGAGCACGTTTTAGCAAATTTAGCATTGGCTCGGTGAACTTTACATACTGACTCTTTCATGGTGTATCGAGTTTTCCCGAATTTTTGACGCCACTAAGGCTCATTTTCACGAGCCCGGGAAAGTCGCAGCGGAGGTCTGTTTGCCGTCAGCTAATGCCTGCAGTGGATGGTCCGCCTAGTAGAGCCAAAGCGACACAGTTGGCACTAAGCCATCAGTTGACAGCGTATGGGAGCATCATCTTCCGAAACTATCCGATGGTAAGGTAAGCGGGGAGGTCCAAAAACCTCCCCAGCCCATTACTATCTTTCCGCATGTTTATGATGCGGTTCAGAGCCAATGCGGTTTACGCGTTCGCACGCGCAAGACAGTCTTTTCGAACAACGCCGGACATGCGCCTGTTATTGGAGTTGACTCTGACCACATTGTGGCTAACGGGCAATTCCGCTCAAATGTCCATACCAAATCGACTTTTCGCCAGTTTTGCCGCGGAAACACCAGTTTGAATAGCCCTAACGGTTACTCTTTTCCGAAATAGCAACTTGTGGAAGGCGAAGCGGGAATCGCGATAAACGAGTATCGGCTATCGGGAGCATTTCTGAATCTGGGCGTTCGGGATCGGGACGGGGTATCGCCGGGTACATCGCACAATTTTAAGTTAGAAGCCGCAGGCTTAGTGCGGGCCAGGCACGGTTACGGCGAAGAGTGTCTCCGTCGCTATTTACGATAGGGATTTTCGAGGTCGGCAACCCAACCCCTCGTCGCCCCCCGCTGTTTTTCTGGGAAAGGCAAGATCTTGGCTTTGGGGCGCAAGGCAGCTTTTCCTCGCGCCTGCTCCGGGTCGATGGCTTTTGCGAACTTTACGCCCGCGGAGCCCTCTTTGATCCATACGATCGCCGCGCCAACGGCCTTGAGCTGGCCGACCGCTACGAGTACGGTTGCCCAGACCTGTAAGCCTGCTGCTTACTCGATACGCATGCCTTGAGGAGACAGATCGCGGACGCGGTGTTTTGTCGTCTCCGGTCTTCCAAAACGTTCAAGCGTCGCGCAGAGAAGAGCGCTTGGGCGAGGCTCGCGTTGCGCGGGCGCGTGATCGCCCACCTCAGTTCGGTCTGGACCTTCGGTCATGTCGCACAAATGGGGAAAGACGTTGGAACTCGCAACGCTCGTGTGGTGCCGAGAGGGGATACGCGCCGGTAACTGATCCATTGCGGACAGGAATAGCGGTCTCGGGGTATCGATGAGTACAGCGTACGATAGACTACCAGCAAGCGGCAGTTTTGTACGAAGTGTCGAACACTGCCGCAGGGATATTATCCACCGCAATTAGTAGCCTGAATGTCTGGGATGGAAGAAAGCGGACAGGCGGCTTTCGGTAGTTTATGTATGGTTAGCTGACATCAAATTGGGTAATTTGGAGCATGGGCATGTTCGACATTCAAACTTTCGCTCGGCCCGACATGACCCAGTTGCCACCCGCTGGGTATCAGACCGGCTGGGTGAGGATCGGTGATCTCGACGAAACGATATTCTACAGCACAGCGATTTGGTCGCGAGAGGACTACGTTCGCCATTGGCGCGACGCGGCGGACCGTCTGGCGAGAGGTGATGACTTCGCAGCCTTTCGCACTGATCTAAACACAGATAATGCAAGTATTTTGGTAGCCTTTCGCTCCGCCGATTGCGTTTGGTTCGAGCATTGGGTCATTCCCCAATCGGAGATTACGGTAGAGGGTCAGTGCATCGCGCTGGTTGCGGCTGCTGTTCGCAACAAGGAAGGGAAAGTCTCCACATGGCAGGTGCCGATTAATGCCGTTCGGGATTACACTACTCGCTGAGAAGTTTGCCAGCGGCGCTATCGGAATCAGGGGAACGATGTCCGCTTTCGGGGGCAACCTTGGAGGCACAAACGACTAGTTGTGAGCGGTTTCCGCCAGGGTATCTGCATCTATAAACCGGGATGCGAGCGAGTTCGAAAACGTCAGGAATTCCTCATTGCGGTGGAGGGTTCCTCCGCCGCAAAAACCTGCTTTGCCTAACAATCATTCAGCGCATACCCACGAGTATGTTCGCCCAGTGCTGCATATATCCCGGCCTGATCGAGATGGCTGCGACGCTCTTCCATCGAGGTTGAACGAGCGGCAGCCTCCAATTCTGCGGCAGCAAGCGCTTCGTAGTCGCGTATCGCAGGGGCATGTGACATCCCGGAATCCCGTCATTAAACAAAGGCATAGCCCGTATCTCAACACGACCGAGACGCAACCATTATGACCGTAATGTTGACGTAGATTGAGGTGTTTTGGTAAAAACGGCCTGCACCAAATCGAGCAGGTCTAACCGATCAAGGCTATCCGTAGAGACGCGAGGTGACGAAGGCATTTTGCCAAATCGCCCGTAATATCGGGTCTTCATATTCGTCGTATGGGCAGTGGTCCAGGCTTCCCGATGGCTCTTTACCCGCCGCGATCCCGTCGTCACGCGCCTGTTCAGACGCGCTGAATGTACCCTGCATTACGACTCCCAACGGATCCACCCGACTTCGGGACTACCGCCTTTCTGCCTTATGTTAGCTTTCGAAGAAACAGCTCAGATTAGCTGGCCGAGATCGGTTGGCTCGCGCGCCTATTCGCAGAACTCTGTCAGCGGGATCAGGCACCGGTTGACCGGGTCGGTGACGGGTGAGCGCCATTGCGGCAGATAGAGAGTGACGCACGTTAGTCTGTGCAAATTTGCGTCCCGCCTGCTTCGCGTGCCCTGCCAGGACGTCCCATTCCATCACGTCGAGCCCGCGGCGCTCACGTTCGTTCCGCACGACATAGGCTCGACCGAACGGGCGCAGTTCCTTGGGATCGAACCGGTTATCCATCGGCTTGTCGGCAAGCCATTGCGCACCAAATCGTTCAGTGATGGTCTCGGGCTCGCCGTCGAACCTTGCTCGATTACACATTAGAGGTTCACCCGACCGACAAGCGCGCCGATCGCGATGACCGAGCCAATGATCGCCCAGCCTTCCCAGGTTCGAGGGGACCAGCCAATCCCTACGACCTTGGGCTGAAACCATTCACGCGGATGATTCATGATGGCTCCGATACTGCGAGAATGGTCGGCACTGCCTTCCGCTTCGTAGCCTCCCGCAATACATGCCAGGAACGGAGGACGCCAGTATGCCCGCAGACATCATGAAGGTAGACGACCAGGCCAAGATTGACCTGTTTCAGGAGGTCATGCCGATCGTCATGCAGTACCTCGCGGCAAACTCCGCCGATCAAGCGTTGATCGCCGACGACATCATCGACTTTTTTGCCCTGTCGATCGCATCGGTAATCCAGAACGATACGAACCTGACCACCCCGCTGCTACAGCGCAAAGGCGTCGAGGCGGCGGGCAAACACATCGCGCACTGGGTTCGCCTGCTGAAACTCGATCACGAACAACGTGGCGCATCGCTGCTGGCAATGACGATGGGTGCGGTCGCGTCAGACGAAACGCAGCAGTAGCCCTTTTCTGTGGAACGTAAGACGGCAGGTTCTAACATTAGGTGATGCCGGTGACCTCACCTATGATCGCGACATGAAACCCGGCAGGTTCATCTCGCATTACGAACGGCAGCTTGGGCGTCCACTAACGGCAGGCGAGTTGGGCAAGGTCAACGAGGCCCGATCAACCAGCGCGGGCAAGCGGGACGCCGTGAAAGCCATGCGGCTAGCCCTTCTGTCCCTGACCCCACAAGCCCGACCCGGGTACCGCGACATAGAAGCGGTGTAACCGGCACGACGCCACCTCAACATGGTGCGACCCGTTTGATGCACGACGAGGGATCGCTGAGCGACAGGTCATCGTGCGGCAGATCAATACGAATTAAAACCATACCGGCCCCGTTTCGATTACCCCTTGAGCAAGGCCAAAGAATCAGGGCGGGGAGGCGACATCATGCCGTTGTGGAACGAGAACGCGGTCGCCGTTGAACGCCGCGACGGCGAGTCCGTCATCATCGGTGAGGGGACGCTGGCAGCGCTGGTCGCTGGACTGCAAACGCTCCGGGCCAGTGCGTTGAATGGGGTGCGGGTCTTTATGCCGGATCGGCACGTTCCACCGTTCACCTTCGAGGGCCAAGGGCTCGTTGAGTTACTGAAGGACGCGCGGCGACCTGACGCGCACCCTACGAAGCTTCTTGCACCGGTTGTGACATGATAGCCGACGCCACGTCACGTAGCTGTGGATAGACGCTTGGACAACATTGCAGCTACCCGACTGCTGAACCTGTCACAGTCACGAACCAGAGCGGTATCCCGTTCGCCCTGCGCCTGAGAGCGATGCACCTGTGCGGATGACGACGCATCACTCTGCCGAAACGGGCGCCATCGTAGCAACTGCCGAGGTCGATCGCCGATAGCATACGACAAAGGCGAAGCACTCGTTCGAATGTCTCGCCTTTCAATTTGCCAGCCTCGCACGAAACGAGGACGGGTCAGCCAATCAGTTAGGGCTGGAGTCGTCGTCGCCACCGCTAGCAACGACCGCAACCACTGCCACCAGGGCAACAACGCCAAGCAGCGGCAGAAGGAATGGCGCACCGGCAATGTCGTTCTTCCGTTTCACCGAAGCCCCAATGCGCGTCGGCGATCCCGCAGCACCAACCATCTTTACGCTGTCAAAGCTGACGGCTTGTGGACGTGCTGGAGCTGCATAGGCTGCACCGATAAACGCCTGGCTAGCGATCGCCGCTCCAAGAATGATCTTTTTGAACATGTTTCTCGACCCTTGAAAGCGGCGCCTATGCGCCTGTAAATCGGCTAATCAATACCGATAGAAGGTCAGGTACACGCATCCGTCAATAATGTCGCCCGGTTCATATCGCCCGCACTATTTGGGTCGATGCCCGTTACGCCCGGTGCCCGAGAGAGGAGCACCCTTGCGGTTGGGAGACGCATCGCTCGGCCGAAACGAACGCCATTTTCTAGTGCGGCGATCCCGTATCATTGCGATGCCGCACCTTGAGCACTCAGCTCGCCAATCCGCTGTGTCGTGCCAGATTTTGGCCTTCCGCCGGCGATGGCCAATAAGCGCACACAATATTTTCATCGCGTTGCCACCCCAGTCTTCAGTCCTGCCGATATGTGAGCTTTTTCTGCCGCTTGTCCCTGGACAGCCACATCGTTGCCCACCAAATCCCTGCTTCTCGCTTGTGGCGCTGCTGGCGACGTTCGGACCTTTGTCGACGTGTGCGCGATTTTAGAATTGACCGTGTGCCGATCGACATTGCCGCCACCGCAGGAACGATCGCCAGGAACTCAAACATGCAACGCCCCAAATCAGCAGATTCCGTACCGCGTATAGGCTTCACATCACGTCCGGCGAGGATTGCTTCCTTACATCTGTCCCATAAGAAGACTTGACGTAACGCAGGCATTCGGACGCCGCGGAGGGGACGAAAGCCCGCTGCGACCTACAGATCATCATCGGGCATCGCAGCTGGAGCATCAGCCACAAGCGCGGCTACGATCGGCAGTTCTAAACCAACCGCTTTCGAGCACTTTCTCCGGGATAGCCTGAAGATTAGGCAATGGGGCAGGGGAGTGACAGGATATCACACCCTGTCGCGCGAACCAGTGGACCGCTTGGACCCCGTCCGCGGTAGGTCCCACAGGTGCCGTGAAATCTATCGACGTGCATGACCCGATCGATTCTTGATGGATGTTGTCGAGCGAGAACGACATTTTTGCCAGTATGCCGGATGGCCAAATTCTTTTTTAACGTCTTGAATGACGTTAGCACGACTACGGACAAGGAAGGGCGTGATCTCTCGAACCTTCAGGCAGCGTCTCAGCACGCACGAAAGGTAATCAGCTAAATCATGGCCGAAGAACTACAAAGCGAGAACAACACGATCCACCTCTCGGTGCTTATTGAGGATGCGGATCATCTGAAGGTCGCGACCATAAAGTGCGTCACCACTATCGTTGAATCGACCCGCCCGTTCGCTGCGTGACCAAAAACCCCGGCTGATCAGCTATAGCGCTGATCGCCTGGTTTGCCCGCTCTCCAGCCGTTGGGCTGACATTGCCACTTGTCAGGCGAACACCAAATCGGCTTCACCGCCGCTGAGGTCGAGCGGCTAAGGCGTTTTGTGTGCACATGGTAATCTTCGGCGGCCTTGCGTGTTGGGCGGCGTCCCTCCTGATTTTCGCCATCTCGTTTCTTGGG
>Ga0247814_10002205_pt1 | contig 10847 bp, 8 predicted proteins | sample UWRJL179409R1_FD_179947 | JGI IMG/M metagenome (GOLD analysis project Ga0247814, IMG submission 179947) | Plant litter microbial communities from Arlington Agricultural Research Station in Wisconsin, United States - UWRJ-L179-409R-1 | ecosystem: Environmental > Terrestrial > Plant litter >... | reverse complement strand
TGGGGTAGACCATTCCTAAAGAAACCAACTTTGTTAGTCTTAGTCCGGATAAAAAAGATGCATGGGGTGTTCCGCTGCTGAATATTTCGGTAGACTATGATGAGAATGATGTTTTAATGAAAAAAGATTACCTGGAGCAGATGACAGAGATGTTTACCGTTGCAGGTTTTAAAAATATAACCCCTAACGAATCTTCTCAGGCACCGGGACTGGATATCCATGAGATGGGTGGTGCAAGAATGGGACGTGATCCTAAAACTTCGATTCTTAATGAATGGAATCAATTGCATGCCAGTAAAAATGTGTTTGTAACTGATGGCGCTTGTATGACTTCTACATCTACACAAAATCCTTCCCTTACGTATATGGCGCTAACTGCAAGGGCGGTTGATTATGCGGTAAAGGCAATGAAGAGAAATGAGATATAAACAGAGTTGAATTTACTACTGGACAACGATGGCTCTTTAGTAAAGGAGCGATATTGATATTTTATGTGCATGTAAATCAAAAGCTAACGATTATGAGCCAAAGAATTTTTGCAGATACGAGAAAAAAGTCTTAACATTGCGCTTATAATCAAAATGGGGGCCATTAGCTCAGTTGGTTAGAGTAGAAGACTCATAATCTTTTGGTCGATGGTTCGAGCCCATCATGGCCCACCCTAGTGGTCAAGTCTGAAAATTCAGATTTTGACCACTTTTTTTTTACCCTTTAACTTCTTAGTAACCAGTGTGATATTCAATACAATTTGTTCGATCTGGAAGTTCGGTGTTGTGATCCGTCAAATACAAGATTTTGGGGGTACATCGAACTTATCAGCCTGCGCTTCCCCTCCATATTCTGCGTTCTATAGGTCTCCAGTAAAGGCATGCAGGATTTAAAGGTATTGGCTCAGGAGGTCCGTACTGAGGTGACTGAAAAGAAAAACAGCGCTAAATAAATAACCAATGTTTTGGGAATGGAGATCTGTCTTTTTTAGGCAGGTTTTTTTTGTGTCTGTAGGCTTCTTTCCCAACCATACCTTAAAAATCTTGATACCGCCGAAGTAATATGAGGATGCTGATAGGCAGCTTGGCAGGCTTTTCATGTGGTAGGGATTTCAAATCAATGCCACTACTAATTGAATTCATTTTTTTATTACATTAGTAATGAGTTATGTTGTACGATTTTCAATTATTTAATTACGATAAATGGTAAATATATTACGTTTTGTAAATTATTTTTACCAATTTTGAATAACAACAACCCAAGGAAGTAAAAAGAAATGTATACGGAACTTATAAAAATTATAGAAGGCGGACTTAATAAAGACACTAGAAAAGTATCAAATTATGCTAAACTTTTAGCTGAGAATTTGGTAAAATCCGGGGAAACAAAATTGGCTGAGAAAATTCAAAAGGTACTTCAAAACACGAAGGCACAGGCGGTATACTTGGATGAATTAGTTTCGAGTCCTGTTGACCAGGAAACTCGTATGAGTATTGTTGATTTTATTCCCCCTCAGCAGGATAATATAAATGTAGTTCTTGCTGAGCCGGTAGAGGATTCAATCCAGCACTTTATCAACTTGAATGCCAATAGGAATCAGCTGCGTTCTGCAGGCATAGATGTTAATTCTTCAATGCTTTTATATGGCCCCCCTGGGTGCGGGAAAACAACAATTGCCAGATATATATCGACTACACTGGAGCTTCCACTTGTGGTGGCAAGGCTGGATTCATTAGTATCTTCCTTGCTAGGCAATACGTCAAAAAATATTCGCAAAGTATTTGAATTCGCGAGTAAGCAGCCCTGTATTCTCTTTCTTGATGAATTTGACGCTATTGCTAAAGCAAGAGATGACCAACACGAACTTGGTGAATTAAAAAGAGTGATTAATAGTTTATTGCAGAATATTGATGAATTTACAACAAATAATATTCTCCTTGCAGCGACGAATCATCATAAGTTACTGGACAAGGCGATCTGGAGACGTTTTAATACAATCGTAGAGATTGGTCTGCCTTCTAAAGAAGAGATTAAGGCATTATTACATCTTTATCTGAAAGATAAGCCTTGTGAGTTTTTACTGGACGCAAAAAAAGTAGATAAACTCAGTACCGCATTGGAAAGGCTTTCGCCTGCAGACATAAAGGCAATTTGTCAAAATGCAATAGTTAAACAAATTATAGAAAATAAACCATCTATCAGTTACGAAGAATTTATCCTTCAGATTTTCCTTTTTAGTCATCATGGCGCATATAGTCAACAGGAATTAATCAATTATTTGAACGGACATGGGCTGTCCCAAGCAGTTATTAAGGAGCTGTGTAATATTTCAATGAGACAAGTTCGCAATATTCTAAAATAAAAAATCATGGCTAATAAAAACTTACCGATTAAAATTTTCAAAAAGCGAGATAACATCGATGACCGCCGCACAGAAGGTATGTCGGGTAATGAACTACCGAAGTGGGCACTTACCCCGGCTCAGTTGCGAAAAAAGTCGGACTCATATTTGAAAGTAATGGCTTCAGCTGAGCAAACTCTTCAGGATAGAGTAGCGAAGAAAAATTTTCTTCCTGCGGTGTTACGAGTAAAGCTTAGAGATGTCGCTGTTGCTAAAAGCCATCGATCTGAAGTAGGGAAAGTTTTCAATGTAAATAGAAAATATAATTTTCTAGGCATGTCTGATGAATGTGACCTGATGATTAAAGTAGATTCTCCGAAGGATTTGAACAATATCAAGCAGAATATATCTAATATACGAGAATATGCCTATGGTCTTTCCGCAATAGAAGAATTTGCTTTGTTCAGGCCCGTAGTAGAAGCTGAAGGCGATGTCCTTAAAATAAGACTAATTAATTACCATGACTATAGCTTGAATATGGTAGTTGATTCGCTATTCAGGCAAAAGCTTGAATCCTTGGGTCTGGTTTACAAAAAAACTCGATACGCTGAAGACCTTACGATTTATAAAATTAACGCTGTTTCGGATTCTAAACTGGACGATCTTCGAGATTTCGAAGCTATGTATTCTATTACTCCAATGCCAAAAGCTGATATTGGAATGGATTCAGCCGCTGAAGATTACAACGTGCCGATAAAATATCCGGATTCTAATATTGAGTACCCAATTGTTGGTGTATTGGACTCCGGAATTGCTGATATCGATCAGCTTAAGCCTTGGCTGCTTGAGGACTCCTACTCTGCATATCCGGAAAGTTTATTGGATCGGGGTCATGGTACTTTTGTCGCTGGAGTAATAGTATATGGAGACGAATTAGAAGGACGTACTTGGACTGGACTTGAAGGTTCTATGCTTTACAGCGCAGCAGTTTTTCCAAATCCCAAGCTAGAGACGGTGGATGAAGATGAATTAATTGAGAACATTAGAGCGGCTATTGATAGTCGTCCAGATATAAAGATTTGGAATTTGTCTGGAGGAATGAAGGTCGAATGCGATCTTAATGACTTTTCCGATTTTGGAAAGTTTCTTGACGAAATCCAAAAAACAAAAGATATTATGATTGTTAAATCCGCTGGTAACTGCGCAAACTTTATGGTTCCTGACGCTGTGCAGCGGATTCCAAAATCAGCTGATTCAGTACGGTCACTAGTTGTCGGAAGCATTGCACATAAAAAATCGCTAGATGATTTAGCGGAGCTTCATTGGCCATCGCCGTTTAGCCGGATAGGTTTTGGTCCAAACCATTTGATAAAACCTGACTTAACTCACTATGGAGGGAATTCTGGAAAAAATGGATTTGGTGAGATGACATTTTCTGGGGTTCGTTCTTTTTCAGTCGGCGGCACAACGGTAAGTAACGTAGGAACTAGTTTTTCAACACCACGAATAACAGGACTTGCGGCGGCTCTGGATTTCAAAATCGCAGAGGATTTTAACCCATTGCTTTTAAAAGCACTGATGATTCATTCAGCAAAATATCCTTCGGCGGTCACTCTATCGGCTGTAGATAAGTTAAAATACATGGGGTATGGTCTACCTTTAAATGCTGATGGTATTGTATATAATTCACCTAATGAAATAACGCTGATTCTTCAGGATACGTTAATTAAAAGTAACTACTACGAGATACTCGACTTCCCTTATCCTACAGATATGATTGATAATGGTACGTATTATGGTGAAATAACATTGACATTAGTTAGCTCACCTATTGTAGATAACAATCACTCTACTGAATACTGTCAGTCAAATATCGATGTGTCTTTTGGGACATATGATAAGATAAAAGCTAGGGACATCGAAAAAAGTTATATTTTAAATGAGTTTGGTACCGACGGCGCGATGAATTTACTGAGGGATGCACTCTATAGTAAAAAGCATCTAAACAATCCTCTCCACGACTTCGCAGGCGAGCGAATGCTAAGGAACTACGGAAAAAAGTACCATCCGATAAAAAAATACGCTATCGATCTTACTGAACTTACAGAAACAAATGCCATAAACGGGCTATCTGCACCAAAAAAATGGTTTCTTAGGCTGGAAGGCTTATACAGTTCATTTTGCGAAAATCGAGCTGTTTTGGATGGCATTGAATTAAGTCAAGAATTCTGCATGGTGATTACCATAAGAGACAAAAGGAAAAAGAAAAACGTATACGATAACGTTACTAGGCAATTGAATAGTAATAATTTCATTCATCAAAATATACAACTTAGAAATGAAATAAACCTTCGTTTGGAGTCGTCTGAAGATGATTCAATGTAGATGTTGAAGAAAAGGTTTTCCTAATCTGCCCAGGCTGACAGAATAGAAACACTGCAACCCTGCTAAAATGTTCGGTTTAAACTCTTCCACATTTACCGAATCCTGAATCAGTAGCTAGTATCTCGCATCCATTAGCCTGGCCTTGGTCAGACTTAATTTGTACATTAGAGTTTAGAACTCAATACAATGGCAAACGGTCAATCCAAACTTAAGATACAGCTCCCAAATCAGGGATGGAAACAGTTTCTAACAGCAAGGCATGAGGTGCTTTCGGCTTATGATAAAGCACGGATGAGCAGTAAAAGGACGGTACAGACCGGGCATGGGAATGTCGCGGAAGCTGAGTTCCAAAAGTGGCTCAGCGATTTTTTGCCAAAACGATAAGGGGTTACCTCGGGTTTCATTGTTTCCCAGGGCGTGCCAAATTCGGAGGATTTTGTCCACTACGATGTGATCATCTATGACCAGCTGTAATCCCCTGTTCTTTGGGTGGACGGTAGTTCAGATTTTTCTCCACAGGGAAGATCGATGGCTATTCCTGTTGAATATGTTTGTGGCGTGATTGAGGTGAAGGCGGTGTTTAATAAAAGGAGTGTTAAGGAGGCGGTTGAGCCGTTGCGAAAATTACGGCCACTAATGGGCGTTCGTAAGCCATTAGTCCATGATTATCGATTTTATCTGCCCAAAAATTTCTTTTGTGCGACAGTTTTTTACAATATTTATTACATCCTGGGCTGATGATCTTTTTATTTTCTAATTCTTGCAGCATTTTTCCCGGAATGTAGTTGGAAGTGTTCGTCAAGTTCTTTATGAAGGTCTGGAATTTAGTTTTAGGTGGTAGATCCGAAATATTTTCTGCAACTTCTTTAAGCTTTTCAGCCTCCTGTAAATAGGATTCGCTTAAAGTTTCCTCAGCTTTCGGAAAGTAATGCTTCAGGATGCTTTCTATACAGATGCTTATGATCAGCCCATGTCGATAATAATAACCCGAATTAGAATAAACTATACGCTTGTGTATCTTGTTTAAGATGGTTTTAGGATTATTTTCCAAGAAACGATAATAGCAGGAGAATAGTTCGATGTTTACTTCTGCCTCATCACCCCAGGATCCATTTCGGAAATAAGGCGGGTTAAACAATTGCTGGTTTGCCGGCTTGTCGCGAACTGCCATTTCAACTTCAAATGAATTGTTGTCTCCGAAGAATATACTGTAATAATCAGTGTGTTCAGTACCCATTACAAAGTTAAGTGCATCCGTTACCCGTTTGACAGTTACATTATCAAGGTCATGCTCCACACTTTGAATGTCTAACTGATGTCCGTTTTTTGTGGATTGTAGTGATAGTTTAATGTCCCCGACAGACAGTGCCCAACGCTTTTTAAGGATTGGGAATGGCTGGAGATAGGTCGGGAATGTTGTTTTCTCAAACTCCTGTTCGTTTCCTGCAAAAGAGTAGCTGTCGCCGAAAAGTACAGAGACATGATCTTTCCTAGTAATCTCTTCTGAACGGATGGTAATTCTTGACCTGAAAGTGCAATTGTATATACTGCTTTCGAATTCGTGCTGGAGTTCGACATACTTACATCCATAGTGGTTGCCATGGCTGTCCCTGGCTTCCATCTCATAACAATAATCATCGGCCGAATGCAATTTTCCGGCGGTTGGAAATTGTTCTATTGAAGTCCAGGCATTGATGCTTTCTTCCGTCGGATCTGGTGGGGTGCTGTTTGAGCACTGCTAATTCAAAATTGTAGTTAATTATCTGCAAATGTCCGCTTCCGCTGATCAGTTTGTTTCCGCGTTGCAACTTAATGTTGAGCAGATAGATGTTCAACTGCTGATTGGGCAGATTATCCAACTGCTCGTAAATGGGATTGAATGACCTCATCTCTCGTTGATTTGCTTTTATTTTATTCTGAGTGTATACTTTTGTTTGCCAGTACTTTTTTAGGATCGACTGTAGGAGTACTGAATTGTGCTGGAATGTAAATTCTTAGCACTTTTAATTTGTTCTTCCTTCTGCCATTCTTAAGGTAAGCGACTGCTTCTGAAAATCGAAGTTCATTCACAAATAGCATTTCAGAGCCATCGAGGTACAATTGTTTTTGGTCCTCTGGAACTTTGTGGTTTGACAGGTCGATTTCGTTGACTTTTTCACTGCAGTACGTGTGCAGATCGGTTAACTTCTGATGTATATAGAAGCTAGAGTTATCAATCATTTCTCCGGTCCACTGGGATTCGGTGTCAAGCTGCATCTTAAATTGACTATGTAAGATCTTCGTCTGATAACTATGCCATTGAATGTCATTGTCAGAAATCTTTGTGAAATAGGATTCAGTAAGAAATGCGCCTTCATCTGTGAATTCTTTGAAGGTAACCTTTTTGATTTCAATCAGTTCCATGTACGCGTCCACAAAATCCGGTTTAAATGCGACATTGATGGAGCGGTATTGGTTGCTGCAGCTGGGGTATAGTATTCCCGCTATACTGATGTTACAGACTGCCGTGGTTTTAAACAAGGCGTCATGGGCAATTGTGTCACTTTGTAGGTAACTACCCTCTAAAAATAGTTTACAGCTTTCCCAAAATAGATAGACCTGCGCCTTTTTAAAATATTCGTCTTCATGTTGAAAGATGCGGTGCATTTCTGAATCCAGTTGCTTATTCAGGTCACCAGAAATTTGATGCTCGCCGGTGATCTCCGGTAGAGTAAAATTGGCAAGACTGTACTTAATTCCCTCCCTTACTCTCCATTCTGACAGGAAGATCACATCTCCTTTTTTAGCTGTTGCCCGTTGATCCTCAATTCTTCCATAGCTGTTTTCTGATCCATTGTAGCATAAAACACGGGATAGCCTGGTACACTTGCGCGCTGAAATGTGCCGGTACTGAGTGGGTAGGAGAATGTTTTTATATTGCAGATATCTTCTCCGCTATTTTCTGAGATCACCCTAGTCAGGTAAAGAGTCATCGGAATATCTATGTAAGGACGCACCATGCGTGGAATACGGATGTCGAAAGCTTCCATCGATTGAAGTGCCTCATGCAGATTTAGGTCAGGGTTCAAATCCAAGTGCTTACTCCATTTCTCAAAGCTATCCTTTGTTTGTTTGAGTTCCCTGAGTTTTTCTAAGTGACCCGGGGGTATCATAAGATCTGATGCAACAGGAGATTTTTTTTCCGGTTGCATCATGCTTTTAGGTTTTGATTATTTAGCGTTTTTATTTTCAAGTCTTTCCTGAACAATTTGAGGATGTCTTTTGCCGATTCTCTCAATTCATTTACTTTTTCCTGGTAAAGTTGATGGTCATTTTGATCTACTGCAGTTTCCCCGGAAAAGTATAATATTTCAATAAGCTTTGATAATCTAAGAAGTACTTTCTTAGGAAGAATCACACTTGCTTCAAGGATTTGCACGTTGATTTGTTTGCACTTGCAATCTACCCAAATAGCGTGTTTATCCAGTATTTGAGCGTTGTTTTTGGAGAGTTCTTTTTCAATTTCATCCAACTCCACGATAAGTTCACCTAGGTTTTTGCTGATCTCACGGTAGACTTTAAGTTTCTCGTTAAACATATTGTTCTTGATGTTTAGCGTCTTGTTTAGTCGGTAGTTTTTAAAAGTGAATGCTGTTGCCATTATACCTACCGAAAGGGTGATCAGCGCAGTGAATATCTGTGGGTTCATCTAAGATTTTAAAGGATAAATTTAATAAAATAATATTACCTGAGTTATAAATGGCACATTATAGGCTATTGTTAAACTATAGAAGTTGAATAAAATTGGGTTCATTCATTATTAAATGTAGATTAAGAATGCATTTCCTTGTAATAATCTATGAAATATTGTATTTAGTTCGAGAACAGTTAAATTAGCTCCCTTCTATTCATTAATGGCAAACAAGAAATCCAAGATTGAAATCGAATTAGCTGAAAGGGCTGTCCAGATGGAAAAAGCCATGGCAATCATGGCGGAAGTTGAGGCGTCTTTCAAGTTTATCAAAGTAGGCCTTCTTGATCTCAGGTCCCTGAACGAAGTGGTTTCTAATAACCATGTCGCCCTCCAAATGCTGTCCTCTGGTTTTGAAAGGTTAATTAAGATACTAATTCTTTTGAAGGAGAAACATACAACAGGCAGCTTTCCCGCGCTGAATATTGGTAAATCCTTCTTTAGAAAATACAAAGGTGGTCATGGCATTGATGTAATGTTGGAAGAATTGTTGATTTATAGTGAGGGTGTACCTGAAATGTCAGCTAATAAAATGGTTAAAGAGGATATGCTTTTTCTAAAGGAGGATAAAGATTTCCTGCTGTTTATGCACCTGTTGACTGAATTTTCAATTGTCCAGAGGTATTTTTATATCGATACCATCGTGATAGAAAAGGAAAACCCGGAAATAAATCCATTCAAACTTTTTACAAATTTTATATATGGTTTTTTGAAGGGCATCGATCAAAGTCAGATGTCCTACAAGGAAGCAGATACTTTAGCGATCAAAATGACTATTTCATGTGTTGAGAAGGGTATCAGAGGAATATCCAGGTTTTTTACGCATGGATTTGGCAGTTTGGGAAGACAATACTATGCTGATTTTTCCAGTTTTATCCTCTTGAGGGATGAAGACTTAGGGAAAATCAAATATGCTGAGCCGTCGGTGGCTAAATGCGAAGGGTATGTTCCAATTAAAAAGGGGTCATTGAAGTACTTTAAATTGATCAGTCTGTCAAAGACTAGGGTTTTGAAATCTTCCGACTTCGCCGAATGGACATTTGACATTGACAAGATCAAAATTATATATGCAGGGGGAATACTTTATTTGGCCGAGATAGGAAATGAGGTTTTCGCATTGACTACTCATACCAGCAATCATTTTGAAATTCCAAACTATTTTAAAAGTAAGCATTTAAAGCCACGGGCACACGCCATATTTTTAATGGACGAGGCTAAGAAATTAAATTCTAAAGGTTAATCGCTATTATAGAAATGGAAAATCCAGACAAATATGTGTCTTATGCTGAATCCACGGAGGAGGCGTTAAAACTTGCGGAAGAATGGAAGGTTGAAGGGCGGTTTGATGTTTTCAGGGGGCAGGCAAGATGTTGGCCTTTGCTTTCCAGTCTTCACAGTATGGGTGATTCTTGATTTAACGAGATGACAGATCGGTCGCTATTGCTATATCACTTCACACACGGTAATCCGGTCTTGAAGGAGTATCTAACAATATCGATCACTTTTTCGCAATCGCCAAGCATTACGGCTTTGCTACCAATCATGTTGATTTTACAACAAATCCAAAAATGCTTCGGCCCACTATTTCAGAAACCCTTTTCTATGATGTTGAAACGGTTTTTTAGCTAATTTTCGTTAGCTATAGTGTCAAAGGCTTGGTCCTTTTGGCAGGATTTATATAATTAAGCAGTTTCTTACACCGCATTAAAAAACTCAAATAAATTTACAGTACTTGCGATATTCAGTTTCTTTCTTAATCTATATCTCCCAACCTCTACACCCCTGGGAGATATTTTCATTAGTGTAGCTATTTCCTTAGTTGAAAGGTTCATTTTAAGATAGGCAGATAAGCGTAGCTCAGTGCTGGTTATCGACGGAAATTTGTCTTTCAGATGTTTGATGAAATCTACGTGTACTCTATCAAAATGGACAGAAAATTGTTCCCAACTGTCATCAGATTTTTCTTCGGCATTAAGCAGCCTGATGATCTTATTAAAGTCGGCGGTTTGGGTATCATCCTTAAGTTCATTCTTAAGCTTGAATAGTTCATTCTTGATCTTGGACATCATATCTGCCTTTTGTACCAGATGCATGGTGTTAGAAGCTAATTCCGAGTTTTTGGTTTCAATTTCAAGTTCTAACTTTTCATTTTTGAGATTGATGATTTCCTTTTCAGACTTATCCATCTCCAATTGATGCATATATTGAATATGCTCCTGTTCTTTTTGAAAAGCAATCCGTTGGTTCATGATTTTTCTCTGTTGCCTTTTGTACACCAGATAAATAATGCTTAAGAAAATTAAGCCATACACCAGGTAGGCCACAATGCTTTGGTACCAGGGCGGCAGAATATCAAACTTATAAGTGGCTGCAGACGATTCGTTGCCCAGGTTATCCTGTGTT
>Ga0247814_10002204_pt1 | contig 10854 bp, 8 predicted proteins | sample UWRJL179409R1_FD_179947 | JGI IMG/M metagenome (GOLD analysis project Ga0247814, IMG submission 179947) | Plant litter microbial communities from Arlington Agricultural Research Station in Wisconsin, United States - UWRJ-L179-409R-1 | ecosystem: Environmental > Terrestrial > Plant litter >... | reverse complement strand
GCAATGTGGGTCGCCTGCCGGGTACTGCGGCGCTTCTGGCGTCGCGACGGCGCAACCATGGACGGCGCGTACGCCGTGCGCGGCCGCGGCAAGGGCTTCCCTCATCGATCTCAACAGAAATCAGCCGGATCGGACGTGTTTGCGACATGGGCGAGCGCTCGACCGAATGGCTGAAACGCCCACCAAAAAAATCTTCATCAATTGCATGCAACTACCTGCCGATACGCGTCACTTATAAATGTGCTCATCTGGAGCACGCCAACTTCCAAAGGAAAACCATCATGTTCCCACTCCTCGGCGCAGTCGCTCCTCAAGTTTTGTCCACCGTTGTCGGCATGGCAACCGGTGGCGGCGGCGGCGAGCCAAAACCAGCACCCGCCCAGAGCAGCGACAATATCTAAGTTGTACCGGCCACCCGCGCAAGCGGGTGGTCGGAATGGTTCAATGCCGGACAGAGACCGCTGGTTGACGTCCGGTTCAGTCACTGCCCGGTTGCGCCGATTTGTGGCGACGCTTCGTCATCACTCGCCCCCTTGGCGAGCAACTCGTCCACCAGGCTGCGCTCCGGAATACCGCTGCGCGCGCCAAACCTCGATACTGCCATACTGGCTGCCGCGCACGCGAAACGCAGGCACGCCGTCAATCCACGCCCTTCGAACAGTGCTGCCAGAAACGCGCCATTGAAGCAGTCCCCCGCACCGGTGCTGTCGACCAGCTGCGCCGGAAAGGCAGGACAGCTGCCCTCGTCGCGTGCAGTCACGGCCAGCGCGCCGGCCGCGCCACACGTGACCACCAGCACCCGCGGTCCCTTGGCCAGCAAAGCGCGCATGTCGGCAAGCCTGGCGAGCTTGCCGAAGATGGTGCGATAGCTTGTGTCGTTCATGAAAACCACATCGGCCATGCCGAGCAGACGATCCATGTCCGCCGGCCCCGGCACCATTGCCGCCTCCACGTCGATCGCCACCAGCGTGCGCGACCGGCGCGCCATCGCGTGCACCGTGTCGAACTCGGCGAAATCGTACGGCATGGCGTACAGAAGCGCGCTGACAGCAAGCGCCGGCGCCAGCCTCTCCGGCGCGAACCGCGCGCCCTCCATGGGGGTGTACACCAGTGCTTTTTCCCCGCGGTCTTCGAGGATGATCAGCGCCGTTGCGGAAGCGCTGCGCTCCAGCGTGCGCACGTTGCCGGTGTCCACCCCGAAGCGTGCATACTCGGCCAGGAGGAACCGACCGTTTGAATCGTCGCCCACCCGGCCGAACGCCTGCACCCGGCATCCCATTCTGCCGGCGGCGCAGGCGGCATTGGCCACCGTGCCGCCGGCGAAGCTGCCGAGCTGCCGCCCCAGTACCTTTTCGTCGGACACCGGCACGCGCTGCACCCCAAATACCAGGTCGATGTTGGGGTCGCCGTAGGCCAGCATGTCGAACGGGCGCCCTGGCTGCCACAGGCCAGCAAGCATACCCGGGCTGGCCGGTCCATCTGCGATGCGTTTCATGTCAGTGTCGCTCCCCGGCCACGCCAAAGATCAGGAAGCGGGTCGGCGCGCCGCTGAAGTTGTTGTCAGAGGCGAGTACCAGAGAGCGGCGGCCGTCGGCCAGCACCGGGCCCCACGCCATCGCTTCGTAATTGTCGCGCCATGCGGTTGGCAGTTGCGCGCTGTCGAACAGCAGCCGCTTCGCTGCCGGCCGCGCAGAAGCAGCATCAAGCGCACCGGCCGGATCGACGGTCGTTGCACCGGTGAGGTCAATGTCGTACAGGCGCACGTGAAAATCGAATGATCGAGGTCCGGTCTGGGCGCCGCCGCGTTCAAGCACCAGCAGGCGCCGGGGTCCGTAGGCGAGGATCTCGGCAACACCATTGTCGCTGGCCCCGCTGGCGAAGACGGGCGGTGCGGCCTCGTCAAGACGGTAAGCGTACTGGGCCACAAGTCGCCCTGCCCGGTCCACCAGGCTGAAGCGGGTCAGCGCCGCATGCGCCGGGCCGCTGACGGGCCCGTCCTGCAACAGCGGCGCCTCCATCGCCACCCACAGCTGTTGGCCGTCGGGCGTGAAGCTCAACCCTTCCGGTCCCAGGTTGCTGCGCCCGCCGCATGCGCAATCGGGCTGGATCTGCAGCGATTGCGGCAATGGCAGCTCCGACTGATAACGTCCGTCCATGCCTGCGCGGCGCACGAAGCTGGGGATGCCTGCCTCGCGATCGCCTTCGCTGGCGTACCACAGGCTGCGCGCAAGTTGATCGATGCGCAGCGCTTCAACGTCGGCCACCAGGCCCAGGGCGGGCCCTGCGCCACGCGCGGCGTACGGGCCGCCGCCGAACTGGGTCCAGGCGTGCATGGAGACGATCGCGACACTGCTTGCGTCGCCAGGATCGATATCCATGCGGGCACGGTAGAAGCGCGCCGGCCCGTGCTCGCCGCGGTCGTCGCTGGCCAGCAACCATATCCCGCTGGCGCGGTCGTAATCGATGCCGGAGATGCCACCGACCAGGCTGGGGCCTTCGCGCGCATCGCCGGCAATCTGGCGCATACCGACGAGGCGAACCTCAAGCACCGGCTCGGCGCGCGGTCGGGGATCGGGGCCGGCACAGGCGCCCATCGCCTGGCTTCCCAGCAGGCAGCTGATGGCGCGGCGCCAGCGCGAGTGCATGCCTGTCATGGCAAGCGCGCGATGGCGCCAGCGACCAGCGCGAGCAGCGCGTTGTTGTCCACTGCCAGCATGGCGTGCGCGTTGACCGGGCCGGGCGCGTCGTCGCGCTCGCTGAAAAAGGCGCAGGCATGGCCCGCCGTGGCACCTTCGCGCCAGTCCACCTTGACGTGGCAGTCGGCGCCGATGAACAGCTCGGGCTGCGCCAGCCACGCCACCGGGCAGGCGTCGTGCAGCAGCGGGTCCTGCAGCGCGTAGGCGGCCAGCATGGCCCCGGCGGCGCGCCCGCAGGTATTGTCGGCGCGCGAAAATGCCGCTATCCAGTCGGGCGGCATGATGGCCTGGCTGGTCACGTCGAGCGGAAACAGCGTCAGCGATGCGCCGGCGTCGAGCACCATTTGCGCCGCCACCGGGTCCCCATAAAAGTTGAACTCCGCCGCTGGTGTGATATTGCCCGGCACGCGCAACGCGCCGCCCATCACGAGCACGCGGCCTGCGCGTGCCAGGCTGCCGGGCGCAAGCATCTCGCACATGGCAAGGTTGGTCAGCGGCCCGATGGCGATCAGGTCGATGCTGCCGGCGGGCGCCTCTTGCAGCAAACGGGCCATGTGCGTGGCTGCGTGGCCTGGCTGAATGGGCCCATGGGCGGGCAACTCCACGCCGCCCAGTCCATCCTCGCCGTGCACCAGATTGCAGCGCGCTTTGCGATAGCCGAACGGCCGTGCGGCGCCCGCGTAGACCGGCACCGACGACATTCCGGCCAGGTCCAGAATGCGGCGGGCGTTGCGCGCCGTGGTGGGCACCGGGCGATTTCCGGCAACCGCCGTGACGGCCAGCAGTTCCAGCTGCGGCAGTCCTGCCGCCAGCAACAGGGCCAGTGCGTCGTCGATACCGGGATCGCAGTCGACAATCAGTTGACGGGTCATGCATAGTCTCCATCGTGGGTAGGGTTGGTGCAGCGCCGGCTGGTGGTGGCGGCTGGCGCACGCGGGGCAGGCACGCTCAGGCCGGGACAGAACGATCCGAACGTGGTCACCAACGCTTTATCTGCTTGATTGCGCATTGCGATCCTTTGTCATGCCGGGCCCGATGCCGATGCCGACGCAGTGCTCGCTGCGGTTACGGTTGCAGTCGTATTGCGCAACGCCAGCTGCGCCAGCCGGGCAGCGAGCGCCTCCAGTGCGTACTCTGCATTCACGGCACAGAAGTCCGCCAGCATATCCTGTGGCAGCGCTGCGCGCCCGTGCATGGCGCCGGCAATCGCGCCGGCCATGGTGGCGATCGAATCGGTATCGTTGCCGGCCGAAGCCGCCAGGCTGATGGTGCGCATCGGATCGGCGCCTGCGTAAGCCAGGATCGCCAGCGCCGCCGGCACCGATTCGGCGGCCAGCACCGAATTGCCCACTTCGCGCTCCAGCCTCTCCAGGAAACTGCGGTCATCCTGTTCGCTCCGGGCGATCAGCAATGCAATGCGGGTGCGTGCCAAAAAGTTCGGACCGGCCACCACGCGTGCATGGCGCCGTGCCAGCACTTCGCCGCGTGCGCCGCCATCGAGCGCCGCTTGCAGCACCTGGGGCAACCCCGCGCCGGTCAGTGCGGCCGAGCAGGCGGAGGCAATCGCACAAGCGGCCGAGATGGCGACGTCGGTATCGTGCGACGGCAGGCAGGTAATGAGCGCCTGCGCGCAAGCCGCTTCCGGATTGCCAGGGTGGAGCAGACCTGCCGGTGCAACCCGCATCGCTGCGCCGTTGGTGGTGCCCACCGTCGTCATCTTGCGACGCGAGGCACCGATCACACCGACTGTGGCCGTGTCGCGGCCTTCGCGCAAGGCCTGCACGATGCCGGCCGTGCTGGGACCCATGAAGCCCGCTTTCGGGCTGTGGTCGGCCCAGTCCAGCAGGCAAGCGACCCAACCGGCCTGGTCGAGCGTGCCGTCCGCGCGCGCAAGCGCCGCCGCCAGGTAGTACATCTGGCTGGCGTCATCCGTCACTTCGGCGCGCAAACCGGCATTGGCCCCGGCAAAGGTGTCGTCGGCAGGCACGACGAACTGCTGCACCAGGCCGCCATGGGCCGTGAAGATTTCGGCGATGGTCCATTGTTCGGTGGGTGCGCCAAGCGCGTCGCCCATGCCGCCCAATATCAGCGAGGCATAGATACGGTCCTGTAAAAAATCGAGTGTCACTATTGGTATCCTGATGAAAGAAAAATGAGCCCGGTGCTAGCGACCGCGCCGGCCGCGCCGCCGCCAGCCCGTCAGGGCCAGCACGGCGATGGTCAGCGCCGGCGGCAGCATGTACACCAGCTGGGGCGGCAGCGTGGAGGTGCCCAGGCGCGTGGCGGCCACTGCCGCCGCGCCGAACAGGAGGGCCGCCGCGCCGACGCCGCCCAGGCTGCGCCGACCGACGAACACCGCCGCCAGCGCCAGAAAACCGCGTCCGGCCGTCATATCGGCCTGGAACAACGTCAGGTAACCCATGCTCAGGTAGATCCCGCCAAGACCGGCCAGCGCGCCGCTGGCCAGCAGAGCGACGTAGCGCATGCGCTTGACGGGGATGCCGGCGGCGTGGGCGGCAGCCGGATTCTCGCCGGCAGCGCGCAGCCATGCCCCGGCGCGGGTATGGCACAGGAACAGCCACAGCGCGCCGACCACGAAGGGCGCAGCCCAGATCAGCACATGGTGGCCGCGCCCTTCTTCGCCATTGACCAGCAAATCCAGCAGCGGCAGGCCAGCCAGGCCGCCGATCCTCAGGCTTGGCAGGGGCGGCGTGGCGATACCCGCGGTCGAGCCCTTGTCGCCCACCAGTTCGGCCAGCAGGAAGATGGTCAGACCGCCCGCCAGCAAATTGAGTGCGATGCCGACGACGATCAGGTCGGCCCCGCATTCGAGGTGCAACACAGCCAGCACGCCAGCGAGCAGCAGTGCCGCCGCCAAGCCCATCGCCGCGCCCCACCAGGGCAGCAGTTCGACTGGCAGCTGCGCGGGCGCGTGGATGGCGCCGATCACGCCTGCGAACGCGGCCACCAGCATGATGCCTTCGAGCGCCACGTTGATGCTGCCCGACAGTTCCGACAGCAGGCCGCCCAGCGCCGCGTACATCACCGGCGTGGCGGCGCGCAGAACCGCCAGCGCGACCACCAGCGCGGTGCCGGCCCAGCCGGCCAGTTCCAGTGTCATGGACGTCGGCATGGTCATGCGTGCGCCCTCCTTGCGGCCAGCCTGCGCATCCACGCGGCCAGCGGCCAGCGTTGCGCCACCACCAGCAGGATCACCAACGCCTGGATGACCAGCGCGATCTCGCGCGACACATCGGTGCTGCGCTCCATCGCCTGCCCGCCGGCGCGCAGCCAGGCATAGAAAAAAGCGGCCGGCACCACCGAGCGCGGCTGGTGGCGCGCCAGCAGCGCTACCAGCAAGCCCTCGAGCCCCAGGCCCGGCGTCAGGTCGACCGGCAGGCGCTTGAGCAACGCATGACCGACGTGAAATCCTGCCAGACCGGCCAGCGCACCGCCCAGCGCCATCGACAGCACCACCGCGCGCCCGACCGGCAGGCCGGCGGCATGGGCGAAGTCGGGCGCGGAACCGGTGACGCGGATCTCATAGCCCAAGGTGGTGCGGCCGAGCAGCAGCGCGGTGGCCAGCGCGGCCAGGGGCGCTGCGACCAGCATCCAGGTGACGTTGGTCTGCGCCAGCAGCGGCGCGAAAGTGGCCTTATCGGGAAAGAAGGCGGTGGCCGGAAAGCCGGCGTTCGGGTCGCGCAGGCAGTACAGGATCACCAGCCGGTAAAACTCGATGGCGATCAGGTTGAGCATCAGGCTGACCACCATTTCGTTGGCGCCGCAGCACTGTTTGAGCACCCCGGTGGCGCCGCCCCACAAAAAGCCTGCCAGCATGGCCGCGGCGGCGCACAGGAGCAGCGCCAGCCAGCCCGGCCCGGGCCAGTACAACGCCACCACGGCCCCGGCCAGTGCGCCGAGGAACAGCTGGCCATCGGCGCCCAGCGAAAACTGGCGGGCCCGGAATGGAATGGCGACCGCCAGCCCGAGCAGGCTCAAATTGACGGTATCTTCCAGCACGGTACCAAAGCGCACCAGCCGATGCCAGTGCCAGGCGCCGTCGGTCCCATGGCGCAGTTCTGGCAGCGCGCCTGTGAGCAAAATGAGCCAGGCGCGCAGAGGCTCGCTGCTCACGCATGCCATTAGCGCAAGGCCCGCCAGCAGGGCCACGCCGATGGCGGCGATCAGGCGCATACTGCGGGCGCGAGGCAACAGTGAGTACATGGCTGCCTTCATGGCGCCGCTTTCGCCAGCGCGGCGTCATGGGAATGCCGGGGCCCGGCGTGAGCCGGGCTGTGCGCTCCCGTCATGCATGCAGCCAGCGTGTGCGCTTCGGCCTGGCCGCGGCGGAAATGGCCCGCGATGCGTCCACGGTACATCACGGCGATGCGGTCCGACAGCAACAGCACCTCGTCGAGGTCGGCCGAAATCAGCACGATTGCTGCGCCGGCCTCGCGCAGCGCCAGTAACCGGTCGCGCAAAAACGTCGCCGCGCCGATGTCGACGCCGCGCGTGGGCTGGCAGGCGACCAGCACGCGTGGCCGGCTCTCGAGCGAACGCGCCAGCACGATCTTTTGCATATTGCCCCCGGAAAGTGTGCCGATGGCCTGCTGCGGTCCGTCGGCCTTGACGCGGAACGCGGCGATCATGCGCCGGGCGGCGGCATCGACAGCGCCAGGCTGCAGCCAGCCGCGCAACGACAGCGGCGCGCGCGCGTAAGTGGAAGCGATGGCGTTGTCGGCGATCGACAGGTCAGGCGCGGCGCCATCGTGCAGGCGGTCGGCCGGAACCACTGCCACGCCGCAGCGCAACGCCGCGCGCACGCCGGCGCCAGTGTAGTCGACCTCAATGCCGTCGACCCCGCCCACGCCCACGCTGCCGGCGTCCGGCGCGTGGCCCGACAGCACCTTCGCCAGCAGATGCTGTCCGTTGCCCTCGACCCCGGCGATGCCGAGGATTTCTCCGGGCGCGACGTCGAAGCTGACCCCGTCCAGGCATTCGGCCGTACCAGTGCGCAGCACCAGCTGCTGTACCCGCAGCCGCGCCGCCGCCCTGGCCTGCGTACCGCCCGCTGTGTCGACTGGCGCCGGGGTGTTCAGCATGTTCAGGTTTGCCACCGGCTGGCCCACGATCAGCGACGCCAATCCGGCGGCGCTGGCTTCGGCAGAAACGCCGCTGCCCACCACGCGGCCCGCGCGCAGCACCGTGTAGCGGTCCGCCACATCGAGCACATCGGAGATCTTGTGGGTAATTAGCAGCACGGTCAGCCCGGCATCGGCCAGCGCGCGCAATGCGCAAAATAGCGAGACGGCTTCATCCTGGCTCAGCACCGCGCCCGGTTCGTCCAGCATCAGGAGGTCGGCGCCACGGTACAGCGCCTTGATGACTTCGACACGCTGCTGTTCGCCCAGGGACAGCGAGGCCACCAGCGCCAGCGGATCGACTTCCAGGCCATAGCGGCGCGACAGATCACGCGTTGCGCGCACGGCCTCTGCCTGGCGCAGCCAGCCCAGGCGCGCCGGTTCGGCGCCCAGCACCACATTGCGCGCCACCGAGAACGAGGCGATCAGCTGGACGTGCTGCGGCACCAGGCCGATGCCGGCGGCAATCGCCGTCGCCGGGGCATTGAAGCGCACCGCCTTCCCGTCCAGCAGGATCGTGCCGGCGCTGGGCTGCTCCAGACCATACACCATCTTCATCAGGGTCGACTTTCCGGCGCCGTTCTCGCCGATCAGCGCATGGATTTCGCCGCGCGCCAGTTGCAGGTCGACGCCGTCCACGGCCAGCACGCCATTCGCGGTCCCGTTCGAATAGTGTTTGCTGACCGAGCGCAGTTCGAGCCGCCAGGGCAGGGTGGAAACGGGTTTGATGACGTTCATGGTTGCTGCCTTGCCGGACCTGGCGATGTTGGGTCGAACGCGCTGGGAACGACCAGCGTGCCGGCCACGATGGCCGCGCGCTGGGCATCGAGTTGCGCCGTCAGCTCGGTCGCAGCGCGCACCGGCAAGGCGGCCAGTACGCTGGAATACGGCGCCAGCCGCACGCCGCCTTCGGCCAGGCCAATCGATTCGAGCTGGCCATACGCCAGCTTGCCGGACAGCGTCAGGCGCAGGGCCCGCACCAGGCCCACGTCGACCTGTTTCATGACGGAGGTGACAATGGCCGCCGCGCGCGCCGGATCGCGTTCGCGGTAGAGCGCATACTGGTCCATGTCGACGCCGATGGCGTAGCGGCGCGCCTGCGCGGCCGCTTCGTTGACGCCCTGCCCGGTGGCGCCAGCGGCGTGGAATACCACCCCGGCGCCACGGCTGAATTGAAGTTTGGCGATTTCCTTGCCGGCTGCCGGGTCGGAAAACGCATTGGCATATTGCACTTGCAGCGCAAGTGCAGGCGCCGCAGCGCGCACGCCGGCGGAAAATCCGGTGATGAAGTCTTCGATGACGGGCAGCTGCATGCCGCCCACCACGCCGGCGCCGGCGCCGGGCGGCACGCCGGGCAAACCGCGCTGCAGCAGGCGTGCAGCCATGAAGCCGGCCAGGTAGGCGCCTTCGTTCTGGCGAAAGCGCATGGAATAAACGTTGGAGCACGCGCAGCGCGCATAGTCCACCTGGGCGTCGTAGACGATGAAGCGGATGGCAGGATAGTGCGGCGCCAGTGCTTCCACATACGGCGCCACGGTAAAAGTGCCGGCGATGACAACGTCGTAGTCGCCACTGTCAGCCAGGTCAGTCAATGCGGCACGCCAGCGGGTCGGGTCGGTCCCGCCCTCCACCACGCGCGCCCTGACCGGCATGCTGGCGGCGGCCTGGCGCACGCCGTGCGCCGCCGAATCAAAAAACGATTTGTCACCCAACGTGCCGTTGACGAAGAGTGCCACCCGCAGCGAGGTAAAGGCGCCGCGTTGCCCCCCTGCTCGACCATCGAAGCGCGTATCAGGCATCGGCTCGAGCCGATGCGCCAGCGCGTTCAATCCGTACAGCAGGGCGAGCGTCGTCACCGTCCAGAAAAGGACGGCGGCCCAGCGTGTGGCCCGGCTGTCGTTCATGTTCGCTTTGCCTTTCTTGACAGGACGCGCCGCTGATCAAAAACGCGAGCGCAGCGTGGCGAACAAGGTGCGCGGGCTACCGAGGAAATAGCGGCCCGAGCTCAGTGGATTGGAGGTTGTCAGTTCCACCCCAACGCCGCCAAGGTAACGCTTATCCGTCAGGTTGTCGATGTTGACCGACAGCTCCACATCGCGCATCCAGGCCAGGCCCAGTTGCGGACGGTAGCTGGCGCTCAGTCCGATCAGCGTATAAGCCGGCAGGTACTCGCGCGGATAGCTGGCAGGTCCCCCTGTCACCACGGTGTTGGACACGTCGCCGTAGGTACCGGCCGCTTCGCCCATGTATTTGGCGTTGAGCGCCAGGCGCCACTTGCCGGTCGGCTTCCAGACCGCCTCGGCGAAGGCGCTGCGGCGTGCCGCACCCAGCACCGGATCACCTGCGCGGATGCCTTCGGCCGGGGTGTCGGTGGTGTACTTGGCGCGGTTGTAGCCGTAGTTGGCGTACAGCTCAAGGAACGTGCCTGCCATGCGGCCGGTCAGCTCGAAACCGCGCGAGCTGATGCCGCCCTGATTCAGGAAGGTGGTGGTGGCGTCGCGCGAAAAGATGTCGCCATTCGGATTGCCGTTCTGGATCGAGATGCGGTCGCGATAATCGATGTCGTACGCCGTTGCCGCCAGGCCGAAGCCGCGACGCTGCCAGCGCAGGCCGATATCCTTGTTCACCGAGGTTTCCGGCTTGATGCCGGCCTTTGCGTCGACCGCCGCGGTGCCTTCGAACACGGTGTCCGGAATGGCGCTGAAGTTCTTCGAACCGCTGGCGAACGCTTCCAGCTCGTCGCTGATGCGGTACAGCGCGGCCACTTTCGGGAGCGGCTTGGACGACACGCGCAGCGAACGGGTACCGTTGAATTCTACCGGCGAAGCATACGACTCGCGAAAGCGCTGGTAGGTGGCGCCCAGGTCGATTTCAACCCGGCCGTCCAGCAGTGTCATCTTGTCCTGGGCGTAGACCATCGCCGTGTCGGACGTATAGTGACGGTCCTGGGTGATCGAGTACAGGTCGTCCTGGATGTATGCGTTGCTGACCGCTGGATCGGTGGTGCCGAACCAGTT
>Ga0247814_10002196_pt1 | contig 10869 bp, 5 predicted proteins | sample UWRJL179409R1_FD_179947 | JGI IMG/M metagenome (GOLD analysis project Ga0247814, IMG submission 179947) | Plant litter microbial communities from Arlington Agricultural Research Station in Wisconsin, United States - UWRJ-L179-409R-1 | ecosystem: Environmental > Terrestrial > Plant litter >... | reverse complement strand
ATCAGCATGGCAGTTATTGATCTTGCTTGTCGCAGAATCCTGGAGTCGAAATACAAATTAGGATTATTTGCTGATCCTTATAAATATGTTGACGAAGAAAAAGCAAAGACTGAAATACTTTCTCAGAAAAACAGGGCTGATGCGAAAAGAATTGCTGAAGCATCTATGGTGTTGTTAAAAAACAACAATCAGTTATTGCCACTGAAAAAGAACGCAAAAATAGCTTTGATTGGTCCGCTGGCAGATAATAAACGTGACATGATAGGAAACTGGAGTGCTGCGGGCGACTGGAAACTGGCAATCAGTGTGATGGAAGGTTTGAAAAATGTAGCTCCTGAAATGGACATTACTTATGCTAAAGGGGCGAACCTGGTAGATGATCCTGCAATTCTAAAACAGATCAATGCCAATGGCGCTGATATTGTAGCGGATGAAAAAACACCTGAAAAACTGATCAGTGATGCTGTTTCTGCCGCTAAAAAAGCTGATATCGCTGTAGTAGTATTGGGAGAAAGCGCGATTATGGGTGGTGAGGCAACGAGCAGAACCAACCTGGATTTATTGCCGAATCAAAAAGAACTGTTAAAAGCATTAGCTGCAACAGGCAAACCAATCGTATTGGTCTTAATGAATAGTCGCCCTCTTACCCTAACATGGGAAGATGAGAATATCCCGGCGATATTGGAAACATGGTTCTCTGGAACAGAATCAGGAAATGCAATTGCTGATGTATTGGTAGGTAACTACAACCCTGCAGGTAGACTGACTGCTACTTTCCCAAGAAACGTTGGTCAGATTCCATTGTATTACAACCATAAAAACACTGGTCGTCCTTACGATGGACTATCCAATGAAAAATTCAAATCCCGCTACATTGACAGTTCAAATGATCCTTTGTATCCATTCGGATATGGATTGAGTTATACCACATTTAGCCATTCACCAATAAAACTAAATAAAGCAACTCTCGCTGCAGGACAAACTATTCAGGCTACTATTGAAGTGAAAAATACAGGTAACTTTGATGGTGAAGAAGTAGTACAACTATATCTTCAGGATATATACGGTTCTGTAACACGACCTGTTAAAGAGTTAAAAGGATTCCAAAAGATGTTTATTAAAAAGGGAGAAACTAAAACAGTTACGTTTACCCTTACTGAAGAAATGCTTAAATTCTATAATTCGGATTTGAAGTTCGCTGCTGAAAAAGGAGATTTCAATTTGTATATAGGTGCCAATTCAAGAGATAATCAGGCATCACGTTTTAGCTTTACGAAGTAGATATTTATAAACGTATAATTAACATTTATTAACAAAGCCCTGGGAGAATTCTCAGGGCTTTGTTATTTAAACATGAATTTTGAGATTCTTAAGTGTAATTATTACACCAAATAAAACGCACATTATGACACAATAAACGCACATTTTCACACAAAGTGTGAAATATATTATTTTAATCTCTTGCATTTAAATACTTTTTTATTAGATTAGAGATAGCAAAAAAGAACAAACCAGATATTAACAATTTTTGAACAGGTAAAACATTTCAGCATGTTTATCAGGTAATTCCTATTGCATTTTTTAAGCTGCTCCTGTCCGTATATTTCGTACCCTTCCCCCTCCCCTTTTTTCCGCGCTCATTCACCCTAATTTCAACAAGATTATATGTAAAAACCTTTATAACTATTTAACCCAAACCAAATATTATCTTATGCAACAAAATCTACTACTTTTCAAGAGGAGTGTTATGCTCCTGCTTATGAGTTTGTGCCTCGCTGTGAACGTACAGGCCCAGACTAAAATCACCGGAAAGGTCATAGCCGGAGATGACAAAACGCCAATTATCGGTGCCTCCGTAAAGGTCAAGAATGCCCCGGGAGGAACGATCACAGATGCCAACGGTATTTTCGCTTTAAATGTAGGCCCCAACACCGTATTGGTAATTTCCTTTGTAGGTTATTCACCAAAAGAAGTTACCGTAGGCACACAAACCACTTTGAACGTTACACTTGATCCGGTTAAAAATGATCTAACAGAGGTTGTTGTGACTGGTTATACGTCTCAACGCAAAAAGGATTTAACAGGTGCGGTTGCGGTGGTAAATATCGCACAGTTGAAATCACAGCCTGCTGCAAGTGCTGTTGAAGCCTTACAAGGTAAAGCACCAGGCGTACAGATTGTTAGTGATGGTGCGCCAGGGTCTACTCCTCAAATCCGCGTAAGGGGCTTCAGTACCATCAATAACAACGATCCGCTATATGTAATTGATGGTGTGCCTTATGAGGGGAAACTTTCCTGGTTAAACCAAAATGACATTGAGAGCATGCAAGTGCTAAAAGATGCATCTTCAGCCTCAATTTATGGAGCAAGAGCAAATAATGGGGTTGTCATCATTACAACTAGAAAAGGAATTGCAGGGCCACCAAAAATAACTTTAGATGCATATTATGGTATATCAACACCGAGAAAAAGTACTTTTCCTGAAATGATGAATCCTCAACAATATGCAGAATATATGTTTCAGGGTTATCGTAATGCGGGTCTAACACCTGCTGCAGGGACCAATTATGGAAGCGGAGCAAATCCTACATTGCCCGAATATCTGTACGCAGGTACAGCTGATAATTTTCAATCTGGTCAAGCTGTAACTCCAGCCTTCTCAGATCCTTCAAAATATCGCTATTCACGGGATCCAAAATTAAATTATCAGATCACAAAAGCAAATCAGCAGGGAACCAATTGGTTTGATGAAATTACAGAATCTGCACCAACCCAGAGCTATCAGTTAAGTTCTAGTGGTGGTGGTGAAAATGCCACTTATGCCTTTGGTGGTGGGTATTTGAAACAACAAGGGACAATCAAACATACGGGTTTTACCAGATACAATTTCCGCTCTAACACTACATTTTCTGCCTTAAACAAACATTTCCGTTTTGGAGAAAATGCACAGTACAGTTATTCTGAAGGCTTTGGTTTTGGTGTAAATCCAAATGTTGCGGGAGGATATCAGGATGAAGGTAGTGCTGTAGGATTTGCTTACCGCATACCTACAATTATTCCTGTTTATGATATTGGTGGCAATTTTGCTGGCACACAAGGAAGCAGGCTGGGAAACGCAGAAAATCCACTGGCTATATTATATCGCGCTAAAGATAACGTCAATAGAAGCAACTTTTTTTTCGGAAATGTATTTGCAGAGGCAGACATTATTGAAGGACTGATTGCAAAAACAAGTTTTGGAGTACGTTATGAAAACTATAATGGTATTACGATGCGTTACCCTAATCTTGAATTTATTGAGGGTAATAACTCCAATAATATCAATGAATTCCAAGGATATAATACAGAATGGACCTGGACAAACACTTTGACCTACAGCAAAGTACTGGACAAACACAGATTTAATTTATTAGCTGGTACTGAGGCTATCCGCAGTAGAAGCAGACAACTGAATGCAGGAAGAAACGACTTCTTCTTGCTGGGCAATCCTGACTACAGTTATGTAGGGGTAGGTACATCTGGTATCAGTAATTCATCAATGATCGATCCTGCAATTGCTGGTTTGGTAGGTTCATTATTCTCTGTTTTCGGCAGGGCAGATTATGCATTCAATGACAGGTATTTAGCTAGTGCTACTATTCGCCGTGATGGTTCTTCTAATTTTGGAGATAATAATAAATATGGCTATTTCCCATCAGCAAGTGTAGCATGGAGAATTTCAGAAGAAGACTTCCTTAAAAACACGAAGATATTTGATGACTTAAAATTACGTGTAGGTTATGGTGCGACAGGTAATCAGCGGATTCCTTCAAATAACTTCCAGAATCGCTTCCAGAGTACTCTTCCAACATCAGCTTATCCTATAAATGGAGGTAATCAGGTAGTTGCGGGTGTACGTCAGGCAAGTTATGCTAATCCGGATATCAAATGGGAATCCTTAAAATCACTGAACATTGGTGTTGATTTTACTATTGCTAAAGGTGTAATTGATGGATCGGTTGATTGGTACAGTAAAAAAACGAGTGATATGCTTTATCCTGTTCCATTGCCTTCAACAGCAGTAGGTATGGGTGGATCACCTTACGTTAATATCGGCGATATGAGCAATAAGGGTATAGAACTTTCCCTTGGATACCATTATGGAAAAAGCAATGATAATCCTTTCAAATTTGACGCTGTAGTGAATTTGTCAAGGAATGTGAATGAAATAACGAAACTGGGAAATACAGTATCACGTCAGATTTACGGTACGTTCAGAAGTATCCAGACAAGTATACTGCAGACAGGAAGTCCTTTTGGTTCATTCTTTGGTTATCAAACTGCAGGTATTTACCAGAGTACTGCTGATATTGCGAATAGTCCTTCATATGCTGGAGCAAGAATCGGTGGATTAAAATACCAGGATATCAATGGTGATGGTCTGATCACACCTGATGATAGAACAATCATTGGAAATCCTAACCCGAATTTTATATATTCATTAAGCCTGAATGCATCTTACAAGAACTTTGATATTGTAGCTTTCTTTAATGGAGTACAGGGTAATGATATCTATCAGGCAACACGGTATTTTACCGATTTCCCAACATTTGATGGTGCAAGAAGCACACGTCTGCTTGACGCATGGAGTCCGACAAATACAGGAAGTAATATCCCATCACCTTATTTTGGCACTACCAGCGACCTGGAATATGAATCTTCCAGCTATTATATACAAAATGGCAGCTTTCTACGGATGAAAAACCTGCAACTAGGCTATAGCTTGCCCGCCCAAAAATTGTTTAACTCCAAAATGGGCATCTCTAAAGTAAGAGTATATGTTAGTGCAACGAACCTATTCACTATTACAAAATATACAGGTATGGATCCGGAAATTAGTCAGGAAACAGAGACGTTTTCTGCTCTGGGAGTAGATAGAGGTATTTACCCAAGTCCGCGCCAGTTTCTCCTAGGCTTAAGTGTTGGTTTCTAATTTAATAAGACAGACAAATGAAAAATTTAAAATATATACTAATACTATTAGTGCTTTGCAATATACTTTCATGCAAAAAGAGCTTCCTGCAACTAAATCCACAGGGAGAATTGGTACCAGAGCAGTTGAATACACAGGAAGGGGTTGAAGGATTGCTGATTGGTGCATATGGATTACTGAATGGAAATCAAAGTGGCACCTGGGGTAATTATGGAGCGGCTCCCAGTCAGTGGTTATTCGGAGAGGTAGCATCAGACAATGCACACAAAGGCAGTACGAGTAATGACCAACCAAATATGAATGCTGTTGAACAGCATGTCCCTACAAGTACTAATGACAATTTATCTAATATTTGGGACAGGTGTTTTGAAGGTATCCAACGCTGTAATAATACACTGAGGTTTTTGAAAACTGTTCAGGCCGGCAGTGAAAAATTTTCTGATCAGCGGGCGGCAGAGATTCAGGGTGAAGCAAGACTTTTACGCGCACACTATTATTTCTTCCTGAAAAGAATTTTTAAAGACGTTCCAATGATTACTGAAACGACAACTGAAGGGGCTGTGGCAAACGATAAAGATATTTATCCTGAAATTACAGCAGATTTAGAGTATGCGGTAGCTAATTTATCTACTACCAAATATTTGGGTCAGGCTGGAAGGATTGATAAATATATCGCTCAAGCCTACCTAGGTAAAGTATTGTTATATCAGAAAAAATATCCAGAAGCTTATACGCAGCTAAATGCAGTTATTACAGCTAAACCAGATTTAGCAGGCCTTGACTTCATGGACAACTTCAATATAGATAGGGAAAATCAACCAGAAGCTTTATTTTCTGTACAACATGCTGTTGGCGGAGATGGTACTGGCGGAGATAATGGAAATGTGGGCGACATGCTCAACTATCCTAAACCAATTGCTTCTTGCTGCGGATTTTTCCAACCAAGTATTGACTTAGCAAATGCCTACAAAGTGGATGCAAATGGCTTGCCTTTTTTAGATGGCAGCTATCGTACAAATCCATATTTATCTGATTTTGATGTCGCGAATAAAGACAGTTATGTTTTGGATAAAACTATAAATTTTGACCCTCGTATTGATTATACTATGGGAAGAAGAGGTGTAAATTACCGTACTGGATATGGGCCAATGCCTGGAAATGCATGGATTAATGATGCAGGATATGCCGGTCCCTTTACTACCTTAAAAAATGTACTAGATCAAAGTCAGGTTGCCAGTGGAACAGCTCCAGGCGTTCTTAATGTAAATGGATTGAACGTAAATCTTATCCGTTTGGCCGATGTTTATTTAATGGCGGCCGAATGTGCGATAGAAACGGGTGATTTGTCAAGAGCTTTGGTCCTGGTAAATAAGGTAAGGGAGCGTGCTGCAAAGTTACCAGCTAAAACCGCTGGTAATGGTGGGCCTGTTGCTGCTGTATATAGAGTAAGTCAGTATACTACCTTTCCTTCAACCGACTATGCAAGAAATGCAGTTAGAATGGAGCGCAGGTTAGAACTTGCTATGGAAGGCCACAGATTCTACGATCTTGTACGCTGGGGTATTGCCAAACAGACGCTTGAAAGCTATTTTGGGTTTGAAGGTCAATACATTATTTATCTTAAAGGTCTTACCATTGAGACCCGTGATGACCACTTCCCTCTTCCACAAGATCAGATTGACAGAAGTCAGGGTATCTTAAAACAAAGTACCGGATATTAACAGTGGATGGCTCCTGATAATAAATGATCAGCAAACCGTTAAATTTGTTAAAACCCGCCCGGATTCCGGGCGGGTTTTTTAATTTAGCACCATGAAGCATTTCAGATTAATTCTCTACGTCATCTTCCTGATCAGCAGCTTACAAATGAGTGCGCAGGATTTCAAAAAGTTCGATAAGGGCAGCTATGTAAAGGATAAAGACAGTATCTCTTACCGGATTCTTTTTCCTGAAAATTTTGATGCCAAGCTTCAATATCCTGTATTATTTATGCTGCATGGCCGTGGTGAAAGTGGAAATGACAATGAAAAGCAGTTAACGCATGGCGCCAAACTGTTTTTGAGAAATGACATCCGCCAGCAATTCCCCGCCATTATCATCTTTCCTCAATGCAGTGAAGACAGTTATTGGGCAAACGTAGATATCGCAAAAGACGCTGCGGGAAAGAGGAATTTCACTTTTGTAAAGGGTGGAAAACCTACAAAAGCGATGAAAGCATTATTAGGAATGGTGGATAATATCCTAGAGAAACCTTATATCAATAAAAACCAGGTGTATGTCGGTGGATTATCGATGGGTGCCATGGGAACTTATGAATTGCTAAGGCGGAAACGGAAAACCTTCGCTGCGGCATTTGCCATTTGTGGAGGTGACAATCTTGCAAATGTAAATAAGTATAAAAACGTCCCTTTATGGATTTTCCACGGTGGTAAGGATGATGTGGTCAATCCTGTTTTCTCAACTGATATTGCCAACCAACTTAAAATTATAGGCAAGGAAGTGAAGTTTACCTTATATCCTGATGCAAATCACAATAGCTGGGATAGCGCATTCGCAGAGCCACAATTATTACCCTGGCTTTTTAGTCACCAACTAAAATAAAAAAGGAGCAGCGATTTTTTGATCGCTGCTCCTTTTTTATTTGAAATGAAAGCTTTTCTTACTCCGTCATATTGTGGTATACGGCTTGTACATCATCATCTTCTTCGAGTTTATCAATTAGCTTGATCACGTCCACCGCCTGTTCTTCGGTAATATCTGTAGTTGATAAAGAGATTCTCTCCAGCTTCGCACTTTTCATCTCGAAACCAAGATCTTCAAGCATTTTCTGCATTTTCCCGAAATCTTCAAAAGCAGTTTGAACAACGGCAATATCATTGCCTTCTTCGTCAGACTCCAGGTACAGTTCTTCAAGACCGGCATCGATCAATTCGAACTCCAGTTCTTCAAGGTCTTTTTCACCTGGCAAAAATCTGAAAATAGATTTCCTGTTAAAGATAAAATCCAGGGAACCTGTTTTACCCAATGAACCACCGGTTTTACTAAAATAACTGCGTATGTTAGCTACGGTTCTATTGGTATTGTCAGTTGCAGTTTCAATTAAAATCGCGACCCCATGCTGTGCATATCCTTCATAAACATGCTCTTCATAACCATTTTCATCTTTGTTAGAGGCACGTTTGATTGCTGCATCAACAGTATGCTTAGGCATATTTACTGCCTTGGAGTTTTGGATAGCAGTACGTAAGCGGGAGTTGGTTTCCGGATTTGGACCCGCATCTTTTACAGCCATTACAATTTCCTTCCCTATACGGGTAAACTGTACGGCCATTTTAGCCCAACGTTTAAATTTTCTTTCTTTTCTGAACTCAAATGCTCTTCCCATTGTCTTTTATTGAGGGTTAACCCTAATTACTTTTCTTTAAATTATTCAACATATCAGCAGTTAGTTTGGCCAGGTCAAATTCTGGTTTCCATCCCCAGTCTTTCGTGGCAAACTGATCATCAATTGAGCGTGGCCAGCTAGCAGCAATTGACTGTCGCGGATCATTCTCTGTATAAGTTAGTGTAAAACCCGGAATATGTTTCCTTATTTCTGCGGCCAAAACTTCAGGAGTAAAACTTACACCGGCAAAGTTATAGCTGGAACGGATGGAAATATTTTGTGCGGGTGCATCCATGAGTTCTATAGTACCACGGATGGCATCATCCATATACATCATAGGCAGTTCAGTTGCCGCATTCAGAAATGAAGCATAACTGCCTTTTTTTAAGGCATCATGAAAAATATGGATCGCATAGTCCGTCGTCCCTCCTCCCGGTGCTGCCTTCCAGCTAATCAATCCAGGATAACGAATACTTCTTACATCAAGACCAAATTTCTGAAAATAATATTCACACCATCTTTCTCCCGCCAGCTTACTAATTCCGTAAACCGTATTTGGATCCATCACACAGAATTGTGAGGTTTGGTCTTTTGGTGAATTGGGGCCGAATACAGCTATTGAACTAGGCCAGTAAACTTTTGCAGTTTTATACACGATGGCGAGATCAAGTATATTCAACAGACCATTCATATTCAGATCCCATGCCAGTTTTGGATTTTGCTCTCCGGTAGCGGACAGTAATGCCGCTAAAAGGTAAACTTGTGTAGGCTTATACTTGTTGAAAATCGTATTTAATGTTTCTTTTTCCAGGACATTAACAAATTCGAAAGGTCCCGAATTCTTAATATCATAATCAGGTCTTCGGATATCACAAGCGATGACATTGTCTTCGCCATAGACCTTACGCAAGGTAGTCACAAGCTCAGTGCCGATCTGTCCGTTAGAACCTAATACTAGTATTTTATCAGTCATGAATTATTTGGATTTTAGCAAAGTTAAAAAAACGCAACAAACCTATATAAATTTGTTTGTTTATATTTATTAAGAATAGCATAAATTTAAATGCTCATGTATGCTTAAATCTGTTGAAAATGCAGCACTGTACAATCAGTCACGCTATCAAGAATAGCTACAAGAAAAATCAATAGGCCATTTTCAATGCCTTCTATATGGTTACTTCAGCACAAGCTGCCTGAATAATTAACAATTATCATACAATTATTTCAGATAACCGTTACAGAAACATGCCAATTATAAAGATTATAATTCAAAATAGACTATAAAGTATTCGCAAAAAGAAATGTAACATTAATTTTACTTTTACAGAAATAACGGATTTTCATATATCTAATCCAAACAATACATGTTCAACCAAGTATAATTTTTCAACCTCATAAAAATATTAGGAATAATAATCAATATATTTAATAAACCATTAATAAATTTTGATTATGAATAAATTTACCTTAAGCATGTTAACCGGACTGATAGTCATCTTTTCAGTTTCGTGCAAAAAAACAAAAGAAGCAGATGTTGCTGATGCAACGAAGCCTGTTTCATCTCTTAAAGACCTAAAACGATTTGACTACAATGCAACCGTTTTCAACCTTTCATCCTTCACTAAAGATTCCCCTAAAGGAATAGTAAATGGTAAAAAGAAAAATACCATCAGTTTTGTTCGGGATAGTATCTGGCCAGGTGCAACAGGAAAAACAACTTTCTACGAATCAACTGAAATTCCTTCAGTTCTTCCTGAAACGCGATTAAAATTATTCCTGGGTGCCATTATCAAAGGGGACCAAGCGGTAAATGTTGATGATTTTACTACATTAAATATACCTGCAGCATATAGAAATCCGATTACGATGTATGCAAATTTCCCAACAGACCTTACGTATAAGACTGTGGCCTTACCTCAGCCAAGAGAAGATGCAACTTATATCAGAGATGCACTGAGAACAGGGAGCGGAAGACAAATACAATCATTCACGTATGAGCAGAACCAGTTCAGAAGAGTTGATGAGCTCAAGAAATCATTCGGCGCAAATTTAAAGATAGGCAAAATACTGACGGTTGATTTTCTGGATACCACCTCTACAGGGGGACAAAAGACACGCGTCAGAGCTGAATTTACACAGGAAAACTTCTCTATTAATATTGAGCCACCAATTTATGAACCATTTATTAAAGAAGGAATAGATCTGACACAATTTGGTCCGTATGAGCCCCTTATTGTGAGTTCTGTTACCTATGGTAGAAAAGGAATATTCATCATGGAGTCAGATTCCTCTTATCAGATGATCAGAACTACACTGACTGTTGCGCTTAATCTTTCAGCAGAGATGCTTGGCGTATCATCATCTACAAAATTAGGTGAAAATTTTACTGCTACTTTAAATACCCGCTTAACAAATGAACAAAAGTCTACCCTGCAAAATTCGAAGATTTATGTTTATGTCATTGGCGTGGATGGTACTTCAACAGTTAGGGCGGTAACAGGCGGGCTTGCAG
>Ga0247814_10002195_pt1 | contig 10876 bp, 4 predicted proteins | sample UWRJL179409R1_FD_179947 | JGI IMG/M metagenome (GOLD analysis project Ga0247814, IMG submission 179947) | Plant litter microbial communities from Arlington Agricultural Research Station in Wisconsin, United States - UWRJ-L179-409R-1 | ecosystem: Environmental > Terrestrial > Plant litter >... | reverse complement strand
GGTGGGAGGAGCGATGGTAGCGAGGATGCGCGAGATGATGTCTTCGGCCTTGACGCCGGCGAAGTCCGACTCCGGGTCGATGATGAGGCGGTGCGAGAGCACCGGAATCGCGAGGTCGCGCACGTCGTCGGGGGTGACGTAGGTGCGACCGCTGGCCAGTGCCCACGTCTTCGAGGCCCGTGCGAGAGCCATCGCGCCGCGCATGCTGACGCCGAGGGTCACATCCTTGTCGTTGCGGGTGGCGGTGACGATCTCGCTGAGGTACTCCATGACCGCGCGGTCGACGTAGACCTCTGCGGCGAGATCCGACATGGTCGGGATCGAGCTGGAGGCGATGATCGGCTTGATCGCGTTGGCGCGGGCGCGGTTGGAGGCATCCATCAGCAGCGTCACAGAGGTGGCCTGGTCGGGGTAGCCGAGCGAGGTCTTGATGAGAAACCGGTCGAGCTGCGCCTCGGGCAGCGAGTAGGTTCCGGCCTGCTCTACCGGGTTCTGTGTCGCGATGACCATGAACGGGCTGCCGACAGAATGGCCGACGCCGTCGACGGTGACCACGCCCTCCTCCATGACCTCGAGCAGCGACGACTGTGTCTTCGGCGAGGCACGGTTGATCTCGTCAGCGAGCACGATCGAGGCGAAGATCGGCCCCTTGTGAAACTCGAAGACTCCCTTGCCCTGGTCGTAGATCGTCACGCCAGTGACGTCGGAGGGCAGCAGGTCGGGGGTGAACTGAATGCGCGAGTTGGTGCCGTCCAGGGTGTTCGCGAGCGCCTTGGCCAGCACGGTCTTGCCGGTTCCGGGAAAGTCCTCCAGCAGCACGTGGCCTTGCGACAACAGCGCGGTTACGACAAGTCGGATGACGTGCGACTTGCCGAGGATCGCCTGGTCAACGTTGCCGACGAGCTTGTTGAAGGCGTCGGCGAACCACGTCGCCTGTTCCTGGGTGACTGCCATGGTGCTCCTTGTTGGTGAATCGTGGGTAGTGCCGCTAGCAGGGCGGCGGGGTCGGGTCGATCGAGAGCAGGGTGTCGCCCTTGACGAGCCAGCCCTCGCCGCGCGAGTAGCCGTCGCCAGAGAACTCGTACCAGGGCCCGTTGCCGCTGCTGGTCGTGTAGTTGGAGTAGCAGTAGACGGTGATCCAGTTATTAGCGAAGCCGTGTGCCGACGAGCAGCTGGGGCCGGATGAGCTGTAGTGCGTTCCACTCAGCCCGGTGCCGCTGCCGTTGCGCTGCTCCGGGCAGGTGCCTGAGCCAGCGTTGGCTGCCCAACTCGTCTGTGGCGCGGCAGGCGTCGTTCGCGCGACCGAGGCCGGCGGGCCCGCTACTCCGTTGACCGATGCCGTGACGGTGAGGGTGTACGACGTGCCCGCGCTCCCCGTGCGACTGAATGAGAACGGTGCCGCTTCCGTGCCGCTGCCAAGACCGCCCGACAGGCTCCACGAGTAGCTAACGCTGCCCGCCGGCACACCGTTGGCGGGTGCCGCAGAGTAGCTGCCGTTGAGCGTGTAGTTGCCCGCTCCGCCCGGTGCAGTGAGGCTGACACCCGGTGCGCCCGGTGCGGGGCTCGCCGCGGCCGACCGGGCGGACTGCACGCTGTTGCCACCGGTCGCCATGGCGCGCACGGTGTAGGTGTATGCCGTTCCGACAGTGCCCTGCCAGGTAGCGCTGGTGCCTGGGGCTGCGACCGTCGCCACGGCCGTTGTGCCGCTGCCCTGATAGACCGAGAACTCGTAGCCGGTGATGTCGCCGCCGTTTGCGCCGGCGCCGCTCCACGAGAGGTTGATATTGCCCGTGCCGTTGGTGGTCGTTGTGATGTTCACCGTGGTCGGCGGTGACGCCTGCCCCTTCGGGCGCGCGGGGGCGCTCGCGTTTGAGACGTCGCTCGTGCCCAGCTCGTTGGTGGCCGTCACGCGGAAGGTGTAGTCCGTGCCGTTGGTCAGACCGGTGACGGTGTGGGTGGCCGCACTGGCCGCTGCCGCGAAGGTGCCACCGCCTGCCCCGTGCGCCGGCGTCCAGGTGACGGTGTAGCCGGTGATGGGCTCGCCGTTGGTCTCTGGGGCCGTCCAGGTGACGGTGGCCTGGAGGTCGCCGGCGGTGGCGACGGGAGCCGCCATCTTGTCGGGCCGGTCGCGCACGTTGAGCCGGTAGGTGCCGGTGACCTGTCGGGACGGCTCGAGGCTCGCATCCTGCACGGTGTACTGCACGTCGATGTAGCCGTGGAAGGTGGGCCCGGGACTGACGCGCAGGCGGCCGTCTTCGTGCCACTCGAGAGTGGCGCCAGTGCCAGCGCTGATGATCGAGGCCTCGACGACCGTCAGCGGATCCGCGGCCCCGAAGGGGTTGATGTCGTTGTCGAGCACGTTGTAGAAGGTCGGCGGAATGACGCTGCGCTGCCCCTCGTCCTCGTCGATCGTTGCGACCGGGTATGGCTTTGTTGACGGCACGGTCGTGACAGTGATCGAGCCGGGAACGGTGAAGTCCTTGTATTTGATGTTGAACGTGAGCACCGTCTTGGTGTTCGGCTGCACCCCGAGTGGCGACGAGACCGAGAGGGTTCCCCCGCTGATGTTCGCCTCGATGTCGCTGTTGACGCCGCCAAGGTCGGTGTACGTGAACTGCGGAATCAGCGACGGGTTTGGATGCTGCGTCGACGCCCGCAGATCGACCGCCGTCGGGTCGTTGCCTGCCTCAATCGTCACGTTCTGGGTCGTGAATACCGGGGGTGTGTCGGTGTAGTCAGGGTTGCCGACCATGACGGGCAGGTTGATGGTGTTCTGCAGCCCGTTGACGTCGTCTTTGTTCGCTCCGTCGGTGACCGTAAAGGTGATCAGTGCGGTGCCGCGGTAGTCCTGCCCGGGTGAGAACCGCAGGGTGTCTTTGTCGAGGTACACGCTCTCACCGTTGCTGTTGGTCGCTATGACCGACGACTCCTCGGTGATGATTGCCGTGCGGCCCGACGGGACGATGAGAATGTCGGCGAGCTCCCACTCGATCTCGCCGTTCATATCGACGACCTGCGCGGGAAGGTCGGGGTCGAGGTATGGCGGGTACGCGAAATTCGCGTCGACGGCCGGCGGCACGATGATGAAGGCGGAACCGCTGAGGCCATCATCCTCATTGGTGACGGTGTAGGCGATGGCGACCCGACGGTCCGCCGCGGTGATGGTGATGGTCTGCGCGTCTTGGTCGACAGTCGCGAGGTCGGCGTTGGGGCCATCGACGCTGATAACCAGCTCGCTGGCGCGGCCGGAGGGATTGGCGATGAGGCCATCGAGATCGACGACCACCTCGTCGGGGTTTTCGACGACGTCGTCGATGGGCACGTAGTAGTCGAGGGCGACGGGGTACTGTGGCGCGGCGTCTTCGGTGACGTTGACAAGCACGAAAGCGGTGTCGACACCGCCGTTGCCATTGGTGATGCCATAGCGGATCGAGAACGAACCCTCGTCGTCGGGGGCCGCGATGACGACATTGTTATCATCGTCGACCTCGGCCGAGATGCCGTCTCCGACCTCGGTGAGATCGGAGACACTCAGCGGGTATCCGGCTGGGTCGGAGTCGTTGAGCAGCACCTGCACCGACGCGGTGCGCCCCGGCTTAATCTCGACGGTGTCGTCGACCGCGTTCGGCGGGTCTGCCTGCTCGGTTCGTGGGATCACCCCGATCGAGATCTTGCCGATCGCCTTAGCCCCATAGGTGTCTTCCACCTCGTAATAGAGGGTGTCAGTGCCCGCGTCAGAGACCGCGGCCGTGTAGACGAAAGAGTTGAGCGTCTGGTCGGTGACCGCGCCCTTGGTTCCCGGGTTGGTGATGCGCGAAAGCAGCACCGAGTCGCCGTCGGGGTCGATGCCGTCGAGTGGAATCGTGATCGGCACGCTCGCACCCGCGAAGACGCGGGCGATCAGCGGCTCCGGCGATGGCGGCACGTTGTCGTTCGGGTCCTCCACCGGGGCGAGCACGTTGAACGAGACCGTCGCCGTCGCCGACTCTCCGTACTGGTCGGCGATGCGGTAGATGAGCGAGTATTCGCCCGGCTTGGTCGGCGCCTGGTAGCGCACCTTCTGGGTGTTGACGAAGGCGAGTGCGCCCTCGCCGATGCTCGCGGTGTCGGCAAGCACCGGCTCGAGCAGAACCTGCGAGTCGTCGGGGTGGTAGTCGTTGCCGAGCACGTCGACGCTGACGTAGTCACCCGCGCGCACGTTGATGCGGTCGTTGACGGCGACGGGTGGCTGGCGGTTGACGATCGGTGCGACTGGCACGACGGTGACGCCGGCATGGGCGAGCTGGGCTCCATCAGAGATGGTGTACGTGAACTGCGTCTGACTGACCAGCGCGTTCGTCGCGGTGATGCGCATTGTCGTGTTGTTGAGCACCTCGATGGTGAGCGCGCCGTCGGTCGAGGTCGTGTCTTTCGACTGCACGGCGAGCACGAGGCCACCGGGCGAGACGTCATTGGCGAGCACCTTGACGAGGGTGGGCTCACCGGGGCGCAGGTAGGCGGTGTCCTTGACGGCGACCGGGGGTAGGGCTACCTCGGGGTTGGCGAGCACATCGACGCGCACGATACCGATGCTGCTCGCGGTGCCGGTGCCGAGCGAGTAGAGAAAGTAGTACGTGCCCGCGGCAACCGCATTGAAGGTGACCTTGCCGAGCTCAAGATTGGCCGTGACGGTCGTTCCGCTAGCAATCTTGTCGACTCCCAGCAGGTCGGGTCGGCCACCGCCGGGGGCGATGTCGTTCTTCGTTGGCTCGATCACCACGTCGTCCCCGACGAAGACCTGGGCGAAGTCGGGGGCACCGATTGGATCAAGGGTTCCCGCAGCGGCAACGGAGACCGTGAAAGTACCGGTCGCCTCGACAGAGCCGTCGCTGATGGTGAGCCGCACCTCCTTGTCGCCGAGCTCTGCCGTGCGGCTCGTGAAGGTGATGAAGCCGTCGGGGGTGAATCGCACCTCGTCGCCACTCACCGGGGAAGCCCCGACGAGGGTGAGATCGTCGCCATCGGGGTCTGACCAGTCGGTGAGCACGTTGTACTCGATCGCACCGCCGACCTCGACACTGAGCGTCGTAGAGCGCTTCTCGACCGGAGCGATGTTCTCGCCCTTCGGCACGACGCGAATCGAGACGTAGGCCTGCGCGACCCCGCCGCGCCCATCGTCGATTGTGTACGAGAAGTTGCCCGTTGAGGCGCCTGCGGCAGGGGTGAACTGCAGCGCGCGTCCGCCGTCGATGAGGTCGAGAAGGCCGACACTTGGATCAACGGATGTCGTCTCGACCACCGTGAGCACGTCGCCATCCGGGTCAGAGTCATTCTCGATCACCGGCAGGATCGTGGTGCGCCCAGCACGCACGCCGAAGCTGTCGTCTCGCGCGATCGGCACCGTGTTGATGTCGGTGCGCTCGGCAAGGGTGTCTTCGAACGAGAGAACCGACGACTTCTCGTCACCCTCCTCCGTTTCGTCTTCGAGCGGCGGGGTCACCTCATCCCAGTTCTCGACGAGGCGCATCTCGTTGTCGACGAGCCAGACGTTGCCGTTATTGAGGTTGTTGAGGGCGATCACCGAGCGGTTGACTCGAAACTCGAGCACGTCGCCCGCGGTCTGCTGGTCGATGTTCGAGGTCTCGACGTCGGCGCCATCGCACCACAGGGCGTAACGCTGCGCGCCGCCCCAGGCGCCGTGCGCGCAGCCGTCGAGCCAGACGGGTGCCGAGACTCCGTCGGAGTCGGTGACCGACCGTGAGATGTCCGCTTCGCCGACCTCGGGCGAGCCAGCGCCCAGCGGCACCCGCAGCAGGGCGTCGCCGGTTGCGACCACCGCGAAGCTGTTGTCTTTGCCCGACTGCTGCAGCTTTAGGCCGATGTCAGAGCCAAGGTCGACCGTGCTGCCGTCGGCGCGCACCACCTCGTTCTTGTCGGTGTCGAGAATCACGGCAGTCTCGCCGACGGCGGCGAGCTGGTGCTCCGGTGAGAAGTCGAGAGCCGTCTCAGCGGCCTTCGAGCCGATGCCCGCGATCGTGTAGAGCGTGCCGTCGGCGGGCGAGGTGGCGAAGACGGTGCCGGTGGGTGAGACGGCGACAGCCGCATCCGGTCCGAGTTCGAGGGTCGGCGGGTCGACGGGGTCATAGTCGAGGGCGATCGACACGTCGATCACCCAGAGATCGCCGTTCGAGTTGTCGAGAATCGCGAGTGTCTTGCCGCCCAACTGCACCGTTGCACTCGAGGGAAGGTCCACCCGCTCTGCGAGGCGGGTGAAGGCGGGGTCGACCCGTTCGAGCGAGCCGGCGTCGAGGTCAAACAGAAAGACGTCGTTGCCGTTCTGCACGACATCGAGCTGCGGTGTCGCGCCCGCGACAGCGGCACTGAGCTCTTCGATCTGGCGGTTAAGGCGCCCGGCGAGAACCTCCTCGCCATTGGTCACCCACACGTCTCGGGTGGTCAGCTCGACGTCGGTGACCGGAAAGCCCTTGTGCAGAACCGCGATGCTGAGGGGCACACCGACGGCGACCGCCAGTGCGGTTGCGCTGGCCACGGCCTTGCGGCCGCGGGTCCACCACGTGGTACCCCTCACTGAACCCACTCCTGACAAGAACGAAGGTCAAATCGTGCGCCTTCGCGGATACGGAATGGCCAACCTAACATGACGTTTGCTTGGACTTGTAGTCCCCTAGACCGGTCGTGCCGCATCCAGCAGCGGTAGGTCATCGCTGCTGACGAGACGGCTCGCGACGGCGTACTCGACGAGGCGAGCGCGGCGGTTGGTGGCGAGCTTCGACTTGCCGCCGCGCAGCCCCTGAACACCGAGCTTGTCGAGCTTGTCGCAGACGTTGTCGAGCTTGCGATTGAAGGCCGTCAGAGTCCAGCCAAGCCGTTCGGCCGCTTCAGCCGAGGTGGGAATCGAGCCGCGACCGGGCACACTCTGGCGCAGTACGTGCTCTGCGAGGGCCAGCACGAGCAGCCGTTGGCCGCTGGTGAAAGCGACCGGCATGATCGTCGTCGACCCCGCAGCGGCGCTCGTGTTGACCGAGGTGTTGTAGTAGTCCTGCCCGGTGTGAATCGTGAAGTCATAGGTGGTTGAGCCAGCGCTGAACATGACGTGCATGGTCTCGAACACGATGGGCAGCTTCGCCCCGGGGGCGAGCCACGCCTGCACCTGACCGGTCGTATCCGACACGGTTGCCGACAGCAGGCTGCCGGTGTTGACCAGCCACCAGAGGCCGAACTCCTGTTGCACGACGAGAAACACGCGGTGCAGGTATGGGTTTTCGTCAATGGAGAGGTCGCCCTCACGACCGATGGTGAATGGCGCGTCGGCGAGCACGTCGTACCACTCGCCGCAGTACTCAACCTTGATGTCCGTCATCAGTCTCCTACTGCTCTGGATAGCAGATTGTCAGTGGATTGCTGACCTGACCGGAACGCTGAATGTAAGCGTCAATGCAGGTCAGGGCTCCGGGGCTCACACCGTCGATGGTGACCGACGGCTCGTCGATGGGCTGATCGTCGCCCGGAGTTTCGGAGCGCGCGTAGCGATAGCGATCGCCATCCTGCTCGTCGGGGTTCTGCCAGGTGAAAGTCACCGAGGTGCCGTCGGCGCTCGGGGTTCCGACGCCGTTCTCGGGGTCGGGCGTGGTCTGGTCGACGATGGCACTGCCGCCGTCCGGCTCGGTGGGCTCTTCGGCATCCGGTTGCTCGATCAGTCCGCCGCCAAAAATGACGGATGCCCCAATCACCGCCGCAATAAGCAGAACCGCAACCGCAGAGACGATTCCAATCACCAGCCCGCGCTTCGACGCGGGTGCGGGTGGCGCGACAGGCTCGGCGACCGCAGTGGGAGCCTCAAACACCGGCGCGGCAGGCTGCCGCTCGCGCACCACCGTCTCGCCCCCGACCGCCTCGAACACGGGCATCTGAATGGGCGGCGCTGCGACGGGGGCGGCGGGTGGGGCGATGGGGGCGATCGGCTGCGCGGCAACCGTCTGAATGTCGCGAGCACGCGTCTCGTCCTCGCCGCCGGGAACCGCGACGGGGCGATCCTGCGCGAGGTTGAGGTTGGGCACCTCTATGCCGGTCGGCGAGTAGCCGAGCTCCAGCTCGACGCGCTGCAGGGCACGGGCGAACTCCACGGCCGACGCATAGCGGTCGCCGCGATTGACGGCCATGCCCTTCTGCAGCGCTGCGAGAAAGGAGCGGGGCACATCCGTGCGGTCCATGGGGGTGACCGCGCCGCGCTCGATGCGCGAAATGAGGTCGATGGTGCCATTGCTGCGACCAGGCAGTTCGAAGGGCGTTCGCCCGGCCAGCAGCGTGTACAGGGTCGCGGCGAGCGAGAACACATCGCTGCGCACGTCGGGCTGCGGGTCGTCTTCGAACATCTCGGGCGGCGACCACGGAATGCTCATGCCGACCGACTGACTGGTGTTGTTGCTGCCCGTGTCGAAGGCGCCGGCGACGATCGTCGTCGTGTGGCTCGGCAGGTCGTCATCGACGGTCGACGAGATGCCGAAGTCGGTGAGCGCGGGCCAGCCGAAGTCGTTGGTGAGCACGTTGGCCGGCTTGATGTCGCGGTGCAGAATGCCGACCGAGTGGGCCGTCGCGATGGCGCTCGCGAGTCGCACTCCGATGCGCAGCACGTCATCCACACTGAACGGTTCGACCTTGTAGCGGCTCGACAGGCTCGGGCCAGAACAGTACTCCATGACGAAGTAGGGCTTATCGCCGGGCGCGACATCGGCGTGGTAAATCGTGACGATGTATGGATGCGCCGACAGCTGCGCCATGACGTTCGCCTCATCGACAAAGGCCTTGCGCGTCGATGGATCGAGACCGTCGGTGAGCAGCACCTTGACGGCAACCTGCCGACGCGGCAGCTGCTGTTGGTAGAGGTAGACGTCGCTGAAGCCACCGGTGCCGAGCGGTCGAATGAACTCGAGTCCCGGAATCTCGGGGGGCGCGGATGCGGCGCGGGCCACTAGCCCTCCCGCACGGTGAGCGAGACGCCGCCACCGAGATCAACGACGGTTCCGGGCAGCACTGCAGTGGGCTCGCCCTTGCGCAGCAGCTGCGGCGGCTTGCCGGGCAGCGCGACAGAGGTGCCATTGCGCGAATGCAGGTCGGTGACGACAACGGTGCCGCCCTCGACGGCGAAGCGCGCGTGGTTGCGCGAGATGTCTTGGCTACCCGGGATGCTCACCAACCGCGGAAGCTCGGTGCCGCTCACCTGCGAGACGCTGGGGCTTCGGCCGATGATCACCGGCTGCTCGAGGCTCTCGCGCTGATTGTTCGGAAGCTCGAGGTAGATCGCTCGCGCCTCTGGCGCAGCGGCTGGAGTGGCCTCGGCCCTGCGGCGTTTGCGCAGCTCCGAAATGTCGGCGCTCATCACGGTCTCGCCGTCGTGGTCACCGAGTAGGTGAGCGGGCCCGGCCGCATCCTCCTCCTCCGGCTCCTCCTCACGGATAGCGGCCTCTTCAATGCTGCGGTGCACCGTCTCTTCGAAGAGGTGGCTGTAACTGGAGTCTTCGGCCGGTGGCGGTGTGATCTGCGGCGGCTCGGGAACAACGACCGGCTCTGGCTCGTCCTCGCGCTCGACCATCGTGTGCTCGCTCGGGAGGTCGGGTTCTGGAGCGGGGGGCGGAGTCGGAATCTCCACAGGCTCGATCACCGGGGCGGAGGGCGCGACCGTCGCAACTACCGGAGGGACGATCTCGACGGGCTCGACCACCTGAGCGACGGGCTGGGTCGTCGGGGTTGGAGCGGCCGCGACGGGAGCACCTGCGGGCTGGAAGCTGAACCCAGCAGCCCAGACGACGCCGGACCCGATTGGCAGCTGGCCCGAGCCCTCGCCAACACCGAGCGCGGTCACGCCATCGACCGTCGTCTCGCGCCAGGTGGAGACGCCGGTGCCGTCAATTGCCTGCGCACCACTGGCCGCCATCGCCGTGAGCACGAGCGGGCCACGTACGAGCGCGTGCAGGTTTCCCGCAACGATCTGACCAAGGGCAAACGAGGGCGCGCTGCCCAGACCGTTGCGAGTGAGGATGTCGAGAGTCGCCTGCACGGGTGCTGGGCCGGCGAGCGCAGACCACAGCTCGTCAACGGCGGTCGCCGCGGCGGCCTCGGTGTAGAGCACGGCGTCGCCGGTCACGAGCAGCAGCCAGGTGGCCGGCGGCGCGGGTGTGTAGCTGGTGGTCATGCGATCCTCGGGGTGGTGTCGTGGTCGATCATCTCGGCAATTCGGTTGTCGACGAGGCCGGAGCCGCTCGCCCCGGTCAGGGTCGCGCGCACGACGACGGCCGTGATGTTGTCTTGTCCGCCGGCGGCGTTCGCCGCGTCGACGAGCGCCGCGGCAGCATGCTCGCCGCGGCCGTGCTCGGCAAGTACCGCGGCAATCTCGCCGTCATCCAATTCTTTGGTCAACCCATCGGAGCAGATGAGAAAGCTTTCGGATGACAGCACGGGAATCAACCAAACATCCGGCTCAATCGCGGCTGTCGCCCCGACCGCCCGGGTGATCACGTTCCGCTCGGGGTGCACCCGGGCTGCAGCCGCGGTGATCGTGCCCGCGTCGAGAAGCTCCTGCACCGCGGAGTGGTCAACGGTGAGCTGCTCGAGCGTGCGGTCGTCCCAGGTGTAGAGCCGCGAGTCGCCGATGTTGATCGTCATCCAGTGGGTCGCAACGCCGTTCTCAGTGCCGACGAGCACCATGCCAGAAAGGGTCGTGCCGCTGACGAGCGGCTCCCCCGTCTCTGAGGTGAGTGATCGCACGGCATCGTTGGCGGCGGTGATGGCTGCGAGCACCGCAGCAGCGGTCGGCAGCGTTCCATCGAGCAGGCGCTCGCGCAGCACGGCGACGGCCGTCTGGCTCGCGCGGTCGCCACGG
>Ga0247814_10002194_pt1 | contig 10877 bp, 9 predicted proteins | sample UWRJL179409R1_FD_179947 | JGI IMG/M metagenome (GOLD analysis project Ga0247814, IMG submission 179947) | Plant litter microbial communities from Arlington Agricultural Research Station in Wisconsin, United States - UWRJ-L179-409R-1 | ecosystem: Environmental > Terrestrial > Plant litter >... | reverse complement strand
TATCTAAAAATTGATTTTCTAAGATTGAAAAAGACCACGAAGAAGCGCTGCACCAAATCCGTTTGGTGTGAAGCTCTGAGATGATAATGTAAATACAGACATTTTTCTTCGTTATTAAAGGGTTATTTACTTTTTTCGTGTGCAAATATTGTGAATTGTTTTTTGATTTTCCAAATTTATTTTAAAGAAAATTCATGTAAAAAGTAATTATCATATTTTTTGAATCGTAAAAAAACAGATTATCTATCTGAAAACTAAAGCTGTAGCCCTGATGGAAGCGACATCCTTTTTCTTGCTTCTTTAGCAAGAAAAAGATATAGCGGACAGCAGGAAATAGCTCCTTGACATTAAAAATTACAATCTTTTAAATTCCAAATTCCAATTTTACGTGATGTTTTATTTCGAAGGAGGAAAAATGACAAGATTGAGTATAACTGTAATTTTCAAAAAGTATAGCCACAAAAAAAGCCCTGATTACTCAGGGCTTTATGCTTTTGTTTTTGTGAATTTTGTTTTTTTATTCTGCAACTTTGCTTTTAACAACTAGTCTGAAACCTTCACCGTGAATGTTAAGAATTTCAACATCTTCGTCTGCTTTTAGGTATTTTCTAAGTTTAGCGATGTAAACGTCCATACTTCTTGAAGTAAAGTAGTTGTCATCTCTCCAGATTTTTGTCAACGCTAATTCTCTTGGCATTAGGTCATTTTCATGAAGAATTAACATTTTAAGCAATTCGTTCTCTTTTGGAGATAATTTTATAGGTTCGTCGTTTTCGAACGTTAAAAATCTAAGTTTAGAATTCAGGTGGAATTTACCAATGTTAAACTCAAACTGAACTTGTTCTGCTTTTGTATCTGCAGATTTTCTTTGAATAATCGCTTTGATTTTCATTAATAAAACTTCTGAATCAAAAGGTTTATTCAAATAATCATCAGCACCAGCTTTGTATCCTTTTAGCACATCTTCTTTCATTGATTTTGCTGTTAAGAATATAATTGGCACTTCGCTGTTCTTTTCTCTAATTTCTTTGGCTAAAGTATAACCATCTTTATAAGGCATCATTACGTCAAGAATACATAAATCATATACATCTTTCTTGAATTTCTCGAAACCTTCCATACCGTTTTTAGCTAAAGTAACTTCAAAGTCATTTAACATTAGATAATCTTTAAGAACTGCCCCAAAATTAAGGTCATCTTCTACTAAAAGTATTCTTTTGTTATTATTTTCCATATTTTAATTTATTAATGGTATTTTTATTATAAAGGTGCTACCTTTTCCTTTTTCGCTTTCAACATATACTTGACCATTGTGATCCTCTACTATTCTTTTTACATAAGCAAGGCCCAAACCGTGTCCTTTTACATTATGTAAATCTCCAGTATGCTCTCTGTAAAATTTCTCAAAAACTCTTTTTTGAGCTATCTTACTCATACCAAGACCATTATCTTTTACTTTTATCAGAATCATGTCTTTGACATTTTCTGTAAAAATTTCTATTTCAGGAATACCAGGAGAATATTTTATAGCATTTTCTAAAATATTTACCAATACGTTTGTAAAATGTACTTCGTTGATTAAAGAGGTTGTTCTTGCAGCATTGTAGTGCTTTACAACAGTTCCTTTTCTATCTTCCAAAATTAAATTTACGTGCTCAATTGCATCATCGATTATATCGTGAATTGCTGTTGGCTCTTTTGTAATGTCTAATTCTCTTTTTTCTAATTTAGAAATACGAAGAACGTTTTCTACCTGAGCGTGCATTCTTTTATTCTCATCCCTGATCATTTGCAGATATCGAAATACTTTTTCTTTATCTTCAATAATTTTAGGATTCTTAATCGCATCAAGGGCTAAATTTATCGTTGCAATTGGAGTCTTAAACTCATGCGTCATATTATTTATAAAATCTGTTTTGATTTCAGAAATATGCTTTTGACGTAACAATTGATTCAATGCACTTGTATAAGCAACTATAATAATTAATGTAAAAACTATTGACAATATTGTAATACTCAACAATTCAGACAATAAAAATTTCTTTTTATGAGGGAAAGTTATATATAACTCGTATTTACTATTTCCTTCATTATCTGTATAAATAGGTACATGATAACTTGCATCTTTATCATAATGAAATCCTTCTGATTTCACTTTTGTAACTAAACCGCTGTTCAGGACACCAAACTCAAATTTAGTTTTTACTTCATATTCTAGTAATTCCTTCTTTAAAAGTTTTTGAAGCTTATCTGGTGTAATTCTACCTTCTATAGGTGTCAGTGAAGCAATATCTTTGTATTGAATTTGCTGCTGTACCTTATTTAAAATATCTAAACTACCTGATTTTTCAACTCTTAGATCCGGAATGATACTTTGACCTAAACCATTATTATCGATTCCGTTATTGTTATTGTAAACTTCAGTTACTCTTTTAGAGCTAAAGTTTTTAAATCTTTCACTACTAAATTTTTTATTGAATAATGAACCATTTATATCGTAATCTTCGGATGTAAGGGTATTAGAGTATACAATTGTTTTATTTGTTTTTGTATTTCTCTGAACATAGAGAACTTCTAATAAATCTTCTTTTTTTGGAGTTTTACCTGTACTGTCTTTTATACGGTTGTATTTGTCATAGAAACTGTACTCTTCTTGTTGTTCAAGTTTATCAGCAACATTACCAATTACTTGTGTCACGTGGTATTTAAACTGCTCATCATTGTTTTTAAATGAAGAGTTGAACCAATATACCTGTACCAGAATAATCCCTATTAAGGACAAACTCATTAGTAAAACAAGTATTCTAAAAAATAATTTATTCATCGAAACAAAATTAATATTTTAACAATATACTAAATAATACATTAACCAAATATTAACATTTAAGACTGATTTTGTTTTATATTTAAAATTTTAAGAATTTTAACAACTTCTTCTTTAGCAATTTTAAGATTACTGTTATTAATTACAAAATTGCTTAAAGAAATTCTTTTTTCGTCATTCCATTGCATTTTCATTCTGCTTAAAACTTGTTCGCGTGTGGTATTATCTCGCTTCACGACTCTTTCGATCCTAATTTCTTCCGGTGCAGTAACGGTTATAATTATATCACATTCTTTATAACGACCACTTTCGAACAAAATTGCGGCTTCATAAATTACGTAGTCGTACTTTTTATTTTCCTGAAGCCATAATTCAAAATCGCTTTTTACAGCGGGATGAACAATAGCATTTAGTTGTGCTAATTTATCGGCATTACTAAAAACAATTTCAGCCAGTTTTGCACGGTTTAAAATCTCTTTTTCAAAGATAGAATCGCCAAATGTTGTTTTTATTTGTTGTACAATATTTTCAGACTGCATCACTTTTTTGGCTGCATCATCTGCAATATAAACAGGAATGCCCATTGTCGCAAAATAGTTTGCAATGGTGGTTTTACCACTTCCTATTCCGCCTGTTAAACCAATAACTTTAGTCATATTATACTTTAAAAAACATACGAGGAAAAGCTTCTTGTGGTTTTTTCTTTAAAAGAATAATTTTTATGAACGACTTTAAAAATCCTGTTCCATAACCATAAAACTGCTTCCAAACTGCAATTACAGATAAATATCCAATTTTAACACTTTTATTTTGAATACTTGATGTAAGAAAAATAATAACGAAATATACAAAATATAATTGTAATAAAATATCAAAATTGAAAATTAATAGTAAAAAAGCTAATAATAGCCCTACTATAAAAACGGATGGAAAGAAGAATGTTAACTTATTATGCTCTGGGTACCAACTATTTAAAATAGGCCTTGCGATCCCGAATTTATTTACCTGAACTGAAAATTTTTCCCAATCAATTCTGCGTTTGTGATATACATAAGCCTCTGGAAACAGTCTGGTTTCAAAACCAAGGTTCCATAAACGAATAGAAAGGTCCGGATCTTCGCCGGGATGGATGTTTCCAAAGCCTTTTGATGCTTCAAATGCCTTTTTTGAAATTCCCATATTGAAACTTCTTGGCTGAAATTTATTGATCTTTTCAGATCCGCCACGAATTCCTCCTGTCGTAAGAAACGAAGTCATAGCAAAATTAATTGCTTTCTGAATATCCGAAAAACTGTCTAATGCTTTATCCGGTCCTCCAAAACAATCTACGTAATCTGCATCTAATGCTTTTCGAACTTCCGTTAAATAATTAGGTGGAATAATACAATCTGAATCAAAAATGATAAAATAGTCTCCACGTGCCTTTTGCATTCCGAAATTTCTTGAATCTCCAGGTCCTGAATTCGGCTTGAAATAATACGAAATATTCAATTTTCCCTGATAGGTCATCACAACATCTTTGCATGGTATTGATGATCCGTCTTCTACAAGAACAATTTCAAAAGCTTCATTATAATCAGATTTAGACAGACTTTCTAAAAGTTCATCAACTTCATCTGGGCGATTATACACGGGTATAATTAAAGAAAAAATCATAACGGGATGTGCGGTATTAAAGTGGCAATTTTTTAAACTTCAAAATTTTAACAAAGATATGGTATATTCATAAAAAAACCATCAACTTTAGGTTGATGGTTTTTTCAATTATGCTATTTTTTTATCTACTTGATACTTTCGATTTCAACAACTTCATTTGTATCTGCTTTGTAATCTACTCCGGCAAATTCAAACCCGAAAAGATTTAAGAAATCATTTCTATATCCTGCTAAATCTCCAATTGCAGGTAATGTTTCAGTTGTAGCTTCTAACCAAAGTTTAGCCACTTTTGCCTGAACATCTTCACGCATTTCCCAATCGTCGATTCTGATTCTTCCTTTTTCATCTACAGGAACTTCAGATCCGTTGTACAATCTGTCTTTAAACAAACGTTGGATTTGCTCGATACAACCTTCATGAATTCCTTCTTCTTTCATAATTTTATACAAAAGAGAAATATATAACGGGATTACCGGAATTGCAGAACTTGCCTGAGTTACTAATGCTTTGTTTACAGAAACATAAGCTTTTCCTCCTATTGATTTTAAACTATCTGTAATAGAAAATGCTGTAGCTTCTAAATCATCTTTTGCACGACCAATTGTACCTTTACGGTAAACTGCCTCTGTCAATGATGGCCCAATGTATGAGTAAGCAACTGTTGTAGCTCCATCTGCTAATAAATTTTCAGCTTTTAAAGCATCGATCCACATTGTCCAGTCTTCTCCGCCCATTACCGCTACAGTATTTGCAATATCTTCTTCATTTGCCGGAGCAATAGAAACTTCTGTTACATTTCCTGTATGAAAATCGACTGTTTTATTGGTAAAAGTTTGTCCGATTGGTTTTAAAACTGAACGGTGCAACACTCCTGTAACCGGATGTTGACGAACTGGTGATGCCAAACTATAAATGATAAGATCAACTTGACCTAAATCGGCTTTGATTAAATCTAAAGTTTGTCTTTTTATTTCGTTTGAAAAAGCATCTCCATTGATACTTTTTGCATATAAACCTGCTTTGTGAGCTTCTGTTTCAAATGCAGCAGAATTATACCAACCCGGTGAAGCTGTTTTTCCTTCAACTGGTGGTTTTTCAAAAAATACTCCAATAGTTGCAGCATCAGATCCAAAAGCACTAGTAATTCTTGAAGCTAATCCAAAACCTGTTGAAGCACCAATAACCAATACTTTTTTAGCACCGTCAATTGGACCTTTTGATTTTATATATTCTATTTGATTTTTAACATTTTGCTCGCTGCCCTTTGGGTGTGCAGTCAAGCAAATAAATCCTCTCATTCTAGGTTCTATAATCATATTTTTGTATTTATTCGTTGATTGGGTTAATCTTATCCTTAAGATAAATGACTAACTTATTTACGTTTGTTTAATTAGCTTTGAGTTGACAAATATAAATTATTTCTTTAGTTCAACAAGGCTTTGGCATGATTTAAAGCCGAATCAGAGACAACTGCTCCTGATAACATCTGAGCAATCTCTATAACTCTTTCGTCCTGAGACAATAGCTTCAATTCTGATTGTGTATCATCGTCTACTGTAGATTTGAATACTTTGAAGTGAGAATCTCCTTTTGCTGCTATTTGAGGCAAGTGGGTAATAGCAAAAATTTGCATTGTCGCACTCATTTCTTTCATAATCTCGCCCATTCTAATCGCGATTTCTCCGGAAACTCCGGTATCTATTTCATCAAAAATTAAAGTCGGTAATTTTGAATATTGTGCCAAAATTGCTTTAACAGCCAACATAATACGGGACATCTCCCCTCCTGACGCTACTTTTTTCAATAAACCAAAATCAGTTCCTTTATTGGCAGAAAATAAAAACTGTAGTTCGTCTTTTCCATTTTGGAAATATGTTTCAGAAGGTAAAAGTTCCATATTAAAACGAACATTTGGCATTCCTAAAGTTTCTAAAATCGAAATTAGTTTTTGAGATAAAACCGGAATTGCTTTTGTTCTGTTTTGATGAATTGCTGCTGAAAAAGCATCCAACTCAATTGTTTTTTGATCTATTGCTTTTGATAACAAAGCGATTTCTTCTTCGATATTATCAAGTTCTAATAGTGTATTGCCTAAATTCGCCTGAATTTCGATCAATTCGTCTACAGTGTTTACCTGATGTTTCTTCTGTAAATTATAAATCAATTGCAGTTTTTGACTCACAAATTCTAATTGCACCGGATCGTTCAATAATTTTTCAGAAGCATTTTGCAATTCTTTAGAAACATCATCAAATTCAATCGCGAGGCTTGTAATTCTTTCGAATATATTTTGATATTCAGGAGAAAAAAGTGCAATTTTCTGTATTGAAGTTTTAATCTCATTTAGATTATGAAAAACTCCAAATTGTTCTTCGTTAGCAATTACAAGAGATTTATCGATCGCCTCTTTTATAATCTCAACGTTATTTAATTTTTCGTAATCAGCTTCTAATTCTTCCTGTTCGCCGGATTTTAATTTAGCCGATACTAATTCGTTTAGCAAAAAAGTATTGTACTCCTGCTCTTTTCCCGAATCACTTTGTTTTTTCAGCAAAGCATTCAATTTAGATTTATCTGCTTTATATGATTTTAGTGCTTTTTGATAAGATTGAATAGTTTCGAAATTATTTGCAATTGCATCAATAATTTTAAACTGAACTCCTTCATCTGAAAGTTCCTGAGTTTGCTGTTGCGAATGAATATCAATCAAAAACAAACTTAAATCTTGTAATTCCTGAAGATTTACCGGACTGTCATTAATAAAAGCACGAGATTTTCCTGAAGGTAAAATTTCTCTTCTAATTATGGTGTCATCTTCATAATCGAGATCATTTACTTCAAAAAACTCTTTAAGATTGTATTTGGATATTTCAAAATGCGCTTCGATTACACATTTTTCTTCTTTATTTTTTAATGATGTTAAATCAGCTCTTTTTCCTAAAACCAATCCTATTGCGCCTAATATAATAGATTTACCAGCACCCGTTTCACCTGTAATTATAGAAAAACCTCTTGAAAAATCGATAGTCAGTTTTTCAATCAGGGCATAGTTTTTAATTGACAAGGACGTTATCATAAAGAAATTGTATAAGTATAAAAGTTAGTAAGATAGTAAATTGAAAAAGAAATTCAATTAAAATTTAATCTGAGACCATTTAGTAGAATTCAAAGGCGATACTTTATTCAGTACATCTGTTAAATCCCCAACTGGAATACTCGGGCCTCCTGAAAAGATAGAAACGATTTCATCTGATTTTGCATCAAAAAAGACTCTTGTCAAAAATGCATTTGGTTTAACTGAATTCAATTTACCAATGAGCATTATTGCATTCTTAATTTTTTCTTTTGACGCCTTCAAATCCAGACTCATTCCGTCTAAACCAGTGTGATACGCATACATTGTCTGACGTAAATCACTATACATTGGCGAAGCAAGATCGTTTATTAAATAATAACGGTTTTGAAGTCCATCAGACTGGCTCCAGCCTTTAGATCCGCCTTGTTGTGCAACACTCGCAATATTCTGAGCGGTTTCAAGATATTGATTTCCTGCTCCCATTTGAAAAGTATCAGCATCCATAGCCAAAATCACATAACTGTAAAAAGATACTACAGATACTAAATTAGACTCAAAAGTAGCAGGGTTAAAAAGCAAAGGCTCGTACTCTGTATATTGAAAATTAAAGTCTTTATCGTTGTAATTTAAAACCGGTGATGAATAAGTCGAGTTAAAAATCAATCGTGAAGACTGTACCTGAATCGTACCTGTAAATTGATTCGAACCTCCTGATGACAATGTGATATACATTGAACAATTGATTCGTTCGTTTTGTTTTAAAACTGATCCTGTCCAATCTGTTTTATTTACAAATTCAGACAAAGAGGTTTGAAGTGTTTTAAAAACTTGCTGATTGGCATTGGGCAGCCTTTCTGTATTAATAGTTACGGTACAATTTAGCTGTTGCGCTTGTGTAAAGCCAAAAATAAAAAATACTAAAAGGGTAACTACTTTATTCATGCGAAAGATAATATTTGGTTTTAGCTACAATAGATTTACTATTTCTGCCACTCGTTTTTACTATAAATCATTACGATTTCGAAAAATGCAAAATCACTTTGTTTAAAATATCAACTGCAACAGATTCTTTTGATTTTAATTCCATAGGTTCGATTTCAAAATTATGATCAATAAATGTTACTTTATTGGTTTCTTTTTTAAAACCTGCGCCTTCATCTTGTAAGGAATTTAAAACAATCAAATCTAAGTTTTTTTTCTGAATTTTCAACTTAGCATTTTCAATTTCATTTTCAGTCTCTAAAGCAAAGCCAATTAAAAACTGATTCTTTTTTATTGCTCCCAGCGATGCTAAAATATCTTTTGTTTTCTCGAGTTCGATCGAAAAATCCTCTGATGCTTTTTTTATCTTTTGTAAAGCTACGACTTTAGGCCTGTAATCTGCAACAGCTGCTGCTGCAATAGCAACATCTACCTCATTAAAATACAAATGACACGCATCGTACATATCCTGAGCCGAAATGACATCAACCACTGTTATTAAGCTGTTTTTAGCTTTATAATGTGTTGGTCCGGAAACCAGGATCACCTGCGCCCCAAGACTTGCTGCTTCATGAGCAATATCAAAACCCATTTTTCCTGACGAATGATTTCCTATAAAACGTACAGGATCTATCGCTTCGTATGTTGGTCCGGCAGTAATTAGTATTTTTTTTCCTTTTAGGGGTAACTTGCTTTCTAAATCAGCTTCAAGAAAAGCGACAATATTCTCAGGCTCAGCCATTCTGCCTTCACCGGATAAACCGCTTGCCAATTCTCCGCTTTCAGCCGGAATCATTATATTGCCAAACTGTTTTAAAGCAGCAAAACTAGACAATGTTGAAGGATGTTTGTACATATCCAAATCCATTGCCGGAGCAAAATAAACAGGACATTTAGCCGATAAATAAGTAGCGATTAAAAGATTATCACAATTTCCTGTTGTCATTTTAGACAAGGTATTTGCTGTTGCAGGAGCAATTATCATCAAATCGGCCCAAAGCGCCAAATCAACGTGATTGTTCCAGACAGCATCTTCATCATCCTGATTAAAGAAACTGGAATATACAGGATTTTTTGATAACGTAGATAACGTAAGTGGAGTTACAAAATCCTTAGAAGCAGGTGTCATTATCACTTGGACATGTGCACCTGCTTTTATAAAAAGTCGTACTAATGAGGCTGTTTTATAGGCTGCAATTCCACCAGAAACACCCAGTAAAATTTTTTTCCCGTTTAAAACTGACATTATACTATAATATTATTTGTTTGAACTTCTGTGGTAAGTTTTACCGTCTAACCATTCCTGAACTGCTAAAGCGTGTGGTTTTGGTAATTTTTCGTAAAATTTAGAAACTTCAATTTGTTCTTTATTTTCAAAAACTTCTTCAAGACTGTCATTATATGTAGCAAACTCTTCTAATTTCTCAGTTAATTCTTTTTTAATTTCAGAATTAATTTGATTTGCTCTTTTAGCCATAATGGTAATTGCTTCATACACATTTCCTGTTGGCTCTTCAATAACTGTTTTATTGTAAGTTATTGTATTTACAGGAGCATTCGTCTTTTTTAAATCCATGACTTTATTTTATTTAGTAAATTTTTGTAAATCTGTTTCAACTCTGGCATTCATTTCATCTGCCTGTACTTTGTATTTAGTAGCAGCATTAAACTTAATTAAGTTATTGTACGCTACTTTGGCCACATTTAAACGTTCTTCCATTTTTGCAGGAATACTGTTTATTGCTAATTTGTATGCCGAATCGTATTTGTAAAAAAGGGCATCTTCTTTAAAAGGTGTTCCAGGATAATCAGCTATAAAATTATCAAATGCAATTAATGCTGATTTATAATCTGAAATTGTATTGTATCCTTTAGCATTTTCGTATGCCTTTTTCTCTAGTTTACCATTTAAAACTTTTACAGCTTCATTGGCCTGAGCGATGTATTCTGAGTTTGGATAATTATCAATAAAAGCTTGTAATTTTTCTAATGCTTTTTGAGTATCTGTTTGATCTAAACTATAAACAGGAGCCAATTTTGAATAACTGTAAGCGCCTAAAAAAGCTGCTTCCTGTACTTTTTCGCTTCTTGGATAGCCTGAAACAAAGCTTTCGAACTGATATCCTGCCAAATAGTACTGTTTTGACTTATAATAAGATTGCGAAAACATATAAAAAAGTTTCTCTGCCTGAGGTTTTCCTCTGTAAGAAGGTGCTAATTGTTCAAAAAGACGAATAGCTTTTGAATATTTTCCTGCTTCGTACATCTTCGTTGCCACTTCAAATTTAGCTGCAACATCCTCATTTTTTAATGCTTTTTGATATTCACTACAAGAACAAA
>Ga0247814_10002193_pt1 | contig 10878 bp, 10 predicted proteins | sample UWRJL179409R1_FD_179947 | JGI IMG/M metagenome (GOLD analysis project Ga0247814, IMG submission 179947) | Plant litter microbial communities from Arlington Agricultural Research Station in Wisconsin, United States - UWRJ-L179-409R-1 | ecosystem: Environmental > Terrestrial > Plant litter >... | reverse complement strand
CGCAGATTCAGGCTCAACCGGGGGTGCGAGCCGCCATTAGGGTCCGACCCCCGGCTCAGCCTGAATCTCCGCGTCGGGGCGAGGCCCGGCGAGAGGGCCAGGGAGAGGCCCGACGAGGTCGCTCACCGCGAGCACGCGCCGCATGCCGAGCTCCTGCTCGGGCTCCATGTCGACGAGGGCGAGCTGCGTGAGCCGGTAGCTCTCGCCGTCGACGGCCCGGAAGCCGCGCTTGATCGTGATGTGGGCGCGGTAGGCGTCGCCGGTGTACTCGGGGTTCTTGAACTGTGGCTGCAGCAGGTCGATGAGCGCGAGATGCAGCGCCGTGAGCTCGGGCGAGGGCTCGACGACCGTCACGGGCAGGGCGTTCTTCGGGCCGAAGCCCTCGTCGTGCCCGGCGACGATCGTCAGCGCGGACAGGTTGCACTCCAGCAGGGAAGCGATGTCCGCTGCGCTCGCCGGGGACGTGAAGACGGGAACGATCGTGACGTGGAGCGGCCAGTCGCGGGTCGTGAAGCGATCGCCTGCTGCCAGGGGCTGGAGCGGGAGAATGACGACGAATCGTGGCATCCGGAAGCTAGTTCGTGACGAGCGTGACCGCGGTCGCGACGAACGCGAGCGAGACCGGGGCGGTGATGATCGCCAGCACGAGGGTGACGATGGCGAGTGTGCGGGGAGTCCGTCGGAGGGCGGCGGCAGCGATGATGAGCGCGATGAAGAAGAGCGGGGCGTAGGCGAAGCTCACAATCACTGCGCCCTCGAGGCCGCCGGCGATGAAGCCCGCGACGACGATCACCAGGCCCAGCAACCAGACGAAGAAAGCGACCCTGGCCACGTTGTTGCTCATGCTGCCAGTGTATTGACCGCCGCTACAGTGAACGCATGCCAGCCCTGCGTACCCGGATGACCGCCCGGAGCACGACGGAGGCACACCGTGCCTCGAGTCCTCTCGAGTTGCTCTTCGACCTGACGTTCGTCGTCGCGATCGCGCAGATCGCGTCCGAGCTCGCGCACAGCATCGAGGAGGGGCACGCGCTCACGCAGCTCGGTCCGTTCCTCATGGTGCTCTTCGCGATCTGGTGGGCGTGGATGAATTTCACCTGGTTCGCGTCCGCGTACGACACGGACGACGTTCCGTACCGGTTGATGACGCTGCTGCAGATGGGTGGCGTGCTCGTTCTCGCAGCCGGGGTGCCGGCAGCCTTCGCGGACCAGAACTTCTTCGCCGTGACGATCGGCTACCTCATCATGCGCATCGGGCTCGTGGGCCAGTGGCTGCGGGCGGCGGTCCAGCACCCGGAGGGCCGCACGACGGCACTCCGCTACGCGATCGGCATCACCGTCGTGCAGGCGATCTGGTTCGCGCGACTCGCGATCCCCGAGCTGCCGTGGTGGACGTTCGTCATCGCCGCGCTCCTCGACCTCGCGGTGCCGCTGTGGGCGGAGCGCACGGGCACGACAGCGTGGCACCCGCACCACATCGCCGAGCGATACGGCCTGTTCACGATCATCCTGCTCGGCGAGAGCGTGCTCGCCTCGACGGCAGGCGTGCAAGCCGCGGTCAGGGAGGGTGTGACGCCTGACCTCATCGCGATCGCGGTGTGCGGACTCATCGTGCTGTTCGGCCTGTGGTGGATCTACTTCCTCGAGCCCGCGGGCGAGGGACTGTCGAAGCATCGCGAGCGCTCGTTCTTCTGGGGGTACGGCCACTACGGCATCTTCGCGGCGCTCGCCGCCCTCGGCGCCGGACTCGAGGTCGCGGTCAAGGCGACCGCGGAGCACGTCGAGACGACACCGCTCATCATCGGCTTCGCGATAGCGATCCCCGTCGCGGTGTTCCTCGCCCTGCTGTGGATCCTGCACGTGCCGATCGTCGAGCAGGTGGTCGTCAACCCGATCGCGATCGGCGCTGCCATCCTCCTCGTCCTTGCCGCGCCGCTGCTCGTGAGCACGGTTCCGGGCATGATCGCGATCGTCGCTATCGCAGTCGCGGGCCTCGTCGCAACCACCCTGTTCCTGGAGCGAGCCTCGCGATAAAGTGTCACGCATTCGGCACAGGGAGGTAGCGCGAATGGTGTTTCCACACGGGTTCCTCTGGGGTGCATCCACCTCGGCCCATCAAGTCGAGGGCAACAATGTCGCGAGCGACTGGTGGGCCCGTGAGCACGGCCACCTCGAGGGCGCTGCCGCCGTGACAGCACCGAGCGGGGACGCGGCGGACAGCTTCCACCGCTACCGGGAGGACATGAAACTCCTCGCCGATGCCGGACTCACCGCCTACCGCTTCAGCATCGAGTGGGCGCGCATCGAGCCCGAGCGCGGCGCATTCTCCCGGGCGTCGCTCGACCACTACAAGCGCATGATCGGGACCTGCCGCGACCTCGGCCTCATCCCCCTCCTGACCCTCCACCACTTCACCAACCCGGCCTGGTTCACGCGCGAGATCGGCTGGAAGGATCCGCGATCGGTCGACTTCTTCGGTCACTACGTGCAGTTCGTACTGCCGATCCTCCGGGAGGTCGACCTCGTCGGCACGATCAACGAGCCCAACATGGTCGCCACGGTGCTGCACGACCCGGGCCTCGACTTCGCGCAGGGCATCCCCGACGCCGACCCCGAGGTCACCGAACACCTGCTGTCCGCGCACCAGCTCGGTGTCGGGCTGCTCCGGTCGGTGGGCAAGAAGGCGGGGTGGTCGGTGGCCACCCTCGGTATCCAGGCGGAACCCGGATTCGAGGACCAGGCGGCCGAGTACGCCCGCACCCACGAGGACGCGTTCCTCGACGCATCATCCGGAGACGACTGGGTCGGCGTGCAGGCATACACGCGCACGAGAATCGGTGCCGAGGGCATGCTGAGGCCTCCGGATGACGCCGAGCTCACGCAGACCGGATGGGAGTTCTATCCGGAGGCTCTCGAACTCGGGGTCAGGCGCGCATGGGAGCGCAGCGGGGGCCGTCCGGTCTACGTCACGGAGAACGGCATCGCGACGGCTGACGACTCCCGCCGCATCGCATACACGTCGAGCGCGCTGGAAGGACTCGAGCACGCCATCGACGACGGGATCGATGTGCGCTCGTACATCCACTGGAGCGCGCTCGACAACTACGAGTGGGGAACGTTCGAGCCGACGTTCGGCCTCATCCGCTGGCGTACCGACACGTTCGAGCGCCAGGCGAAGCGCAGCCTCGGCTGGCTCGGGGATGTCGCACGGCGGAACGGGCTCCCGGCGTAGCCTGTCAGCGTGAGCCTGCTGACACCCGAACTTCTCGCCCGCATCCGGTCCCGAGCCGCGGGGTACGACCGCGATAACGCGTTCTTCGCGGAGGATCTCGATGACGTGAAAGCCGCGGGATACCTGCGGTCGCGACCGCTGCTCGAGACGGCGCAGGACCAGCGCCTGCTCGCCGCCCACGCTCCCGCGACGGCGCTCGGCATCTCGATGCACCTCGTGGTCGTCGGCATTGCGCGGGTGCTGCACGAGCGCGGGGATACCTCGCTCGACTGGATCCTCGACGAGGCCGACGCGGGTGAGGTCTTCGCGTTCGGCAACAGCGAGGCGGGCAACGACCAGGTCATGTTCGACTCCCGCACGACGGCGGTGCCGCAGGGCGACGGGTCGTACGCGTTCACGGGCACCAAGATCTTCACGTCGATGTCGCCCGCGTGGACGCGACTGAGCCTGTTCGGGCGCGACGGCGACTCGCTCGTGCACGGGGTACTCGCGCGGGATGCCGGCGGCTGGTCGAACCTCGGCGACTGGAACACGCTCGGCATGCGGGCGACCCAGAGCTACACGACGGTGCTCGACGGTGCGGTCGTTCCCGCGTCGCGCATCACGCGCGTCCTCCCGGTCGGCCCGTCGCCCGACCCGTACATCTTCGGCCTGTTCGCCAACTTCCTCGTGCTCATCTCGAGCGTGTACGCCGGCATCGCAGATCGGGCACTCGAGCTCGGCGTCGAGGCGGCAACAAGGCGCCAATCCTTGAAAACCGGACTGTCATACGCGCAGGACCCCGACATCCGATTCCAGCTGGCGGATGCCGCGATCACCGTCGATTCGCTCGGTCCCCAGATCGAGGCGCTCGCCGCCGACGTCGATGGGCTCGTGAACCACGGGGCCGCTTGGTTCCGCTACCTCGTCGGCACGAAGACTCGCGTGGTCGATGCTGCCCGCTCCGTCGTGGACACCTCGCTCCGCGTCTCCGGCGGGCGCTCGTTCGACGCGGACTCGGAAATCACGCGACTGTACCGGGACGCGCTCGCCGGGCTGTTCCAGCCGAGCGACCCCGAATCCGCGCACGGGACAATCGCGAACAACCTGCTCGGGCCGATCGAAAACCCGCAACTGTAGACAATTTGTGCGCGACGTGGCTTGACTGTTACGTCCCGTGAAGCTCTGTGTCGCGATGACGTAACACCCTGCCACGCCCCCTCTCCTGCGTTGAAACTGGCCACTCGGCTGCACCGGCCGAGCCCAACAGCCAGATCAACCAGAGCGGAACACGGACATGAGTGAGAACGGACAGAGCGACCTTCGCGCGTCGCTGGCGAGCGGCAAGAAGCGCCGCCGCAACATCTTCATCGGAATCGGCGCGGCGGTCGTCGTCGCAGCCGTCGCGATCGCGGCGGTAGTCGTCGTGAACACGAACAACTCCTCGAACCAGGCGAGCGCCGATACCGAGAACGCCTCGGCGACGGAACCCATCAGCGTCAAGATCGCGAGCAGCGGCGAGAGCATCTTCCAGGACGAGATCAAGACCGTCGCTGCCGAGAAGGGCCTCGACATCGAATGGGTCATCTTCGACCAGGACTGGGTGCTGCCGAACACGGCGCTCGTCGCCGGTGAGGTCGACGCGAACGCGTTCCAGCACATCGCGTACCTCAGCCAGTTCAACGTCGAGAACGACGCCGACCTGACGCCGGTGCTCTCGACGCTCATCACGCAGTGGGGCATCTTCTCCGCGACCGTCGATTCGCTCGACGGGATCAAGGACGGCGACAGCATCGCGATTCCGGATGACGCATCCAACGGTGGCCGCGCCCTGTTCATCCTCCAGGACGCCGGCCTGCTCACGCTCACCGCCGACGCCGGTCTCTACCCGACCGTCGACGACATCGCGGAGAACCCGCTGAACCTCAAGCTCGTGCAGATCGCCGCGACGACGATCAAGAACCAGTACGACGACCCGAGCATCGACGCGGTCGTCGTCGGAACCTCCTACTTCGACCCGACGCAGGAGATCACCACGGACGACGCGCTCTTCCTCGACGACTCGCTCGCCGAAGCGTCGCTCCCGTACGTCAACGTCATCGCCACGACCGCCGAGAACAAGGACAACCCCGCCTGGGACATTCTCGCCGAGGTCTACAAGGACCCCCGCGTCGAGGAAGCCAACCAGGAGGAGAACTTCGGCAACACGAAGCTCGTCGACGTCTCCGTCGACAGCCTCCGCACGAAGCTCGGTGAGCTCGAGGACCTCGCGCGCTCGCTCAAGTAAAACGTCAACCAGTCGTAAAGGCTCGCGGTGTACGCCGCGGGCCTTTCCGGCGGCTCGGGGAAAGAACACATGAACACAGCAATCTCATTCGAGAGAGTGTCGAAGACCTTCGTCACCAAGGGCACGACGTTCGAGGCCCTTTCCGACGTCTCCCTGACGGTCGAACGCGGGGACATCTTCGGCATTGTCGGCTACTCGGGAGCGGGTAAGTCGACGCTCCTGCGCACGGTCAACGCGCTCGAGCGTCCGACCTCCGGCCAGGTCATCGTCGATGGGCGGGACATCGCCGCCCTCAGCGCGAAGGACCTGAGCGTCGCCCGTCAGAAGATCGGGATGATCTTCCAGCAGTTCAACCTGCTGCAGTCGCGAACGGTCTACAACAACATCGCGTACCCGCTCCGCCTCGCGGGACTGCCCGCGAACAAGATCGTGGACCGGGTCGAAGAGCTGCTCGAGTTCGTCGGACTCACCGACAAGGCACTCGCGTACCCGTCGAAGCTCTCGGGTGGACAGAAGCAGCGCGTCGGCATCGCCCGCGCACTCGCCAATCACCCCGACATCCTCATCTCCGACGAGGCGACAAGCGCCCTCGACCCCCAGACCACCGGAGAGGTGCTCGACCTCCTGCGGCGGGTCAACAAGGAATACGGGGTGACGATCCTCGTGGTGACCCACGAGATGGACGTCATCCGTTCGATCGCCAATCGCGTCGCCGTCATGCAGAACGGCCGGGTTGTCGAGTCGGGATCGACATACGACATCTTCTCGAGCCCGACGGATGCCACGACGAAGCGATTCGTCTCGTCAGTGCTGCACCATTTCCCAAGCGGCAACGCGGTGGACCGTATCCGCGCGGTGCATCGGGGACGACTCGTGCAGCTGCACGTGGACAACCGCGAGTCGAACGACCCGTTCCTGTCGCGGGTCGCCCGCGAGCACAACGTCGACTTCAACATCGTCTACGGCGGCGTGAGCGAACTCGAGTCGCGCCTGTTCGGCAATATCACGCTCGAACTCCTCGGAACGGACAGCGACGTCGATGCCGCGATCCGCGATCTCGCCCTCTCGACCCCCGTCACGGAGGTGACCCAGAATGCGTGATATCGACCTCGACGCGCTGCTCCCGAAGCTCGTGAAGGCGTTCTTCGAGACGCTCCACATGGTGACGTTCTCGTTCGTGTTCGCGACCATCCTCGGCATCCTCATCGGCCTCGTGCTGTACTCCACACGCAAGGGCAACATCCTCGAGAACGCCGTCGTCTTCGGCATCCTGAGTTTCATCATCAACCTCGTGCGGCCGATCCCGTTCATCATCCTCATCGTCGCGATGATCCCGCTCACGCGCATCATCGTCGGAACGAGCATCGGACCGGGAGCCGCGATCCTCACCCTCTCGATCGTCGGAGGGATCTCGATCGGCCGGATCGCGGAGACGAACCTCGTCGCAGTCGATCCCGGGACGATCGAGGCGGGCAGCGCGATGGGCGCGAGGCCGCTGCGGGTGCTGTTCACGATCGTCGTCCCCGAGGCGCTCGGCCCGCTGCTGCTCGGGCTCACATACATCTTCGTCGCGCTCATCGACGCGACAGCGGTCGCGGGAACCGTCGGCGCCGGAGGCCTCGGGTCCCTGGCTCTCACCTACGGCTACCAGCGATTCGACTGGTTCGTGATGTTCGCGGTCATCGTCGTCCTCATCGTGATGGTGCAGGTGGCGCAGTTCCTCGGCAACTGGGTAGCTCGAAAGGCAATGCACGCATGACCGATCTCGAAAGTTTCCTGTCCCGGGTAGCGGAAGGCACGGTCGCGCGGGAAGCCGATCGCCACCTCCTGTTCGACGAGGTTGCAGAGTTGCGCGCGCTCGGATTCGGCTCCCTCCGCATTCCCGTCGAGAGAGGGGGAGCGGGCCTCTCGATCGAGCAGCTGTTCTCTCGGCTCATCGACGTGTCCGCGGCGGACTCGAGCCTCGGCCACCTGTTCCGGGGGCACATCGCCTTCGTCGAGGGGCTCCTGTTCGATGAGCGCGAAAACGGGCGGGACATCTCCGCCTGGGTCGAGCGCATCGTCGCGGGCGATCTCGTCGGGAACGCGCAGTCCGAGCGGCAGGAGACCGCGAACATCACGACGCGGCTCGATCGCACCGCTGACGGCATCTCGGTGACCGGAACTAAGTACTACACGACCGGCAGTATCTACGCCGACTGGATCCACCTCGCAGCCCTCGACGGAGACGACCGCGTCGCCGTGACCGTCTCAACGCACGAGGGTGGCGTGCGGGTGATCGACGACTGGGACGGTTTCGGCCAGCTCCTCACTGGAAGCGGCACGACGATCTTCGACGCGGCTCCCGTGGATCCCGCGAATATCGGCAACTCCGTGCCGACGCCGGCCGGGCTGTGTCAAACCGGGTCGATCCTCCAGCTCAGCCTTCTCGCCGTCGTCGCCGGCATCGCGCAGGCGGCGCTCGCCGACACCGTCGCGTTCGTCCGGCCCCGCCGTCGCACCTTCGGCTTCGCGGGCGAGACCCTGCCGCGCGACGACACCCTCGTGCAGGCCGTCGTCGGCGAACTCACGAGCGTCGCGCACACCGCGCGGGCGCTCGTTCTCGACAGCGCACGACGTCTCGACGCCGTGAACGCGGGATCGCACGACGCCCACGCCGCGATGCTCGACGTCTTCCGGGTGCAGCAGGTGCTGCCGCCCCTCGTGCTCGGTGCGCTCGGTCGGCTCTTCGAGGTCGGAGGCGCGTCGGCCGTCAGCCGGACTGCCGCGCTCGACCGGCACTGGCGGAACGTCAGGACGATCGCGTCCCACAACCCCGCCGTCCAGCGGGCTGCTGCGCTCGGACAGTTCGAACTCAACGGCACGATGCCGGAATGGTCGGCTCCCGGAGCCGCGAAAGGAGCCGACGCATGAGCGCCATCGTCGAACGATTCAGGGACGTCTTCGACGAGGTCGGGAAGGATGCCATCGCCCGTGAGCACGATCGACGGTTGCCGTTCGCCGAGATCGAGCTGCTGCGGGAGTCCGGGTTCACGCGCGTCACGCTGCCCGAGCGCCACGGTGGAGGGGGAGCCACGCACCCCGAGCTGTTCGAACTGCTCGCCGAGCTCGCGCGTCGCGACCCGAACCTCGCCCAGTTGTTCCGCTCGCACTTCTCCTATATCGACCGCACGATCCACGCCCCGGAATCGCCCGAGCGGGAGGCACGTCTCGCGCGACTGGCCGGCGGGGCGATCGTCGGCAATGCGAGCCACGAGAAATCTGCCGCAAAGGTCGGGACGCTCTCAACGCGACTCGAGGCATCCGCTGGTCTCCAGCTCCTCACGGGCACGAAGTACTACAGCACGGGAACGCTCTTCGCGGACCTTGTCGCCGTAAGCGCCGACACCGGCGACGACCTCGTCGGGGTGCTCGTCGAGACCGACTCTCCCGGTGTGACACGTGTCGACGACTGGACCGGATTCGGGCAGCGGATGACGGGCAGCGGCACGACGACTTTCGACGCGGTGCCGGTCGCACCCGATGACATCGTGCGCTACGGCACGCGCTCGCCCTCCCACGGCGGATCGTTCGTGCAGCTCGTCCTGCTCGCTGCCGTCACGGGGATCGGCCGCGCCATCGTCGACGATGCGGGTGACTTCGTGCGCACCCGCACGCGCACCTACAGCCACGGCAGTGCACCGACGGCGAAGCAGGATCCGATCATCCAGGAGGTCGTCGGCGACCTATCGGCGCGGTCTTTTGCCGCTGACTCCGCACTCGCGGCAGCGGTTGCCGCTCTCGACCGGTCCAGTCGCGCGATCCTCGAGAACCGCGACGATCCCGAGGCCATCCCCGCCGTCGAACTCGCCACCGCGCGAGCGCAGCTCGTGATCCTGCCCGCCGTGCTCGACGCCGCGACCGCGCTCTTCGAGGTCGGTGGCGCGAGCGCCGTCGATACCGGTCTCGCTCTCGACCGCCACTGGCGGAACGCCCGCACGATCGCGTCGCACAACCCCGCGCGGTTCAAGGCGCGGGCCGTCGGCGACCACGTCATCAACCGCACACCGATCGACTCGTGGTGGAGCACGGGAGAGGCATAGACATGACCACCGAACCCAAGAAGCTCATCCTCAACCTGTTCGAAATGAACACCGTGAGCCACATCAGCCACGGGCTGTGGCCGCTGCCGGGCAACAACCGGCACCGCTTCAACGATCTCGACTACTGGACCGAGCTCGCCCAGATTCTCGAGGGCGGCGACTTCAGCGGCATCTTCCTTGCCGATGTCGTCGGGGCGTACGACACGTTCCGCGGCGGGATCGAGACAGCGCTCGTCGAGGGGCTACAGCTCCCGTCGAACGATCCGCTGCTCGTCATCCCGGCCATGGCCGCGGTGACCGGGAAGCTCGGGTTCGGGGTCACGTTCTCGACGAGCTACGAGCCGCCGTTCGCGTTCGCACGGCGGATGTCGACGCTCGACCACCTGACGAAGGGGCGCGTCGGCTGGAACATCGTTACCTCGTACCTGCCCAACGCCGCACGCAACTTCGGGCTCTCCGACGAGATCCCGCACGACCGGCGCTATGCGATCGCGGACGAGTACCTCGACGTCGTCTACAAGCTCTGGGAGGGCTCGTGGGATGACGATGCCGTGATCGTCGATCGGTCTAACAGGGTCTTCACCGATCCGACGAAGGTGCGCTACATCGACCACGTCGGGGAGAACTTCCGCGTCGCCGGCCCCCACCTGTCGCAGCCGTCGCCGCAGCGGACCCCCGTGCTCTACCAGGCGACGGGGTCGCCGGCAGGAACCGAGTTCGCGGGACGGCACGCCGAACTCGTCTTCACGGGAGGGCGCACGGCGGAGGACTTCCGCAGGAATGTCGCGACGATGCAGGCCGCGGCGGTGCGCCACGGTCGCACCGCCGATGACATCAAGTTCGTCGTGCAGGCCGGGATCGTCGTCGGTCGCACCGAGGAGGAAGCGCAGGACAAGTGGCGCCAGTACCGCGAGAACACGAGCATCGACGGCATCCTCGCGCACGCGAGCCTACCGATCGACCTGCCGTCGTTCGACTCGGCAATCACCGTGGGGGAGGCGATCGCGAAGTCCGGTATCGATGCGTCGGCGGTTCCGTTCCTGTCGCGCGACAAGACCGTTGGGCAGACCCTCGCCGAGTTGAAGGGCGGCCGCGAGGGACGCTTCTTCGTCGCCGGAACACCGTCGGTCGTGGCCGATGAAATCGAACGCTGGCTCGACGAGGACGGTGTCGACGGCATCAACCTGCGCCAGTACCACTCGTTCGATACGGCTCGCGATTTCGCCGAGCTGGTGGTTCCGGAACTCAGGAAGCGGGGGCGGATCGCGGAGCCGACCGAGGACTCGACGCTCCGCAAC
>Ga0247814_10002192_pt1 | contig 10881 bp, 10 predicted proteins | sample UWRJL179409R1_FD_179947 | JGI IMG/M metagenome (GOLD analysis project Ga0247814, IMG submission 179947) | Plant litter microbial communities from Arlington Agricultural Research Station in Wisconsin, United States - UWRJ-L179-409R-1 | ecosystem: Environmental > Terrestrial > Plant litter >... | reverse complement strand
TATTGAAAATTTAATAATTGGTGAATCTAAAGAATTCTCTGAAAACTATACTGTAACTCAAACTGATTTAGGAAATGAAACAATAACCAATATTGCTACGGCAACTGGATTGTCTCCTAATAATGTTCCTGTAAGCAATTCAGATACAGTAGTTATTGACAGAGCATTCGTTTTAGGTTGCGGAACCATACTTGTTCACAATGCTTTTACTCCAAATGGCGATGGTACAAATGATAATTTCGTAATTGATAATATTGATGATACACTTTGTTACCCTGAAAACTCTGTAGAGATTTATAACAGATGGGGAATATTAGTTTATGAAACCAAAGGATATGACAATAATAGCAAAGCATTTAAAGGTTATTCTGAAGGAAGAGTAACTGTAGACAAATCAGCTGGATTACCTACGGGAACTTATTTCTATATCTTAAACTATACTTCGGTTGGTTTACAGGGAGAAATAATTCCTAATAAAAAACAAGGATATTTATATCTTACTAGATAATAACTCAAATCTAACACCAGAGGTCCTAAAAAATTTCTGGTTTAAAAAAAGAAGTCAAATGAAAACAAAAATACTACTAATTAGTCTGATGTTTACTGCACTGGGAAGTTATGCACAACAAGATGCACAATATACCCAATACATGTATAATACTATAAATGTCAATCCTGCTTATGCCGGATCCAGAGGAGCAATGAGTATATTTGCCTTACATCGTACCCAATGGGTAGGATTAGATGGAGCACCTACAACTAATGCCGTATCTATTAACACTCCTTTTAATAACAGTAGATTAGGTTTAGGAGTATCTCTAGTAAATGATAAAATTGGTCCTACAACTGACAATACTTTTTCTACTGACCTATCCTACACTATTCCTACTTCTGAGAATGTAAAACTTTCATTTGGTATTAAAGCATCTGTAAACTTATTTAATTTAGATGTCAATAAATTAAATCCAGCGGTTAGTGGTGACCAAAAACTTCAAGGATTCAATAATGAAATCTCTCCTAATATCGGAGCTGGTGTTTATCTTCATTCAGATAAAGCTTATGTAGGGTTTTCGATTCCTAATTTTATCGAAACAAGTAAATATGCAGATAATCAAATAGCAGTAAATAAAGAAAAAATAAATTATTATTTGATTGCGGGTTATGTAATGGATTTAAGTTACAATCTGAAATTTAAACCTGCTTTATTAACTAAAATGGTAAAAGGTGCACCCTTGCAAGTGGATGTTTCGGGTAACTTTTTGTTAAATGATAAATTTACACTTGGACTTGCCTATCGTTGGAATTCTTCTGTAAGTGCTATGGCTGGTTTCCAAGTATCAGATGCACTATACATCGGATATGGGTACGATTTAGAAACTACCAAATTAGAAAATTACAATTCTGGTTCACATGAAATTTTCTTGAGATATGAAATTTTCAAAAATAATAATAAAATTACAACTCCAAGATTCTTCTAAATCCGATTATCATGAAAAAAAATATACTCTTTTATATAGCGATGATAAGTGTTTTTTCATTGAACATTTATTCTCAAAAAGCTCAGTTAGCTAATGCCGATAAAAACTATGATAACTACGCTTATATCGATGCGATAAAGACCTATGAAAAAATAGCAGAAAAAGGATATAAATCAGCTCCAATGTTTCAAAGACTAGGAAATGCTTATTATTTTAATGGCGAATTAGACAAAGCCGTGCAATGGTATGCTGAACTTTTTGCAACTCCTGATGCTCAAATTGAACCAAGTTATTATTACCGTTATGCTCAATCGCTACGTTCTATTGGTGATAACGATAAGGCCGATCAAATCCTTGAACAGTTTGATAAAATTTCAAACAATGACAGCAGAGCTAAACTTTTTAAAGAAAATGCTAACTATTTAGATGAAATAAAAGCAAATTCTGGAAGGTATAAAATAGAAAATGCAGGTATCAATTCTCAGTATTCTGATTATGGTTCCACCATTTACAATAACAAAATTGTATTTACTTCTGCCAGAGATACTGGAAGTTTAGGGCAAAGAAAACACACTTGGACTGATCAGCATTTTACAAATTTATACAGTGCCGATTTAGATGAAGAAACACTTCCTAGCAATCCTGTTAAATTTAATAAATCATTAAAATCTAAATTTAACGAAGCTACTCCTGTTTTTACTAAAGATGGAAATACAGTATATTTTACAAGAAACAATTATGTGAATGGTAAAAAAGGGAAAGACCAAAAAGGAATCACTTTAGTTAAATTATACAAAGCCACATTAGAAGGAGAAAAATGGACTAACATACAAGCACTTCCATTTACCAGCGATAACTTCAGTACCGCTCACCCTACTCTAAGTCCTGACGAAAAAACATTATATTTTGCCTCAGATATGCCTGGAACATTAGGACAATCTGATATTTACAAAGTACAAATAAATAGTAATGGTTCTTTTGGAACTCCTGAAAATTTAGGTACTTCTATAAATACAGAAGGAAGAGAAACCTTTCCTTTTGTTAGTCAGGAAAACGAACTCTACTTTGCCTCAGATGGACATCCAGGTGTAGGTGGATTAGATATTTTTACATCTTTAATAAATGATAATGGAACTTTTAATAAAGTACAAAATATCGGAATTGATGCCAATTCGCCGAAAGATGATTTTGCCTTTATCATTGATAGTAAATCAAGAAAAGGATTCTTATCATCAAATAGAGATGGTGGATTAGGATATGATGATATCTATATGTTTACGGAAACTAGAAAATTAATTTGCGAACAAGAACTGTATGGAGAAATTACAAATCTTGATTCAAAAATACCACTTGCTAATGCTAAGGTAACTTTGTTCGATAACAAAATGAATCCTTTAAATACTGTAATTACAGACCAAAATGGAGGGTATCGTTTCAAAGTAGAATGCGGTAAATTATATACTGTTAGAGCCGAAAAAGAAGAATACAATACCAATGAAAAACAAGTGACAATCGCTAAAGAAAGCGGACAAACTTATTTGCCTATAGCTTTAGAAAAAGATCAGTGTAAAGTAACCATTGGTGATGATTTAGGAAAATGTTTTGCTATTAAAATGATTTATTTTGATTTGGATAAATCTAATATTAGAAGCGAAGCTGCTTTAGATTTAGAAAAAATATTAGATGTTTTAAACCAATATCCTACTATGAAACTGGATATTCGTTCTCATACTGATAGCCGTGCTTCTTTCAAATACAACGAATCTTTATCAGACAGAAGAGCTAAATCAACAATCAGCTGGTTAGTTAAAAATGGTATCAATGCCAACCGTTTAACAGGTAAAGGTTATGGAGAAACACAATTAGTAAATAAATGTGCTGACAACGTAAAATGTACTGAAGAAGAACATCAAATGAATCGTAGAAGCGAATTTATTATAACAGCTTTATAATTACAATTCCACATATTTTAATAACCGGAAACCTCGAATGTTCAATCATTCGAGGTTTTTTTTATGGCAGTATTTTAGTAATAAAAGAATTAATATCATCTTTTAGATTGGTAGAAAATACACTACAAAACATTACAAATTTTAGAATAAATATACTTTTTCAGCAAAAAAATACTGATTATGTATTATCAATCATTTTTTCTATTAAATTTAGCGCACATAATTTAATCCATCTTATGGATACTTAATTTTTAATGTAAAAACCAAAAATGATTTTTTTATTTATAATATGAAGGTTACCCCAATATTTTTTTTCATGTTAATTAGTCTGTTATCTCACAAAGGCTATTCCCAAAATTCAAAAGTGTTTATTACTGATAAAACGGCAAAAAGCTATGCCTATGTAAACGTTACAAAAACCTATGAACATGTAGCTGAAAAAGGGTATAAATCAATTGATTTATTTCAAAAATTAGGGAATGCATTTTACAGTGAATTGAATATGACAAAAGCTGCTAAATGGTACGGAGAGCTATTTGCATTAACAACCGAGTTAGATGCTATTTATTACAATCAATACGCAAAATCATTATCTGCTATTGGCGAAAATGATAAAGCTAATGCCATTGTAGAAAAGTTAAATCAAAAATTAAGTAACACTCAAAATAAATAAAATCATTCATTTTTATAAATAACCAGAATCGAATTCATTTTATAGAATAGATTAGTATTACCTAAAAATAAAAAAGAGTTTATAAGAAATTATAAACTCTTTTTTTAATACTAAGAGAATAGATTTGGGGCAAAAACTCTCCTTTGTACCTTTATTTAAAACCAAATAAATAATTAATCAATTCTTACAAAAATATTAGTGTAATATTTTTTTCCAGTAGCCGCATCTTGTCTGATTGAAATTCCAAAATGAGTATAGTTACCTTCAATATTTTTCTTGTGTGCTGCACTTTTTAACCATGCTGCTAAAGCTCCTTCAGCAGTATTGTAATTGTAAGCAACGTTCTCTCCTACTGTTGTTGCTCCAAGTAATTTCATGATGTTGTTAGAACGATCTACAAAACCATCATGACTTGGTGTTTTTTTATCAATCATATAATAATCATGTTCTTCTGACTTGTAAGAAATATGATTGATTTTTTCTAATGGATTTAAACCAACACTTACTCTGTATTCATTAATTAATTTCATTGTTTCTAACTCTGTATCACTGTAAGTGTAGTTCTCAACAATTAAAGCAGATGTAGAATCAGCGGTTTCTTCTGATGAGTCTGAAGAGCAAGAATTCATTAAAAATATTACTGGTAAAAGCAACATTAATTTGAGTAAATTTACTTTCATAAGCTAGTAGTTTAAGTTTAAAGTAGATTGTGGGGCAAACTTCTTTAAGATATTAGTTTTTGTGTTTCTGCTTACTCAAACATACAACACTTTATCGTTAAAATACAAAAAAAATCGATTAAATACACTTTTTAAGTTTAAAAAGAGTCAATTTCCTACATCAAGGCGATAATCGGTCCGTTTTCCAGCTATGGTCATTTTGAATAGAATATCGAATTCTATCATGCAAACGATTCGCTCTTCCCTGCCAAAATTCTACTTCAACCGGCCGGACAAGAAACCCACCCCAATGTTTCGGTCTTGGAATTGATTTATTATCAAAAATTGTTTCTAATTCTTTTAAATTACTTTCTAAGAATTCACGAGAAGGAATAACTTCACTTTGGTTAGAAACGATAGCACCTAACTTGCTTCCATCAGGTCTGGAATCAAAATAGTTATCGGAAATAATATCAGCTGTTTTTTCGGCTATTCCTTTAATGATAACCTGACGTTCGGCAGAATGCCAAAAAAAAGAAAGGCAAACATTTGGATTTTGTTCTATTGCTTTTCCTTTCTCTGAATTGTAATTGGTATAAAAAATAAAGCCATCTTCGTTGTATTTTTTTAGCAGCACTACCCTAGCCTTTGGAAAACCGTCCAAACCAAAAGTAGAAACGGTCATTGCATTTACTTCTTCATTTCCTCCAAAATCTTCGACTTCATGAAACCAACGATGAAAAAGATTAATGGGGTCTTCAGGAATATTAGATTCTAATAATTCACTTTTTTCATAAGATCTTCTGTAATTACTTAAATCTTCCATTGTATTTTAATTATAAAATATTAGTGTAAAAACTATAAATCAAAACTTTTTCCATCATCTGCTAACAAAACATTAGGGAAAATAGTTTCAGCTTCTTCTTTAAATAACGAAATAGTATCGTAGCGCGTCGAATAATGTCCTAAGACCAATTTACCTACTTGAGCTTTTTTAGCAATTGTAGCCGCTTCTATAGCCGTAGAATGCATGGTTTTAGTCGCAAGACTTGCTTCAGATTCTAAAAAAGTAGATTCGTGGTACAATACGTCTGCATTTTCTATTATCGAAATGATATCTTCGTTATAAATGGTGTCAGAACAAAAAGCATAACTTTTAGGTTTTTCAGGATCGAAAGTTAATTTTTCATTTAAAATCAAAGTTGCATCATCCAGCAGAATATCTTTTCCGTTTTTTATATTTTGGAAATAACATTTTTCAATTTGATATTCATTAACGGCATCTATATTTAATTTTCGTTCGGCTATTTTTTCCTCGAATAAAAACCCATTGGTATACACGCGATGTTTTAACGGAATGGTTTTCACCATCACTTTATCGTCTTCAAAAATTAACTGGCTTTGGTTTGAAGTTAATTCGTGAAAATGTAAACCAAAATTGGGCCATGAATTAGACAATCGCAATTGCAGTAATATAATTTCTTTTATTCCTTTGGGACCATAAATAGTCAAATCGTTATTTCGATTCAATAATGAAAAAGTAGAAATCAAACCAATTAGTCCATAAAAATGATCTCCGTGTAAGTGTGAGATAAAAATATGGTTAATCTTAGAAAATTTGATTTTGTTTTTGCGCAGTTGCACTTGGGTTCCTTCGCCACAATCAATAAGAAAAAGTCGGTTTCTTATTTCAATCAACTGCGAAGTAGGATTAGTAAATGTACGTGGAGTGGCCGCATAACAGCCCAGAATAGTTAATTTCAAAGTGTATTTGGTTAACTGGTTATTTGTTTAATCGTTGTATAAAAATCATTCGATTAAACTTTTAAACGAATAAACAATTAAACGATTTAAAATCCTAAGTCTCTTTCTATTTCTTCCATCTCAATAATATCATGAGCTTCTAATAAAGAAGGAACTACTGTGAATTTTTCAGGTAAAGCATTATAATCAAAATCAGCCACTACAACAATAAATGATTTTTTTGATTTTTTATGTTTTTTAGAGATGGGTAAAAACAATTTCAAATCGTCTACTGGCAATTCCTCTTTATAACCTAAAAGGTCAATTATAATATTATGATTTTCGTAACTCTTATATTGATGTGTAACCTTCATTAAAAAAGAAGTAAAATCACCCTGAGTATCTTTAATTGTAATAGTATGGTCTTTTTGATCTACTTTCATCGCTGTAAAATTTAATTGTTGATTACAAAAATCTAAAGTTACTAAGATTTTTTAAACTTACTGAATTTTTGAAGCCAAAAGATAAATTACAGCCATTCTAATTGCAACTCCATTTTCAACCTGATTTAGGATTACTGATTGTCCAGAATCGGCCACTTCAGATGTAATCTCTACACCTCTATTGATAGGTCCTGGGTGCATAATTACAATTTCTTTATTTAAAGATTCTAATAAAGTTTTATCTACACCATATTGTTGTGCATATTCTCTGGTTGATGGAAAATAATTCACATCCATTCTTTCGTTTTGAACACGCAACATGTTAGCAACATCACACCATTCTAAGGCTTTTCGTAAATTAGGTTCTACTTTTACACCAAGAGATTCAATGTATTTTGGAATCAAAGTTTTAGGACCGCAAACTTTTACTTCGGCGCCTTGCATTTGCAAAGCATAAATATTAGACAAAGCGACTCTTGAATGCAAAATATCGCCCACAATAACCACTTTTTTTCCAGCTACATCACCCAATTTTTCTCTTATCGAATAACTGTCTAATAATGCCTGAGTAGGATGTTCGTGTGCTCCATCACCTGCATTCACAATACTTGCTTTTACATTTTGTGATAAAAAGTGAGCTGCTCCAGGATTAGCATGGCGCATCACCACCATATCTACTTTCATCGAAAGAATATTGTTTACAGTATCAATAAGCGTTTCTCCTTTTTTAACCGAAGATTGTGCTGCCGAAAAACTAATAACATCAGCCGATAATCGTTTTTGAGCTAATTCGAATGAAAGTTTGGTTCTGGTACTGTTTTCGAAAAAAATATTGGCAATAGTAATATCTCGTAACGAAGGCACTTTCTTAATAGGACGATTAATGACTTCTTTAAAATGATCCGCTGTTTCAAAAATAAGGTCTATATCATTCTTCTTAATATATTTGATACCTAATAAATGATTTACGCTTAATTCTTTCATTCTTTTACGATTATTATTTTATTATAGATGAGGCTTTTATTTGTTTAGTTTTCTAATTAATTAGTAACTAAATATACGGCATCTTCTCCATCATTTTCTTTCCAACTTACTTTTACCTTCTCATTATTAATAGCATCTACCTGCCTTCCTCTGTAATCAGGCTGAATAGGCAAATTTCGGCTAAAACGTCTGTCAATTAAAACTAATAATTCTATTTCTGAAGGTCTTCCAAAAGATTGCACTGCAGTCAATGCTGATCTGATACTTCTACCTGTAAACAATACATCATCAATAAAAATGACTTTTTTATTTTCTACAATAAAATTGATATTGGTTTTATTAGCTTCCAATGGTTTTTCGGTTCTTCTAAAATCATCTCTAAAAAATGTGATGTCCAGATAACCTAATTTTATTTCCGGAGTATTGTATTCTTTTTCTAATACTTCTTTTAGTCGTTCTGCTAAAAAAGTTCCTCTAGGCTGAATACCAATTAAAATAGTGTCTTTAAAATCGAGATGTTTTTCAATTAGCTGACAAGCCAAACGATGAAGAATGATATTGACTTCTTTGGAATTAAGCAAAACTTTTTGAGTCATAGTAAAGAGTTATGTTGGGTTGTGCAAATATACAAAATCAGATTTATAACCTTAAAGAATATCTGTATTTAAAATTTATCTCAAAAATAGCTGCTGTAGTCTGAATAATACAACAAAACAGAGAAATTATATAATACCGAACATTCATTTATAAAGTAATTTTAAATCAACATAATTAACTAATTTAAAACTATAGAAATCATGCAAAATACAGTAAAAAGAGTACTTCTACTTCTAATCGTTATGTTCACATTTTCAAGTTGTGAAATCATTGGAGATATTTTTAAAGCAGGAATGAGCGTGGGAATATTCCTTGTTATAGCCGTTATTGTTTTTATCATTTTCATTATTAGTAAAATAGGCGGAAAGAAATAATTACTTTAATAAATAGGTGATTTTGGTATATTGGTATAATTTAAATCATCAATAAACATAAAAAAAACCGAGTCATTTCTGACTCGGTTTTTTATTTTAATACTAATTGCTTAGTTATAAAATTATTTTACTTCTTCGTAATCTACGTCTTGAACGTTATCACCTTCAGCTTGTGGTTCAGCAGCAGCTTGACCTTGCTCACCTTGAGCGTACATAGCTTCAGTAGCAGTTTTCCAAGCAGCATTTACATTATCTAAACCTTTTTGGATAGCAGCAATATCTTGAGATTGGTGCGCCATTCTAAGTTCAGTTAAAGCAAATTCGATAGCTGTTTTGTTCTCATCTGAAATTTTATCTCCCAATTCTTTCAATTGACTTTCAGTTTGGAAAATAGTACTATCAGCTTCGTTTAATTTTTCAGCTCTTTCTTTTGCAGCTTTATCAGCATCAGCATTAGCTTCTGCATCTTTTTTCATTTGTTCGATTTCTTCAGCTGTTAAACCAGAAGAAGCTTCGATACGGATATCGTGAGATTTTCCAGTTCCTTTATCAGTTGCAGTTACTTTAATGATACCATTAGCATCAATATCAAAAGAAACCTCGATTTGAGGAACTCCTCTTGGTGCTGGTGGAATACCATCTAAGTGGAAACGACCAATAGTTTTGTTATCAGCAGCCATTGCTCTAGCTCCTTGCAATACGTGAAGTTCAACAGATGGTTGAGAATCAGCAGCAGTAGAGAATACTTGAGATTTTTTAGTTGGGATAGTAGTGTTAGCTTCGATAAGAACAGTCATTACACCACCCATAGTTTCAATACCTAAAGATAATGGAGTAACGTCTAATAACAATACATCTTTTACATCTCCAGAAAGTACACCACCTTGAATAGCAGCTCCAATAGCTACAACTTCGTCAGGGTTAACTCCTTTAGACGCTTTTTTACCAAAGAATTTTTCAACTTCTTCAACAATTCTTGGGATACGAGTAGAACCTCCTACCAAGATTACTTCGTCAATATCAGAAACTGATAAACCTGCATTTTTCAACGCTTTAGCAACTGGTTCCATAGAACGTTTTACTAATGAATCAGTTAATTTCTCAAATTGAGAACGAGATAATTTTTTAACTAAGTGTTTTGGTCCTGAAGCCGTAGCAGTTACGTATGGCAAGTTGATTTCTGTTTCAGCAGAAGATGATAATTCAATCTTAGCTTTTTCAGCAGCTTCTTTGATACGTTGTAATGACATTGGGTCTAAACGCAAGTCAATTCCTTCTTCAGCTTTAAATTCATCAGCTAACCAGTCAATAATTACGTGGTCAAAATCATCTCCTCCAAGGTGAGTATCACCATCAGTAGACAATACTTCAAAAACTCCGTCTCCTAATTCAAGAACAGAGATATCAAAAGTACCTCCACCTAAATCGTAAACAGCAATTTTTTGATCAGTTCCTTTTTTATCTAATCCATAAGCTAAAGCTGCTGCTGTAGGCTCGTTGATGATACGCATAACTTTAAGACCAGCAATTTCTCCAGCTTCTTTAGTAGCTTGACGTTGTGCATCGTTAAAGTAAGCAGGAACAGTAATAACTGCTTCAGTTACAGTTTGACCTAAATAGTCTTCAGCAGTTTTTTTCATTTTTTGAAGTGTCATTGCTGACAATTCCTGAGCAGTGTATAAACGACCGTCAATATCCACACGTGGTGTATTGTTGTCACCTTTTACAACACTGTAAGGAACTCTTTTTGCTTCTTCCTGAGTTTCAGCAAAAGTGTGTCCCATAAAACGTTTAATAGAAGCAATCGTTTTTGTAGGATTCGTTACCGCTTGTCTTTTTGCAGGATCACCTACTTTAATTTCTCCACCTTCAACAAAAGCGATGATAGATGGCGTTGTTCTTTTTCCTTCTGCGTTAGGAATAACAACTGCTTCGTTACCTTCCATTACAGAAACACAAGAGTTCGTCGTACCTAAGT
>Ga0247814_10002191_pt1 | contig 10884 bp, 14 predicted proteins | sample UWRJL179409R1_FD_179947 | JGI IMG/M metagenome (GOLD analysis project Ga0247814, IMG submission 179947) | Plant litter microbial communities from Arlington Agricultural Research Station in Wisconsin, United States - UWRJ-L179-409R-1 | ecosystem: Environmental > Terrestrial > Plant litter >... | reverse complement strand
TCTGGCCTAAATACACGCTCGACCACTACGAATCCGAGGCCATTGCAAGTTCGTTTGAACTTAATTCACTGGAACGCCAAACAAAATAAGATTCAGTAGCCTATTATTGCACCTTTTTCTTTTTATCGAAAATGGTTCTAACACTCTTTGGTAGAAGCCTAATTTTCCAGGGTCGATGTATACCCTCATTTAATATGCCAGATTCTGGAAGTTCTGGCCACTCAGAGTTGTCGGCAGCTTGTCATCAATCTATCTGCTCGACAGCCTCAAACCCTGCCGCCCTTTGCACATATTTCTTGCGCTCCTGCCACCATTGCCTTGTGTCTTTATCTAATGGCTCCACATTCTCATCGTAATTCCAAGACGCATCCATTGGGAAAGGCACCGTTTCCAAGAAAAGTGGAAATTCCACTAGCTCCCAGGGTACTGTACATGCCTCTTCCCAGTCAACGACACCGAGTATTCTATATCTGTGGTCGAGGTTGATATTACTGTGAAAAAAGTCTCAGTGTGATACTGGAAATGGTCCATCATCACATGAATAAAGTCGACTGGCTACCGCCTTAATCTTGAGAGGGAATTGATAATGGATGTGAGCACCTCATTAACCGGGCCATACTCCATACTCCATACTCCTTTAAATTTCTGCCTTTGATTTCGGAAATTTTGCATGAGCAGCCCACGCGTAAAAGAATGCTATTGCAGTTTTAAACGGTCTACCTCTATCTGGGAATTGGCCAATATCATAGCTGCCGTCTTTGCGCGTCACAACAGTCCCTATCTTTGCAAACGTACTGACGTCATCTGTACCTACAACAGACTTGTTAGATAAATGATATAAACAAACCTATGATGGAGGACTTAGCTATTGCCTCGTAAAAGCCCCCTCTGTTGTAGAAAAATCTGGCCTGGTGAGCTTCATAACCACCATCGGCGTGTATGGCAACACCCCCCGGTAAAAATTCCATTAACATGAACGCAACTCCAGCTGGACTGCTGCCATCAATCTTATATCTGAATACCCGTGGCACAGGAACTTTTGTGTGTTCTCTGATCACTGGCGTTGCGTCTATCTCACTTTGTAACCTCATAGCCAGCCTTTCTGTAGAATTGTGTATTTGAATCCGTGCGACCCATCGAGTCTTGTTCTCGAATTCAAGCAGGCAGACTAGTTGATAAAGTTAATTTGTGATCCTTGGGAGTATATTACCTTTATATTCTTAATTTTTTAATTAAAATATAAATACCTAGAGTATTGCTTATCCAATTTATCTAGTAGCTTACTTTTTCTGATTGATATAAGTTATTTAAGCTAGAGTTTAAGATATAGTATTTAATTTAGTAAAAATATAATAATATAAATTAGCTAAATATATTTTTGAAATTATTATTAATAAACACTTTATTCTATAAAATCTTTAAAAACTATATTCATAGGCAAATAAAAGGATAAAGAAAACCATGACAGAATATTATTTAAATATATGTCGGATCACTTCGAATACGGGGCACCACTACGTGATATGGTCACGTAAGTGCTAGTTGTATTTAGTGGGATCGATGGTTGTATTGTAAGTTCTATGTAAGGTGGTGTTGATATGGTTTCCAAGGCGGTGAACCGCTTTGGGTGATTCTGCCACTCGAGTCGGGTCACGTGCACCCGCCTCGAGGTCAGAATATACCAACAATATACTTGGTTTATTCTAATACAAGTGTCTTGAACTGAATATAGGAGTTTATCATTAACGCCATCTCGTAATTTATTCAACTTTCACTTGTATCCGTGTAGATCCTCAAAGATATGCAACGTCTTGGAAGAAAACTGTGCAAGGTAATGGATGTTCGATGGATAGTAAAGCAGACTTAAAACTGCGTTGCATTCTTAAATTTGGAGGAACGAATCAAACTCAGAACGTTGATTGCCCTGTTACACAGTCGTCTCCCTCGTCGCCAGCTGCGTAACATCTGGACCTCCCTTGTGTAGATCATTCGGCAATGTCCCCAATGCCCTCCCTCCAAACAGTAAATCTATATCCTCCAAACTAACCTGGGTCATCTCTTTAAATAAAAAGAAGATAGTCGGGAAAGTCACGAAGATGTTGAACGCTTCGCAACCAAAATCAACCTCATAGTTGCCAAGCCTCAGCCGAGATGGAAAGGGGTAGTTCCAGACTTACTAACAAACACAAAATAACACTTCCATCCAATTTCACGTAATTCAATAGGACTAACTTGCGCAAATAATGTAGCAACAGCCCAGTTTCCGATTCCGGTTGCGAAAGCGTTGCCCCGAGCGCGTATATTCATCGGCATCACTTCACTCTCTTATACCCAAGAGATAGGACCAAATGAGAAAGAGAAAATGATCGATACTGAGAATAGGAAGAAAACAACACCGATTGATAATCCGTGACATGTCCCGTTAGGGTTTGGGAGTTAATTATTCCTTCGCACATTAGGGCGATGGTGATGCCGATAGTGCCAAAGAGTAGTGGCTTTCGGCGACCAACACGGTCGAGTACAAAGACTATGAAAATGAGATCTGGAGATTTCAGTTTCGTGTGTGAAGTTGGAAGACTGAGAATAATTCACTTGCAATCGGACCGACGCAGGTGTATATGCCAGACACAAGGAGAGTTCGACTTCCTGTTATACCTAGAGTTTCGTACGTGGGGACTTGGTAATAGTTAATGACGTTGATCCCAGAGAGTTGAGTGAAGACTGGACAAGAGTTCCGTGCATGAGTCTAGTTCTCCATTGTGGTGTTGTAAACATCACCATCCAGCCAGGTTCTGTTACGGCCTTCTCAGCCGCAATTGTTTCTTTAATCTCCCTAAATTCATTCTGTACCCAGTCGTTTGATAGACGTTAATTCATAATTTAGGCTCCTAGATAATTATTCATACCATTTGTACCATCATAATGTAGCTTGATCAATACCTGCAGAGCCTCATCCTCTCTATCAGTTGCCATCAAGTGTCGAGGGCTTTCTGGAAAGAAAGGCATGCCCGTCACCAGGATCTAAAGACGGAATTAGTGCCAGAAATATCAGTAAAGGGAGGCTAGCAGTGCTTACAATGCAAGAGACTGCTTGAACAGCCAACGGAAACCTCTATTGTCGAACTTCATAATTTATCAGCATCACTTCACACTCAAAACATGCCTTCTTACACAATGAACCCCACACCGATCATTTGCTGCGCCATTCCCACAATCAAACCTCTGATTTTCGGATGCGCACATTCACTTTGGTATACCGGTACACTCATACTCAATAACCCAACCAGCAAAGATACGTCCGACTAAAATCATAGCCAGGTTTTTTGCGGCAACTTGTAATATTGCTCCTAGGAGGCAAATCAAGGCACCAATTTGGATGGTTTTCTTACGACCTATAGAATCCATAGTGAAGCCTCCCATAAGAGATCCTAATACAGCTCCTCCATTGAATGTGCTATTGATGGCGCCTATAATGGAAGACGTCTTATTGGTATTGAAGTAGGTTAAGAAATTGTTCGAACCGATCACATCAGTCATAACACCTGCATCGTAGCCGAAAAGGAAAGACCTGTAAATTTCAAGTCGTCTTTATTGAGAATTCGACGTCTGAATCATATCAGAATCTTACCCCGTGGCGGCGAAAACCGCGAGGGAAATATTGAATATTCTCCCCATGGTGGTGCTTCAGCTCATGGTTTCTCGGTATTCTATGAAGTTGTCTACGACAGAAAGATATCCACAACAAAAACTGTAATGTTTCATTTCAAAGGCATTAAACATATATTTATATATACATATGCCAAAATAATAATAAATAGCCGATCCAGTTCCGGGACCTCTACCTGCGGATCCCCCACAAGAGCTACCCTGGAACCTACCCCTCCACTGCCTACCGGCTAAATGTGACTTCACCTAGTCAGCTTTATGTGAGTGTCGGGAAAACTTGATCCATATTTAAACTAAGTAGAAGCTAACATAAAGTGAGCAAGTACCTTTCTTAGTTTCTGAAATGTAACATCTTCAGTGAGGATTAGAGCAAGAAGCTTCTTTGAAGTAGCCAACTGAGAGTCCTCTTGTGATTTGGTAATATCTAATTCAGATAAATTTTACGTGATGAGCACGTATAGAGGAGCTTTCTACGAGGCTACAGTATAATGTTCTCATGAGATATGGACGAAGGTAGCATTATATACTTTTGTAAACTATGATGGTGAAATGGACGTTGCCTGTCTACAGGATTTTGGAATTAAGATCATCTCAACCTACAGTTAGTGTAGCATTTGACCTCAAATCTGCGCTAGAACTTCCAGCAAAAATTAAGAAATCTCCAGGCTCCACGACGTATCGCATCCTAATATCCCAGAGTCCCAATTTTTCAATTGAAAGCGGGATTTGAACAGTCTTGGTCTCCCCCGCAGCGATGCTGACTTTGGAAAATCCCTTGAGTTCGATATTTGGAATAACGACACTGCTGATGAGATCTTTGACATAGAGCTGCACAACTTCTGCTCCGTCTCTAGTTGAGTTGTTGGTGACATCGACAGAGACAGTAATATTGTCCGTGGCGCTTACACTGGTTTTGGAAAGTGTCAAAGCGGAATAGGAGAATGTTGAATAAGACTTCCCGTAGCCAAATTCATAAAGTGGTACAGGAGAGCTCAAAACATATTGATGTCCGAAAGCTAGAGTACCATTGTCATATTCTCTCCCAGCATCTACATACCGCCCAGAATTAAGGTAATCGTAATAGATGGGAGTCGTTCCGACGTCGTAAGGAAAGCCAACCGATAGTTTACCACTTGGGTTAACTTCTCCGTATAGAATATCAGCTAAAGCATTTCCTCCTTCTTCGGAAGGATAGAATTGCTGGACAAGGGCTGATGCATTTCTCGAGATCCAGGGTTCTGTGATAGGCTTCCCGGAAGAGAATACGACAATTGTTGGTTTTCCAGTATTGATGATTGCTGAGACGAGGTGGGGCATAGCACCTACTAAATTGAGAGATGAGACATCAACATGCTCTCCAGTGGTGGCGTTCAAGCCTTGCCATAATTGATTTTGATCACGGGACCAAGTTCCTACAACAACAATTGCAACATCTGCAGCGGATGCGGTCGCAATTGCCTCGGAGAATCCAGACTGATCATTTGACCAACGCTCACAGCCTTGAGCGAAGGTCACAGTCCCGGTGCTGACAGACTTGATACCATCAAGAGGAGTCACACCATGGAGGTAACTTCCATTAAGCACATAATCTCCATAGTTCATGAAATCTGCCATAGGTCCGATCACAGCTACGTTTGCTGACTTCGAAAGTGGTAAGACGTTGTTGTGATTCTCAAGCAATACGATGGACTCGGTGTCAATTTGACGCGCAAGCGCGACCGTTTCCTTCGTGTGGATCAATGAATCGGTCTTGTCTGCAGGAGCTGCTGCATATGGATTCTCAAAAATGCCAGCGGCAAATTTGGAGCGTAGTAGACGCGAAACTGCTGTATCGACAATCTCAACACTTAGCTTACCTGACTCAACTAATTCAGGAATGTTTTGAAAGCCTAATGGGAGCACAGATCAGAATTGTCTTCATAAAGTATTGCGGGTGAAAGGGCAAACTCACTATAAGAGCCTCCACCCATCTCAACATCATTACCAGCGGGCAATGCAAACATGGTTATAGCCTCTTTGTCAATAGGCTTAGATCGGCACATTTTGAAATCCTTACAGAGACGATCTGTTCCACCTGCGTCGGAGATCACGTGGTATTTATATCCCCACTCGTTGCGAAGAATCTCAGTCAAAATATGATGGTTCGCGACTAAAGCTACTCCGTCATAGGCGTGGTATGCACTCATGACAGAGTAGACACCAGCGTCCATAATCTGTCGTTTGTATGGAGGTAGATAGGTCGTCCGCAATTCTCTCTCCCCACCATGTACAGGTGCAGTGTTAAGACCTTGTTCCGGGCTGGCAAAACCGGCGAAGTGCTTGACCATAGCACTAACATTACCACCTTGGAGTCCTACAAGAAATCAGTCTGTTTTCTTCCAAAGTGGGCCATATACATCACCAATAATGTAGCTATACCCAATCTCCCCCGCAAGATATCCATCCTCACCAAATGTTTCTTCCACTCTACCGAATCTCAGCTCTCGTGCCAGATCACCCAGCGGGGCAAGCAACTGATTTACACCAAGTGCAAGTGCTTCTTGGGCAATAGCAGCGCCCATTTTCTGGATGAGGTCGGGGTTCCAGGAACACGCAAATGCCAGTGGAGAGTTGAAAATTGTCGCATTTCCACTGAGAAACCCATGTATTCCTTCATTCTGTACAAAAGCTGGAATGCCAAGTGTAGTGTTGTGCAAGAGGTAATCCTGCCCTTTCTTGATACCCTCGGCGATCCATTGCTGGTCAACAGGAAAGCCAGCCCACAGCTGGCCGGCCCTGTATTCCATATTCCAAGCCAATCCAGTTGCATTGAAGCGGTTGTCTGTCATATTGATCCAATTTGAAATATCTCCTTGGAGTAATTGGGAAGCTTTCTCTCGAATTGTCATGCGAGAGAGCAAGTCAGATACTCTGGCTTCAATATCCGCAGTTGGATCTTTGTAGACCGGACGAGTTTCATTTCTGATACGTATGGTAGCCGCGGTAGTGCATACCAGCAGCGCCAATGACAGAACAGATGAAAGCTTCATGGCAGGTAGGATTCCTGGGAAGCCTCGAATTCCAATCCCAAAAGTTTCGAAACGGAAGTAAAGGAAAGACAAAGACACTTGTCTCTGCACTTGCGGAACCTTCTGGTATTATATACTGCATATCTCCTAAGGAACTTGAGTACCTGCAAGTTAACCGTCATCATTGCTTGGTGTCATTCTCCAAGCTACTCAGGGTCCGCAACGGCTAAAGTTCAAGGCCTTATTATTGAGGAAAAGTAGAAGTTAACCGACTGAGATCTAATTTTGGTTAAATCAAGAGAACTAGAGTTGGAGTTCTGGATAGAAGTTTTCCCGTATCCGATCGACGGAGCCATCGCATTAGAGTAAATACAGTATTGTATCGAATTGTATTGCTGCGGGGTTAAATCCTATTGGTACTTACAGGACCGTAGGTTATGGTAACAGTGAGAAACTTGAAGTGAGGTAAGGTTGAAGAGAGCTAAGATAGTGGAGGTTTGAAGGAAGCGTGTGATTGGTGGAAGTTAACGGTCGGGAGTGGCCGGCGGAGTTTACCCTCGCGAATGGGCTAGACGATCCACCATCAGCCCATCCATCTATCCATACGAGTTGTTAGTTTGTATGCCATCCTCCATCCCATTCTTTACCGGATATAGTAACGAACATGATCTGCTGTTGTGATACTACAGTATACGGAGGACCTCAGTGCCACTAAACTTGTGCAGGACCCCTCTAGACCCCACGTTCCTGGTCTGACGGGTCTACAATATTCACCTTATCTGTGGCCGAAATGTAAGTATAATCTCTCTTTCCACGCGCTTCTGTTTCCAAGTCCTCAAGCGTGTTTAAGACCACGCTCAAGACGTCTCCCTAAAATTACATCAGTTGTTTTTGTTACTTCACGTTTGTGAGGACCGTCATCATGAAGTTTCGCGATGGCATGTGGTTGGCAGCGGAGGGGAAGCACCTCGAATATGCGGAAGAGGTCTATTCTATCAAAGATCGAGAAGATGGGAAAGCATTGAGTCTGCTATGCCCGACCAAGAAGATACTTCGAAGATCGGATTCTTTGAATTTGAGTACCTTGACAATAGCAAGTATTCCTCCCTCAACGTGCTGGTGGGGGTTAATGGTTTAGGACATTGCAGCTCCGTTCGATGGAGTCATTTCGGTGGAAACTACACATTGGTTAGGTGCTCTCAATCCCGGTCCACATTTCGATTTATATCCAGAGGGGAAGCCAGAGACGAGTGATGTTGAAATCACAAGGAGCAGCAAGTCTTCCACTTTGCAGTCAGGATCGGTTTCTGCCACCGTCAAAACGACAGACCATGACTTTGATATTCGATTCCATGCCACTGATGGCTCGAAAGAACTCACATCGCTGCTCAAGCGCAGTGTCGGATTGGCATATAGCCCCGCAACCAGCAATCCCATGCAGACTGCTGATATGACGAATCTCCAACACTATATATTCACACAGACGACGCTCTCTGTTGGCGAATCAGTTCATGGATTGGGAGAAAGATTCGGTGCCTTCAATAAGGTGGGACAGGCCGTTACACTCTGGAATGCAGATGGAGGAACTTCCAGCGATCAGGCTTACAAGAATGTCCCGCTCTGGATTAGTTCTAGGGGCTATGGTATTTTCATCGATACACCAGACAAAATCGAACTCGAAATTGGAAGTGAAAGATGCTGCAGAGTTCAAACCAGTGTTGAAGGCCAGAGACTAAAGTGGTAGGTCTTTCTTTCACCTCCTGATAATCACCCTCATCTTACATTAATCCAGGTATTTGATCCATGGGCCCACACCCAAGGAAATCCTGACTAAATATTCGATCTTGACGGGTGCGCCTGGAAAAGTACCAAGTTGGAGTTTTGGCCTTTGGCTCAGTACAAGTTTTACTACAGATTATGACGAAAAGACTGTAAACTCATTTTTGGAGGGCATGAATGCACGAGATATTCCGGTCGAGGTTTTTCACTTCGATTGTTTCTGGATGAAAGCTTTCCATTGGTGTGATTTCGAGTTTGACTCCGAAATGTTTCCTGACCCTAAAGCTCAGATTGCGCGGTTGAAAGAATCAGGTAATTCTACACAGATTAGTCTACTGCTCGACTCTAGATGTTAATTATAATTTAGGACTTGTGAAGAAGGTGTGTGTCTGGGTGAATCCCTACTTAGGCCAAGCCTCGCCTGTTTTCAAGTATGCTGCAAGTCGAGGCTATCTTCTCAGGCGAAAGAATGGCGACATATTTCAATGGGATCTTTGGCAAACCGGAATGGGCATCATTGATTTTACTAATCCCGAGGCCACAGAGTGGTATGTCAGCTGTCTAAATAGTCTTTTTGACAAAGGAATCGACTCAATAAAGACTGATTTCGGAGAACGTATCCCAACTGTGGATGTTCAATGGTATGATGAATCACTGAACGCAAGGAAGATGCACAACTACTATGCATTTCTGTACAATAAAATCGTATACGAGGCATTACAAGAACGATATGGAGAAAACGAAGCTGTATTGTTTGCACGTACGGCTACAGCGGGGACTCAAAGATTTCCGCTCCAATGGGGAGGTGACTGTGAATCCACACCCGAAGCAATGGCCGAATCGGTACGTGGAGGATTATCGTTAGGTTTATGTGGATTTTCATTTTGGTCTGTTGATATCGGCGGCTTTGAAGGCAAACCTGCACCGTGGATTTACAAACGTTGGGTCGCTTTTGGTCTCCTGTGTTCCCATAGTCGTCTCCATGGCAGCAGCTCCTTCCGCGTGCCTTGGACTGTTGACAACGATGACAATTCCGAGCAAGGTTGTTCTAGGACTCTTGCGAAATGGACTGCTCTCAAAGCCCGACTTATGCCCTACATTTTCGCTCAAGCACAAGAAGCTGTGCGCTTAGGACTACCACTTTCCCTCCGAGCTATGTGCCTTGAGTTCCCGGACGACCCTACATCGTGGTATCTGGACAGGCAGTTCATGTTTGGAGACAGTCTTTTAGTAGCACCCGTCTTTGAGGAATCAGGCAATGTTGAATTCTACCTGCCCAAGGGTAAGTGGACCAATTTCTTCACCAACAAAACGATTGATGGTCCCGGTTGGTTCACCGAACACCACAACTTTGACACCCTCCCATTGTACGTTCGCGAGAATACGATTTTGGTATTGGGTAAATGGGACGAGAGGCGCACTGTATATGACTATGCGAAGGGTGTTGAAGTATGTTTGTATCACACGCCTGCAGGAACGAAAACTCAGATCGTGGATTCCGAGGGTGAAGTAGTAGGCACTTTGGAAGTGGGTGCTGATGGCCATTTAAGGGAGCAGGATGTATTGACTGGTGCATGGCATGTCACGAAAAATGGGAGGAGTGGAGGACACCGCCATAAGTGATTTAATCATGGAGAGAGGGTTTGCATGCAGTCTATAGAAAGTAGTTGCTACTATGGCTTGAATTCTAATGAAAGTTATTTCACTTCTAGATACTCGATTCCAGATTCCACAGAATAAGGTTTCGTTGATACATCTTCAGAAAGAAGGTCTCTTGTAGTTTTAGAGGGTTTCGGGAACAGAAGCAAAACCTATCAACGATGTTTTAGTAGGCGGGTGTGTAAAGGTAGTCGTGTTTCAGAAGAGTGGCTTTCTTGTACTTAGTTTTGTGAACTCAACAGGGAGGTTCGCATGGAAGATTATGTATGTCGGTCGAGGTGCAACATCCAGTAAAGGTGCGGCGACGGTAACCAGAAGAGAGGATAAAATCGCAGCGGTTAGAGAAGGGATATCCTTTTCGAAAATGATGCTCAACTAAAAAATTGCGCGTCGCTACCGATTGAATAGCTCAGTAAGGTTTTCGGATTGGCAGAATGGTGCTCCGTTCGATCTTGAGTTACTTGATATTGATTGGCGAGTGGGCTTTTGAATCTAGTAGGGCGAAATGGCTTGGCTACGAAATGGCAAGGGTTTTCATCTAAACTCTCGCAACTTGAGCGACAGTCAAGAACCAGAAGATTTTGGTAGGAACGGAAGTTATTCGGCACTAATAGCCAGTGGCTGCTATGAGCATATAAGGCTGGATAACCGATACAAAGTTTGGCATTTCTAGCATAATTAGACGTTGCAACACATGAGGTACATACATGTATTACTCGAAACATATGAATGAAGTTTAAGGAGCCAGGAACATATCGCCAAAGCAATCAGC
>Ga0247814_10002190_pt1 | contig 10887 bp, 12 predicted proteins | sample UWRJL179409R1_FD_179947 | JGI IMG/M metagenome (GOLD analysis project Ga0247814, IMG submission 179947) | Plant litter microbial communities from Arlington Agricultural Research Station in Wisconsin, United States - UWRJ-L179-409R-1 | ecosystem: Environmental > Terrestrial > Plant litter >... | reverse complement strand
TTCTTTAATAGCAGCCATGTGGAGTTTCCAATTATCGAAATTACCTTCTGAAAGCTGGTAGTTGCGTTAGCCCTACCACAGATCACGAGCGTCTTCGTTTTTTAAAAGAGAGGGAAGAATTACCTCAGCCATGGCAAGACATGAAACAATCGATATTGTTGTATCAGAGGGCATCGAGTTGGCCTGAAGCCTTTGATTGAGGTGGTGGAATATTGGCAACGCTAGTGAGGCGACCTCCTCAGAATTCTGATTCCCACTCTTCCTTCCGAGATGTGAAGCGGAGCAAAACAAAATTGAGCGGAAGAGGATTTCATCTGTTATTGCTAGTCGGAACCAGCCTTCCCGAACAGGATTGTAGGCGAGATGGGCCTCTAATGGATACCAAGAAGTTGCAAGTTCATATAGATCTGACTGGGACTTAGCATGATAGAGTCGATAATTATGAGAAGAGTGTTCAGAACGTACAGTAACTTAATAGTAATTGAAAACGCGGCCCAGTGGGTAATGAAAATGGGATGTTTCCGTAGAATGGCGACGAGGCCCCAGACACGGGTGATTGCGACTTGAGTGAAATCCGAACCTCATTTTTCAAGCGGCATAACCTTCTTTCTGTGCTGGAGTCTGTTTGTGGGCTTGAGTAATGAGCAGTCGGTTTCGATTTCGGTGTTCTCGGCATGTTGTGGCCACGCTTGACACCAGTTTTAACGTGGCTCATCACGAATTTTCGGACTTTAGGATCTATGAAGCGATCAGGTCGAATGGTGTTGACAAACACGAAGCGCCTGGCAGCATCAGATCCCCTCAGGCGTTCTCCGACGCTCACTTTTCCATTCTCTTCCTCTCTCTCAAGCTCAAGTATTGCAGCCCCTCCCCGCGTTGCCTCGGCAGTTGCTCGTTGCTGCTGTCGAGAGCTCCAACCTTTGTGCACCAGGAAGAGGGGGGCATTTGGGAGGATAATGTCTTCGTGCTTCATTGTTCCTGACTGAAATGAAAGACGAGGGTGGAGGGCATTGAGATTTACCTTTTCTTTGATCTTCGATGCTTTAGGGAACACCATAGTGCTTGCTAACGTCAGGGTCCATGGTTCGGAGGTCCAGTCTATGAGCTGCTCCCGGTCTGGATTACTTAATAAATCAAAATTAATTTATAAGTATAATGATATTATTCAGAATTATTATGATCAGCTTCGTTTTCAGCTTCCGTTTTGTAAACTCTTTCAAGTTTGTTAAGCCACAGTGCCAAGTCGCACTAGAGTAGTTACGGCTAGTCCTTTCTTTGTCATCATACGATAGCTGAGGATGAGGACCGCCGCCTTCAAGCTCAGGTGATTTGATTGATGGATAAGAATATTTTCAAAAGTGTGGAGGGTGTAAAATCGGTGTTAATAAGATGTCGAACCAAAAAAGCAATATGGCATCATAAATCACATGGCTAATGACAACAGGGTAGCTGAGTGCCACAACACAGCCACAGAAATGATAGTATCATATCACCTATTTACCCAGAGCGACAACACAACTGGTCTCCCACGTATTGCGAGTTGTATCTCTCCGCCGTTAAAGTCCTAGCCACTTAACACACCTGAATCCGAAGCCGCACGTTAAGCTGTGACTATCTCCGCACTTACCTACGTACTTCCAACACTTTCCTAGGCAATCTGTTATGCCAAAACTATTATTTAAGACGCCCAGGTTTAAACCCAAGAAATAAGAAGGTTTAAAACTGTGAAATATGGAGGTTTAAACCCAAGAAATAGGAAGGTTTAAACCCAAGAAATATGGAGGTTTAAACCTATGTTTAAGTTCTATATTAACCGGACAGTCAGATCCTATATTTAAGCCCCGTCAAAATATTACATGTTTGAGATCATATAGCTTTGTCACTTAGATATATAGTGAAGTAAATAGTGTTGTTCTTTTCTGCTAAAGTGTTCAGGAATATACAGCCGTGTAATCACCATGGGAACTCAGTGCCACTGATTGCATCCATGAACTTTCCAGAGAATTTCTCGCGGGTGGATTCATTGATCTAGATAACAAGTTAGACATTTATGCATGCTTAACCTCTAAGGTACGTTGACTCACAAGACTAAGTGTATAAGATGCGTGTAATAAAGCGTGACTGTGCTCTGCTTGTTATGACCTTCCCACGTGTAAATATTCTGTTGACGTAGCCGGGAAAAAACATTATTAATAAAAATCAACCTTTTATGGCATCTACAATTCATTATTGCCGACATCAGAAGCGTGGGAGGCCATCCAAAGCTCATCGAGATAGACTTATAGTGTTTATCCGGGATTATGAGCATGAAAAGATTGATACATATCACAAGAGTGCTTCACATCCCGAAGAAAGGATTATGAGAGTTTCAGTTCTGCGAGGCGACTCTGATATGAGCTGGCAGCGGTGGAAAGCAATTCACGGAGCAGAAAACATGATCGTGGAGATGACACATTTGGAGCGAATCAAGTTGTTTGGCGGAGGTACTGAAGAAGACAAAAGTTTATGCGAGCCAATGCTGGAAGCGGTCTTTAATCTTTTCGGAGGGATTGACTACACGGATACTTAACAGATACTCATCTCAGCATTCTTTGGATACTCTTCATTTTAAATAGCCCCAGAAACATACCGTATAATAGTGCAGATACTATATTTTATTTAAGAAGAGCCATCACAAAGAGTCCCTTCTCTGCCAAAGCCGTCACCCTTTTGCCAAGCCACAGGAGCTACTTCTATGTCTTTCATATTCTGCCTGTAAGTCGCACCAACGAGTGCTGATCCATATGGTCATCAACCTACGCGGCATTTCCAGAAGTCGCGTTGAAAAAGAAGAAGGAGGAATATTCTGCACTGCTCGAGAGCGAAGGAGAACAGTACAGAATAGCCTTAAACTTTCAGCATAGTCGAAGATCGTTCGTGGGGAAGCAAGGCTATCTTGGACTAGTTCCGCAGGACGCTAAGTAGGGTGATCTGGTAGTTGTTTTGTTTGGTGCTGTACAGCCATTTGTATTAAGGAGTGAGGGGGGACGGTATAAGTTAATTGGAGAGGCGTTTGTTTATGGGATTATGGATGGGGAGTTCATGAAGACGAATTACATAAAGGAAGACTTTGAGCTAGTATGAATCTAGAGTAAGATGGTTGCCCCGAACAATTATTTTATAGTAAGTTCCTACAGGCGAAACATAATCAGAGTTGGCTTTTGGAAAGCCCTAAAATCGAGGATGTAGCCCATTCGCACCCATTCAAATGGGACTGCTTATTAAAGTTATCTATAAAATTAGCGACACTCAATTCGCCTTCTACTGTATGTACGACAAAGAGAGTACATTTTTTACGAGACCTCATCAAAGAAATGGTATATGAAACAAGTCCTATCAAGTCCTATTTATCCTATTCAAGCCATGACGTCAAGCCAATTTTTACTTTGGCAACTTTGTGCTACCAAAAGACGAAACAAAGCTTGAACCAATATCGTTCACGCGTTACTACCATTATAGGCAATACCAGCATCACTATCAATAGCATTAACGACCTTGACTTTGGTAGCCAGTGTCTTCATACGGTCCTGCACATCAGCCGGACTCGTGAGCCCCTCAGAAGCCATGAAGCATGCAGCGATGCCGGAAACGTGAGGGGTAGCCATCGATGTACCGGATTCACTTCTAAACAAATCATCACCTAAATTTGACGTACTATTAATATCGACACCAGGGGCCCAGATATCAATCACAGAGCCGTAATTAGAGAAAGTAGCACGAGTGTCACGATCATCGATAGCTCCGACAGTAATGGCTAGGACCTCAGATGCTGGAGATGTTTCATTCGCATTAATGTTAAGGTTGCCCGCTGCAACAATAGTAGTGATGCCTTCGGAGATCATAGAGCGGACGGCTTGGTTGAGAGCAGTGGAGGTCTCATTGGTTCCAAAAGACAAGTTGGCAACAGACATGGTGGTGCGGTGCGAAACAACCCAACTGAGACCATTTATAATGGATGAGAGGGTCCCAAATCCTTCATCATCAAGAACTTTCACGGCCACGATATTGGCACGAGCCGCCACCCCAACGTTTATGCCGGCTGCAATACCGGCGACGTGCGTACCATGTCCAGATTTATCAGTATCCTTAACAAAACACATTAGTCACAGCGCGACAATAGTCAAAATCACAGCAGCGGGGGTAAATCAATAGTTAACTCACAGATGAATCGATAAAATTAGCCCCCCACGTAGCACGGCCCGAGAATTCATGGTGGCTAACTCGAACACCAGTGTCAATAACGAATATGGTGACCCCAAAACCCATGATATTGTCACCGACATAACCAGGAATTCCTGGATTCCTGTGCGATATACGGCCAAGATTCCAGGAATCTTTTCTCTCGGCTCTCTTTACTTCTTGGCGAATCTCTGAAGCACGCACGATTGCATCTGGCTCAATATAAGCCACCTATTTGCTAGATTAGCGCACTGGTGATTTTGCTATTGTTAATGAAGGAACTTACTTCTTTTGCGGCGGCGACTTCGAAAATGGTTGCTTGATTGGCGGTGATTGCATACCCTTTGAAGTCTCCAAAGGAGTAGTTGGCACTAATTCCACCTTCAGAAAAGTCCCGCTTGCGTTTAGATAGGAGCCGCTCGATGGTTGTGATATGGTTTGAGATTACGGTAGCTGTGATGTTCTTCTTGAACACAACGATGAATTTGTTGGGGATTACGCTGGCAGGATTTGTGTCACGGATCTTCAAGTGTCGACTTTGTCCTAGTGCTGGCGCCCCAAAGACAACAGGCACTACGAGAACTAATATCCCAATGAGCTTTGTGAGAAAAGATACCATGGTTTCGGCAATATTCTGGTCTAAAATGGAGGCCGAATGCTTTAGGTCTCAAACTAATAGTAGATTATGTTGGTGTTTTGAGGGAAAGCAGACGGATTGAGGCCTATTTATGCACAAAAGATCTTTTATCCATCCCTCTTGATTCTAGGAGATCTAATAAGTCGCCTTCTATACCTTGTAGATTAATGCCTCATTGAGAACAACTTGAACGATATGGCTTTAATATATCCTAGGGCGCAGCAAGGAGTCTTCATAGCTACTAGAATCACGCGCCATACACAATAAGGAATATTGGTTCACGATCCAGTAGAGAGTGTTCTAGAAACAGCGCAGCTTAATAAAGCCAAGAATATTGGAAATCCCCATGTTCGTGGGTTTTGCATCACTTATTCTTACGTTACGCAACAAGATATAATCCCAGGCGACCTGAAGTTGAGGACACTCATGAGCTCATTGTTACCTAAGAACCGATTTCCTGGGTGTTTCATAACTCCTGTTTTCTCTTTTCAGCACTAGAGTCGCGAAAGAAAGGCACGGCTGAAACTTCGTGGCGGTCTCGGCGATCTGACATGCAGAGTTTGACTTTATCATTACCCAATAAAGAGGAGTTTCCAAATGCTTGTATATCTTGTCAAATTAAATCTGCGTAAGCCAACAAGTCTTCGGCATAATATAAAGTTTATATATGTCTGGTTCCATATAAAGTGAATGGTCCCTTGTCTCAAAAACTCCTATGGTTTCAAGGATCTCTTGAAACTTTGTTCATCACTATAATGAATGCTCGTGTACTTGGTTTCGCTCAGCTATCTTTTGTTGTTGGCACTCTTTTCCTGCTGTCTTGAATCTTCATCTTACTGATGTTAACTGAATTGAAACCACGACAAATCACATGGCTGTGGAATCAACACTGCAAAAATCGAAAACTGTATATAAATTTCCAACTGCTGTCGTTTTATATCATAATATTTAGTTTACTATCTATTGAAACTTAAGTTGTATTTGATTTTTCATAGGAGAAACATTGTTGATGCCTATTTTCTCCTCACTTTATCTCGTCATTTTGACTTTGTGGTGTTTCTTTTCTCTTGTGGTTCGGGTAGCTGGGTCTGCTTCTAATTATTTAATCACAACTAGAGTAATATTATTTGAAATGTTTAATCGTGGTGAGACTTTCGTTGTTGGCGGAGCAAGATGACCTCCTACGGTAGACTTAAACTGTAGGATGTGGCAGTACTATATATCATCAGCTACCTGCAAAAGCTTTTCAGTTGGTGAAATTCTGGGAGCAGGTTTACTGACCTCACATTTAGCTGTAAACTTTGTATTTGGGCTTTTTATTGATCCAGTACGGTCTGAGTTATGGACGGAGACAGACGATTGGACCACGAGCCTAGGATGTCTTACAGGAAAGGTTCGGCAAATAAATTCTGATGAAACCGAGGAATTATGCTGAAACTGGTTGATATGCTCAGCGGTATAGGTTTCTATCAGAAGGACCGTTGGCAATCCCCACCTGTGCACAACGGCTTTGGACATGGTAAGTAACATGAACTCAGAGCTACATTCAACGCTGCCGCTGGGACAATCAAGATAGGAGATGGAGGATTGAATGGTCTTGGTGAACAACGCTGGCAACAGATCTAGTTGAGTTTTTACTGTATATTGGAATATCGAGGAATACTGGCGGCCTAGTAGGTCAAAATAAAAGGGATACACTTAATGCTCAATGGCTTCATACTTTGGACAAGTTAAACACCACCAGCGCATAGAAGAGAGAATGATGTGGATATCACATCTATCGGAGCTCTATTCAGAGTTCCCGGAATTTCGAAATATAAAATATCGAAATTATTTTGGTAAGACTTAGTGAGTTTTTGAAAAATGACTGTGGTGGAAAGAGTGGCAGTTGCTTCTCGGTTGATCCTGGTGTTGTATTTTTCGAGTATCTTAGGAGAATATATAATCTTTAGTCCTTTAAGTCAGTTCTTTGTTCTCAGGTGTGTTTTCGCGTATATTGTTAATGATATCCAGGGCTTAACAATGCTCCTAAACTGTGGGGCTGGTTCCTTGTGCGGCTTACCGAAGAAGAGATCCTGGGTAAATGGGAGGTATTTGAGTTCAAAATGGGATATTGAAGAAAAGGAGTCTAAGAGAGGTGGGCTCGTGGAGGGCGACAAGCTCGTGATAAGGTGGTCCTTTTAACGGTTTACCGACAAAATGTCAATGGCTCTTGATCTTGGGACATCATGTGGCAATTTCACATCGCCGATAAGTTGGATATTGGTGGAGAGGGGTGTTTATCATGTTAAAATACCTTATTCTGCTCATGGCAAGTCAGATAAACTTGAGAAAAGGTCTAAAATCGTTCAAACGGATCAAAAGATGCCCACATGTATCAATTACCGAAAAACATATATTCATGTGTTACATATATATATTACCACATATATACGCTATGTGAATTAGTGAGATTGGCGACGGATTATATCAGTGTACTGTTTTACCGAAGACATGATACAACATCGATCTTTGATCCTGGCCTAGTATTCGCTTTGCGAAGAATCGAAAGCCTGCCTGCCTACACAGAAGCCTGGTGGGCTTCGTTTTCTTCTACTCACAGTATTTTGGGTCTTTTGCTCATCCGCCACAGTAGCAATCCCGCCGCCGATTATTATTAAACCCAGTCAGAAGTGTACGACGCTATCTCCATGGATTCTTGTAAAAATCGTAAACTATTACGTATTAATAGTCGATATAATGACGGACCTTTCTCTTCTTTCAACATCTCAGTTGGTAATCCGGGTCAAGCGCAAAGGGTGTTCATCTCGATATCTCCCTAGTATCCACTATTTGTGTCCCGTCTTTTAGCATATGCTATAAGGCTTACAGGCCGTTAGCCATTCAGATATCTTTATTGACTTAAAATTGGGGAATTATGATTCAGACCTCGGGGGAGGATAGTAGTTACGACAAAAACAAGGGATTTCCTTTGAAACGAGCATTGGACCTAACTCAATATAGTCTCAGGCATACATTTTTCCAAGATGCATCTATGCTTTAAAGACTGCGACCGACAAGAATTCTCGGTATATCTTTGAAAGTAGGACGCAGAAGTTGAAACGCAACGCATCGTCTCACTTTATTCACCTGAATATGGAAATATACCGTACAACGTTTCAGTACCCCGAATCTTAGAAAATCAAGTGAACAAACAATTCAGCAAATAACTCGTTAAACAAATCTCCCAAATCGCCAGAGACACGCTATACTGCTAGAAGTGTTGCCAGTAGTATCATACTCGTTCTCATAATTGTCCTCGCCGAGTTTATATCATCTGGTGGAAACCTAAGCTTCTAAACCGCGAATCGTATACGCCCCCTTTTCTTCACAAAACCTGAATTGGGTAATACAGAGAAGAACTTATGTCCTTAGGAGCTTGATGGAGCAGAGGTTTTTGAACTCAAGGCCAATGAAGTTAATGTCTCGGAGAAGGTCACAATTCAGCGTAACACTTTATGCATGAGATGCGATACGTAGACGTACACTTACCGAATGGGACGAAGATAAAATCGTTATGTTAGAGAACGAGCGACCAAAAAACGGGGCGAATGCGCATGTCAAAAGTGCGGAGATGGCTTGAGTTACTTAGAAGATTTTAGCCGCCTGACAAATAAACTACATGTAGCCACTTTTTGTCTCCCAGGTCCGATATACAGAATCTCATTTAGTAATACTGAGGAAAATCTTTTGCGAAATAGTTTATAAATCTCTCAACTTGACGTATACACGTAACTATAACCCCAGGTATTGAAAGGGTTGAATTTGAATTCTGAAATCATTCTATACACAATAGAATAACCAGTAACATCAAGCATCTGAGTTTGATTAATCTTATTAGTTGCGTGTAATGTTTACTTGCTAGCTTATTGGTGATTCAAAGCTAGATTTCATTTTCACCAAAGCCGTGATTTGTGTACAGAAAAGAATTGTATTTTTAGATAAAGATGGTAATGGTGATACCTTCTAACTAAAATTTAGTTCATGTAGTTAACAGCTTGTAGTTCTATGCTTTCCATACTATAGTTTCATAATTACAAATAACATAATGAGCCTCAAATCTAATTTAGTAAGTAGAAGGCATGTTATGTTAGATTTTAGGACATGTCTGAAAGACTATGTTCTGAAACTTTATCACATCTTTTTTGAAGAAGATGAAAGATATGAATGCTAGTATGGCAAATGGCTCTTGAGATGTCGTAATATATAATGTACGATTTCATAGGGATTTTAGTATGACCTTGAGAACAACTATCCGGTAAATAGTTATTTTAGTCTATAGTCTTGCTGCTTAGTTGTCTTGTTGCTGGCCTATAGCTATCAAACATGGAATATGTACAGTAATCTGACAAATTGGATTATGTTATATAAGATATACTTTATTATTTTGAAAGTCAATCGATATTTGTAGATGTTTTCACAACCAAGTCCCTTTGAATCAACTATTTCCTCTCCGTGTTACAGCGTAAGGTTTTGTATCAGACTCATCACCCAGAATACGAACTTTTGGTGCAAGTTCCAAGTCTTGGTAAGATACGCCCTCGCCACCAGATGAGTATGACGAACCTTGCCTGCTCCGAATTGACCAAGCACTGGGTACTAGGCTGGCTACAAAGGAGCCCACATCGTCCAAGCTGGGAAGTCTAAAGTGTCCGTACAGCTTAAGGATTGGGATACAACCCATGATAATAACCAGTGACTGTTCGAGACAGGCAACCAGGTTGGTCAGGGCTTGGAAGTATCGAGCCACTGTGCTTGTTGCGGCTTGGGGGGTGTTTAAACGCAACAGAACCATAACTATCTTCGTAAGGACAATGCCCATGGTGATAAGTGATAAGCCTATTAGGGAAATGATGGCAACCTTGCGTTGCATAGTCATGTTGAGCTTCCATATAACTATGACAGGGAAGAGCACAAAGGTCAAGTCCGATATTGCGTAGAGGACTACAAACACTTAGGTTAGCCGCAAAAGATATATATCTATATATGCATGGGTACCCAAGAAGAAACAAAAGTCAGATAATTAAAGGTCCGAACTTACATTGAGTTGCTAGAGCGGTATATGCATAAATTAAGGGGTTCCAACGTTTTGCTGGAATTGTCCTATCCCAAAGGCCGCTCCACGGCGTGCATTGAGCCGTAAGAAAAATGATACTTAGGATAGACATGACAGTTAGAAGTGAAGTGAAGACAATGAGGTACCATTTCAACCATCTTCGAATGCTAAATATGCGAACGAGCAAAATAGCAATAGAAATCCTAGCTATGCAAGAAGTCATAATGCTGGGAGTAGCACTAATCCATCCCCATTTGCTTGTCTGTCGCCGCTGAAGCGGAGTAATGCGGTCAAATGATAAGCTTCCACCCCATCCAACCAGAACTGTGTACATGGCCTGAAAGATGATCTGAATCACTAATGCGAGAAGCATAATCCAGTCGTCAGCACTCCATTTGTTCATAAACCTTTTGTGCACAACGAATCGAGTCGCAACTGTGATAACGGCGAGTCCAGAAAGCGTCCATGTTAATCCAAGGCTCAGAGCTCCAAAGCCTGTGTCGCCCGTTCTATCTGTAGGGAGAGTCATGGTGAACTCGGTCTGGAACCTCGAAGTAGTCGAAAATCTAAATCAGAGTTCACCAGTTGTAATGAAGGAAGAGAAGGACTATCCAATGCTATACGTACTAGCTAGGATGTAGAAAGACCACGGAAAGATTCAATAAAGTGTGGAATGAGAGATAGTAAGCCAGACTGGATCGGAAGGTCGGACATCAACCTCAATCTTTCGAAGATCGCCCATTGAATAAGCGAGCGAATCTGATACCACCGATGTATTTTACGTAGAAAAGTCTGAGGTAATCCTTCGCAGCCTCGTAGAGCGGCACGGCTGCTGAAGTAAGAAGGTGTCACAAACCATGTGAAATGCGACAATATCCGACTGGAAGTTTTTCGCCTAGTACGGAAAATAATATTCTCGCCAAGGTCTTACTTACAT
>Ga0247814_10002189_pt1 | contig 10887 bp, 8 predicted proteins | sample UWRJL179409R1_FD_179947 | JGI IMG/M metagenome (GOLD analysis project Ga0247814, IMG submission 179947) | Plant litter microbial communities from Arlington Agricultural Research Station in Wisconsin, United States - UWRJ-L179-409R-1 | ecosystem: Environmental > Terrestrial > Plant litter >... | reverse complement strand
TCTGTAAGTGCAGAGGTCTGGCGATATTGAGCCAACTCTGCCTTGCGCTCCGGAGTTAATGACCAGTGCTTGGGCCATTTTGGCTTCGCCTTGAGTTTATGGTGCGTTAAATTTAGAGGTATATCCTCGAAGGTGTCTTTAGGGTCCTGCGGACGTTAGACGGGGAGCAATTTTCTAGTGCCGTTAACATACCTTGGCTTCTTTCACAAGCTCATCAACTCGATCTCCAAGATACCTCTTATTCTGGGCTTGTGATTCGTACATTTCACAGCTCATCTTGACAATATCAGTTTCAGGATTGTATCGCACTCCAACCAGTTTCTTGAGCTTGTCTCTTTGGACTTTTGTGAGATTTGGCATGTCCCCTATACAGAACTCCATCACAACTTTCTTCTCCGCCGGGTGCGTTTCGCCCATGTATGTCGTATATCTAAAACGCAATGGCATATCCGCAGTAGGAGGCTCGAAAGGCTTCGCCAACTCTAGAATAGAAATCAATATGCGTGGTATAAATCCACAGCCTCTCTTTACTTACTTGATAGCAAAGGTAGATCCCAAGCAGCTAATCTCGCATAATGCCTCATCTCCTGATGTTGTTGTAGCTCTCCGTGTGCTAACACCGTCATATTATTATAATCATCAGTCGCGTCTTCCTCATCTCCCTCATCGTCCAGTTCCATGGGTTGATCCTCGTCATTAGGCTCTCCATAGTTATGGAAAGAGTCTGACACCTGCATTTTTCCTCTTTGAGGTGGTGGATCAGAGAGCTCGTCGAATTCCTCGTCCCACTCCCCCATTAATTCCGAAAGGTTGGCCATCACATCATCTTCATCCTCCTCCTGCTCCTCTTCCTGATCTGCCAGCATTCTATCCATGTCCTGTTCGAACCTTTGTCTAAGATTACCGCTGGACCGGTCTACTTTCTGTATAGCTTCCTCGAGTTTTGGATTAGAAGGTTCATCATTCCGTATAGGAACGGTGGTTGAAAATGCCCTTCTACGACCAATTGATTTTGTAGCATATATATGCAATGTCGGGGGGTGCCTTAGACCTCTCGCTGTAAAGCGTAGTCCATGCAGGAGTGTCGACATGGTGGGCTTGCTGTGATCAACAGCAACATCTCGTCAGAATATTTGAGAGGCTCATAATCACGTTACATCAATGACTAGTCTCAAAGAGGCACTAGCGATAAACCTTATTTTCACTTGCACCAAAGTCAACCGGAGGAAATAGGTGGATCCTGATCAATAGCAGCCTATCACGGAGCTTCCTCGGATAAACTATGGTAGAATCACTTCATACTTCGTAGTCACAACGTACTTCACCCGTTGACAAGATGTAGTTCCAACGGTCTTACGTGAGAGAATTGTTGCAGAACGAGTTGAACTTCACCCGAATCTGTGGGCCTCATCATTAAACGCTCACCAAGGCTTGAAGCATCCATATCTTTTTGAAAGTGCTGCCGTAAGCTTTCGCTTCACTCAATATAATGGCAGACTACGAGAAGAAAGAGATGGCGCCCGTTCACATTCGTCGCGAGTGTCTCATTACTACTGGTGCAACTGCGCCATTTCCAGAACTTGTTCTGGCTGCTCTCCAACCCGATTGCTTACAGGCCCTAAAAGATGAGGGCTATACACATGTCACATTCCAAGTCGGCGCATCCCTTCAGTATTGGCATGATATTATTCCGCAAAATACTTTTGGTCTGAAGTTGAAAGCTTTTGACTTTCACCCAGATCTTAAAGATGATATGCGGAAGTGTTTGGATCGGGAAGGCTATTTGAAAGGTAGCGTAATTAGTGCGGCTGGTAAGTTCAGCCAATATAAAGTTGTATATGCTCTACTAATATTGAGCTAGGTTCCGGAACGATACTGGATGCTATGCGATTCCAACTACCACTAATCGTGGTACCAAATTTGAGCCTCCTAGATAACCACCAAAAGGAATTGGCCGATGAGCTCGCAAGACAAGGATACGTTACCAAATCAACTGTCACGTATGACTTCCTTTTCTAGCCACTAAACAGCTTGTAATCATATACTCTACTAATACAGACTAGGAGTCTAGCCAAAGCGATCAAACAATCTCAGAAAATGGCCGATGCAACAGAGGCGAAAGAAAAAAAACGTATTCTTGAAAACAAAGAAGGGTTCGCCCACATCGTCAATCATGTTTCTGGTTACCGTGACCAAATTCCTCCACCAGACCGTGATATTTTGTGCGATGCCGATAACACTCTTGATGTTAACGCTAGGGAGGGCTAAAAGTGAACTTTGTATCAGAACTGGAGTTTGGATGATACCCTGGGATGGAGCATTTCTAGGAGTTTCTTCTCTGTCCATGTAATTAAATACATAAACTAATGACCTTATTTCGTATTCTCTGCAGGTCTTGATGATTTCATTCTTTATATGGTGTGATGCAATGAGCCTGTGGTTTCGAGGGAGACGGTTTACCAATTTTGATTTGAGCTTTCTTTTGGTCATGACGATTGAACTATCTCTGACTTTAGGCTGGTCACTAGATCTGGTAGTGATATAGATTTAACATCTTTGATTGTACTGTCCTAAACTATAAAAAAAAAAAAGTTGTAGGTTAAAGGAACTAGATAAGTATATCATTATAACAACCGAACTGACACACTCAAAGCTTACTCTACTTTGGCTATTATACCAAAGAATTGTTTTGGTTGTGCCTTCATAGATTACTGTTTTGTGCCCACGGACATTATGCCATCATCAACACCTAATCTACATCTGCAAACAAAGAATCTACTGCCAGTGATTATTCCTTGAAAATTCCTTCATCTGAGGTATGAGGCTACATTAGTTACTGTATTGTACAAGAGATTCAATTACCACATGAGTAGACATAAGATGTTCCTATTTCTCATACAAATAAGCAACAGGTAACCGAAACATTATTGATTCGTGTATGATCTCAGTCGGCAGTATCCTATCCCAATGTTACGCCAAACAAGTTTTTCATCATCATCAATTCCAGATCCAGGGTTTTTGTTTCCGCAACGCCCTGCAGTTGATGCCCTTTTTTCCCTAGCCCCCGTCTAAAATTTCCAGGGCCATCCTAGGAAATCATCCAGAAAGTATATCCTCCACCCCCTCCCATTTACCTTTCGCCCTCTCCTCCCAATACCCTTCTTTCCCACTCCTAAGCTTCCAGACATCCTCACCCTCATCTCCACCATCAACCCTCACGAACCACCTTGGCTTATGCACCTCTCCTCTTTCTTCAAGCTCTGCTCTCCTCCGTCTCTGGCCGTCCTCCAACTTTGCTTTCCATTGTTCTGCTGAATCGAGATCGCCGGCCTCCGCTGCGCGTTGATCTGGTCTCAATCTACAATCTGTAGGCGGTAACTTGCCGTGCTCGATTTGTGTGATTTCATTCAGTGAAGCGGCGAAGGTGGTAAGTCCATATCGTTGCGATGCATTCTCGACAAGGTCGCCGCAATGCCATATCTCTGCACCTGCTTTTCCAGCTTCATTGATACGAAGTGACGTAGTCCAAGTGCCGGTAAGTCCTATACCGGCATTCGTCCCTTCTGGTGTATAAGATTCAACATGAACCTCTTCACTGCGCCCTCCGAACATGCCCTTTTGCTTGAACTCCACCGTAGCTTTTGCGCCGGTCGTCTCATTGGTAATGGTCATGGATCCAGTTGGCTCTACGTATTTCTCACCGACTACAACATTTCGCAAAAACACAGTAGCAACGTTCCAGCTGTATAACTCGTCTGTTCCATCGGCTAATCGAAGAGATGTCCTCACTCTACCGTCGGTGATTAATTCCGCACTTTTGCCCCAGAACTTTTGCGTTGGGGCGGGAGTCTGGCTGAATGTCCATTTTGCAGACTCAGCTTGTATGGCCATGACAACAGGTCGATGAGAAATCTTCTCTACGAGTAATCTAAAACCGCCGGGAACCTCGCTCTCGGACCTTACCAGTTCATAGGTCTCACCGAGCATAGGATTGAATGGCTTCCGGATGGCACGCTCTTTTGCACGTCCACTGCTAAACTGTGAGATGGCAAATGCGGTAACATTAAGCAGTCGAGAAGTTGATGTTTTGTTTGTTGCTGCAACATCGAGTAAATTTGCATATTCGAGCTGCTCAGCCATGCGTTGCAGAAGGGAGACTGGTTCGTTTGCAGAAACCGGCATGCTAATTGTACTCAAGTCTTTACCTACATTTTTGCGCAGAAATCCGATTAAACTTGGTGGCATTACTGTTGCTGCAGGAACAGCATTCCTTCTATGAGGAGTTACTGAGAGTGGCAAAGGATCTAATGATTTTGGTTTGATGGGGAAAAGGGACACTGCGCCAGCAATGGCAGGTGCAAGGTTGTCTTCTTCTCCCGAGGATATCGAAGAGGTATCATTCACAAATTCATCATCAGCTTCAGAAGGTTGGGTGTCCTCTTCACTTTGGCGGTCAATGATCATTACTTGAGACCGATCTATCTCAGCTTCAGCATCGTAAAACTCGCCTGTCGAGGTTGAATCCATGCTATTCCTAGCAACTGATCTAGCAGACCTTGGTGGCGGCATTCTTCGACGCTTACTAGCAGCAAGAAGAGTAGCGAAATCGAGGAGAACAGCATCTAAGTCCTTAAGAAGCGCCGTACAATGCTCATGCATGCCATTCTCTTCATGATGTTGTGATGGACGGGTACCAGGCGATGGGGCATTGGCCGTAACAGTAGTTATCGTCGTTGGAGCTGGAATTGCGAGCTGTGACTGGATACTTCGTTGGAAAAGGTTGGGAGTTGAAGGTGCACTGGACTTCCGTTTCCAGAAAGATTTCTTTTCCTGTGGCGGTTGAAAGTAGTCTCCAGCCTCCTCATACAAGTTTGGGCTCAGAAGATTATTGGATGAAAGCCCGAGCCCAAGTCCACTATAAGAGTTCTTTTTGGGACCTGGAGCTGTATCTTTGGATAGTCTCCGCACAGCATCTCGTGTACCAACAATCCTACTCACTAATGACTCCACTTGCTGCCACTCATAATCCTCTTGACTTGCCGTGGTGCTGTGTAGTCCAGTGGTATTAATTTGCAGCTTCTCTGGTGATGTACCTTTCCCATTGTTGACCCCACGTGCTGTATTGCTAGCTTTTTGCAGCGCGACGGTCCACTCACTAAAATCTCTAGCATTTCCCGCTTTCAAATGCCAAACTTCTGCCCCTGAGTCTATACTTATCTCCCTCCGTTGCTCATCAGCAGCTATAGCTGCTAAACTTAATGGGATAGCTCCCCTTAGCGCCGAAGAGTTACGGCTTTGGTAGTACGACAGTGTACATGACGCAAAATCCAGGGAGAAGAACCGTCGTGCATAGCCTTGCCCACGCTTCCGCCTTCGCTTCTGTAAGACTCCTGTGTGGTATGTTGATATAGCAGTCTCGCTTTCCCCCCTACCCATAACAGAGTTGCCACGACTACCACTGTTTCCTATTGGCAGGTGGCTATGCAGACTATCGACGGATTCTGAAGGCGTTGCACCGAGTTTGGGGCTTTGCGTTTTCCCTGTGCCATTTATTCCGCTGGGAAGACCTGGTACATTTTGCAGATGATGTGTCGCATGCGGCGGAGCGTTTGATGGATATGTAAGAAGAACAAACGTAGCTGTCTTTCCGTATGTTTTTGAGAAGGTGTTGTCGAAGATCAATCCATACATCCCCCCCTGCCCGGCCTGAACAGCGTAGGTACCCATGGATACCTTGTCCGCTTCACACTTGCCATACCATTGTATTGGGAGAAACCCCTTTCCCTTTAGCTGATCCTGAGCTGTTGAAGCACTATCGTTCTTGCCGCTGGATACACTCGAGGGGCGCCGTATCCGCTCGCCAACCTGGAGGGAGGAGTCCGCTGTATCTTCGTGTTGCGCCGCTGCTGCCCCGATTCCTGTGCCCGAGTTCCCAGGATGCTTGAAAATACCAAAGTTTCTGGTAAAATGTAAGCCATTGAAAGAAAATTATGTGGATAAAGTGCATACATTGATTTCTTATGAGGTTGAATGCTCCATGATATCGTGTGTCCATCATCAACCTTAACCCACCGCACAATGTATGACTAGCACAATCAGTTACTGCATGTCTTGTCTAAGAAGTTTCTCACCTTGCTGTGAATCTCCAGCTGTTCTAGTCCTGCCATTGTGTTGGTATGAAGCAATTTGCTGGTGTTCTGGCATTCAGAGTTTGGTTTGAAAGTAACGCCCAGCCTTCCGGATGTGTCAATATGGAAGTTTCGGATGAAGATTAGAGGCAGTCAGGAGGTAAATCCAGGAACTTTAGCGCTTCGGAAACTCTGTCAGAAAACCCAAGTAATTTTTACTCTGTATTCTGGATAAAACTGCTAATCTCGTGCTTGCCAACTCTCACGATGTTCTAGTTGAGTATTGTTTATTTACGAGACAAACCGATGTCACTGTGGCGGTGCAAGGCTATTGTGGCGCAGCAATTGGTTTTGTGCAGATTTGGATGAGCCAGTAGATCAATGAACGATATTATATCGATATTCAAAGCAGATTGTAAATAAAGGATATTTTGTGCATAGTCGAAGTCTATTGTGGTGGAACGGCGTAAATATACTGGGCCGAGTAGGTTTATGCATTCGTGTTCTCTTGCCTAAGAATTAGGAGGTAGCTTCTTTCAGCTTCGTCAGCATTCAGTTCTGCTGCGGCAAACCCATGTATCTCACCGTAAGATTACACGATGTTTAATTAGTGTTCTAATCATCGGAATTCGATGCCTTGTGTTTTGCACCAAACACATTCTAGAATTTTTTTTGGATGGGTTTTGGTGTTTGTATTGTACCGTTGGCTTTCTGGTGCGTGGATTTGCCTTCCGTAGATCATATTTATCAACTCAGACAGTAGAGTATATTTTGGTTTCTTTGTCTCCAACTTGTGTTAATGCACATTAAGAGTCCAGAACTCGCTATGTTTGGTCTATTTGAGTCATCTTTATACAATTTTCTTCAATTTTCTTCCTTGTATGTGTGTGTTTTAACCACATTTGGGCATTGTTTATAGCTCTTGATTATGTTCAATCAACAGTTTAGCATTAGGAAAGGAGCCTAATTTCTATTTTATTTTATATTTGTGTATTAAATGACACTCTCTTATTCTTTCTGGTTTTATTTGTGCGTGCGTCAAGCCGTGCTCAGTTATTTTATACTTTTTATTTGTTCTGCTCTTTGTTGGATCGTGATTTTGAATCGCAATGTTAAGGATTATAAGATGTCCAATAAATTGACTCGGAGGCTTCCATTCATTTTGGACATGGAAACTAATTGAGGGACCTTTTGAGAAGCCTGTATACACTATCTCTACAGCCTTCTTGTAGCAGGTTCGTAAGTTTCAATATATGTTCTCTTTTTGATTTGATTGATCTGAACCTATGTAGAGATAACAGATTGAAGTGTGATACATAGAGAAAGTTTACTTCCACTTTGTAATCATAGTTGGTTTTGAGTTTCTAGGGTATACATATGACTTATTATGGAGGACGGGAAGTATTAAGTACCATAATTAATACCAAAGTCGTGAACATCTAACATAAAAGAGGATAACAGAAGTCAAGCAGAACAGACTTAATGTTCTTCAGATGAAAGGTTCTTAAGACTCAGAGACCAAATGGTGACTCGACAATACTTTGAAGTCGTTCGTATCATGTTGTTATGCCTAGTACACGAGGCATACATTCTAGACACTGAATTACTCAAATAAGCGGTATGCGTTACCGTTACTCGGAAACTAGCTGCGAAGATACTAAGGGAATCAATTCGTATCACATCTCTAGCCTTACACGCATGTATCACACAGGTACAACGGGCAATGTATGATGCGATCCTAAGCTCTTGGCGATTCTCGTGACCTCTTGAGTCAGTTTCCTCGAACATCAGCTATCTAGAACTTGTGAACCTCTCCACTGTGGAATGACCGAAATTTTAAGAAGCAAAATCCTATACGTGGCTTGGAATAATGCTTTCCTGCAACGCCTAACTAGTGATGGATCTATTGGTATCCACTAACCAGAAATTGGACAATGTAGAATGCTTAACATCATATCATCTATAAACAAGAACCTGGAAACGACGACTATACTCTCTAGTTTCTGAAATTATCACATAGATCACAAATGTTGATCAGAAAATGTACTAAAGATATAGCAAATTTTATTGAATGCTATACATCAAAGTCTAGTCTTGTCTAGAGAAGAAATCAGAAAGCTCTGTCCGAGGGAGCATGCGCAGATTTCCAAGGAAGCTCATGGGGATATGCAAGCATCCACAAAACGCCATACGCCAATCCGATTGCCACAACCGCTGCGGGATAAGAAAGCCATTTATGGGAGTCTTCTGGGACGTTGAGGATTTGCAAGCTCCTGTGTGAGAACTTGCCGAGCAAGATTTATCTCTTCCATAGGCTCTGTGCTTATGGCCAGAGCATCAAGCATGAGACGAATCTTGATGTCAGATAGTAGGTGAGGACATTTTGTGTTCGCAAAAGAAGCACCAAAATGTGGAAGTCCACAAAGACCACAGTTCTGAGCCCCTGCCAGCTTTATTGGGCATCTTCCTGCGACATGGGTGCTTCCACAGGCGTGGCAGTATAGAGCCGATTCTCCGTGAACAAAGTTACGTCCTCCGTAGCCTTGGACTGGAACGCCATAGGGCTGATAGCCTGGTTGGGGGTAGTACGCTTGCGCTTGTTGGTGGGGATGGGAACGGGAGTTTTGTGTGTTAGTACCAACGAACGGCGGCTGGCCGCGATACCCCGAGAATCTTTCGTCTGCGATTGATGATCGGTTTTGGAGGTTTCTGGGGGCGTATTCTTCATGTTTGCGTCAGCCTTGACCTTCGTGGTTGTGTTGCGAAATTGGGGACTGGGACCTCTCTGCAAAGGTTTCTTGCTGGAACTATCCTGCGGTTGGCTAGAAGTTTGACTAATGGAACTAACCACCGTCTTCTTCTTTTCACCAGAATTAAGCTTGCTAGTCACGGGCTTCCTAGACTCGAACACAGACATTTTGCTAATGGGTCCTGGTTTAGTCTTACTAGGACGTGGACCAGTAACATCTGGGCTCGGCATAACTTGGTTTTGACGCTCCCAAGGAAGTATGATTCTTGGACGCTTACCCTTTCCTTGCTTTGGACCTGGAACTTTGCCCGAAACGTAAACCTGATGAGACTTAGCCCCCTTCAGTATGCCACCTGCAGTTAGCTTTTGTTTTGGCAATTCAAGCTCCTTGGGGTCAAGTGGATCAGTAGGTTCAGATTCCTCGTCTTTATCAGATTCAGGTGCAGCTGATCCAAAATCTGATTCTTCATCCGAATTTTGAGGTCTTCGTTTCTTCTTTCCAGCGGGAGCTGCAGGTGGGGAAGAGGCTGGGACATCGTCATCGCCATCCCCAATCGCACGTTGATAATCAATGTTCTACGATAATTAGAATACTGCCAGGCGTGCTTTAGATAAGGACGGCACTTACATGTCTTGCACGCTTTCCCCGCCCAAAGGTCTGGAGGTTTCTCGATGCTTCTTCCGCAGCATCGACTTCACGTTGCTTTAGGATATTTTCCCAGACGGACGGATCTAGCGGGGCAGCTTCTTCATCCGGATCACCTAAATCTTCAGTCAAATCGCCCTTTTCATTGGCCCAAACACGTGCAAACGAGAATTGGGACTCGGCAGTCTTTTCTTCGTCCATTTTGGTATTCTCGACTTGACTGCGGTCAAGAAGCTTGTCAACAGATGCAGAATCGTATCGTATGTCATTACGATCATCATCATTGAATAGTGCAGCTGCGCCGTGTGCCAAAATAGATTCTAGGTCAACACCAGCATCATCTTCAGCATCCATGCTTTCAATAAGAGCTTGATCAAGAGCCATTTTCTTACGGCCAATCTGCACAATTTTTTCCTCTGCGCTGTCCTTGGTCATCAGTTGAAAGACCAAAACTTTTTTCTTTTGACCTATACGATGAGCACGCGAGAGTGCTTGAAGATCTTGGTGGGGATTGAAGTCCGGGTCCATAATGATGACAGTGTCTGCAGTTGCCAGATTGATACCCACACCGCCAGCACGAGTTGAGAGAAGGAATGCAAACAGTTCCGAGTCTGGAGCATTGAAAGCATCAATACGCTTTTGCTTTTCTAAGGCATTGATCTTGCCGTCAAGCCGCTGGAAGGGCAGTGCTAGGCCATTTAGGAAATCTTCAACCAGGTCAAGCTGATTTAAAAACTGGCTGAAAAGTAGAACACGATGTCCACGTTCTCGCAGCTTAGGAAGCATAAGCTCTAGTAATTGAAATTTGGAGGATGCATCGACAAGATTGCGATATAGAGCGGGCTCACTGACTGATCTCTCCTCGATTGCAGAGCTATAGACAAAAGGGTGACACAAACATTTTCGGAGTTGCATCAAAATATTGTTCAAGTTGCCTCTCTCCTTCACATTGACAACTGTTTTGTTTGCGCCCAGGATAGTCCGGATGAGATCTGGGTTTTTTCCGAGAATTGATTTGTACAGTTTCTTCTGGACCAAACTCATCGAAACAGGAAGAATCACCTGTGCCATGGGAGGAAGAAACTTCAAAACCTGAACCTTAGTCCTTCGTAAGAAGAAGGGCCGGATAAGCTCATGAAGTTTGGGAATGTTTTCATTGGTCAGCTCTTCATATTCCTCGTCCAATTCTGCAGCATTGATACTTGAATCGAGAAATTGAAGTAGGTTGAACAGCTCACGCTTGTTATTTTGGAGTGGTGTACCGGTAAGAAGAACTTGGAACGGGACTTTGAGGGCTTTCAAAGCAAGGTATAGTAAGTTCTCGTCGTTTTTTAAACGCTGACCTTCATCAACAATCATTCCAG
>Ga0247814_10002187_pt1 | contig 10894 bp, 15 predicted proteins | sample UWRJL179409R1_FD_179947 | JGI IMG/M metagenome (GOLD analysis project Ga0247814, IMG submission 179947) | Plant litter microbial communities from Arlington Agricultural Research Station in Wisconsin, United States - UWRJ-L179-409R-1 | ecosystem: Environmental > Terrestrial > Plant litter >... | reverse complement strand
TGATGGCCCAGATGATTCGTGCAACGCAGCGGCCGGACCGTCAAGTGGTCTTTTGAGTTGGTAGGCCTCCCGTGAGTCGAACACGGCACCAACGGATTATGAGTTTGCCAGCGAAACCGTCTGTCAAGCACAATCAAGGTAATGTGAGCGTAATTTGTAAAAGTTAAAAGTAATTACGAATCAGTAGTTTAGCGTAGTTTTGCAGAATCGGGCAAACATGGTGGGTGTACCGTATGTGTACCGTTTGTCCGGACCTGTTGGCGCCGACTTCTCTATTTGTAACGGCTCGCGTTTGAAACCGGCCGTGCTCGTATTTGACGGCGATTTCGGCTCGCATTCCACGGCCGCCCCTCGCGTTAACTGCAAATGACGGCTCATATCGGCAGTCCGCCGCCAGCATGCGCTCGCGGATCTCAGCCTTGCGCTTCGGTTTGAGCTGGGGGTTGGCGACGCTGACAAACTCCACAGCATCTACAGAGCGGGTACTTTTGACGACAACCTACTTCTTGGCCGAGATGGACGACGCGACCAAGCGGGACGTAATCCACGACCGGCTCATGCTCGACACGGGTCGTAAAGGGGACGGCAACTAGCCTCCCACGTACGCGCACCGGGAAATCCTGACGGTTCACTATTTGCCGGCGAATGCGCTCCGGGTTGATGCGTACGCCGGCTTCAGCGCCCTATACGAAGGTGGCGAAATCGCCGAAGCGGCATGTTGGGCGCACGCGCGCTGCAAGTTGCAGGACCTGCACGTGGCACGGCCATCGCCGCTTACGACTGAGGCGCTGCGCCGCATCGCCGAACTGTATCTGATCGAGGCCGATATCCGCGTCAAACCACCGGATGAGCGCCGGTCGGTGAGACAGACGCGCGTGCGACCGTTGCTTGACGATCTGGAGAGATGGCTGCGCACCTTGCTTGAAAAGCTCTCGCGCAATCCGACACGTCGGCGGCGATCAAGTATGCCCTGAACGTGTGGCCGGCGCTATTGCGATAACGGCGTCATCGAGATTGACAACTCGGCGGCCGAGCGGGCGCTGCGCGGCATCGCCATCGGCTGGCGCAACTACCTGTTCGCTGGCGGCGGCAAACGTGCGGCTGCCGTCTACTCGTTGATCGGCACGGCCAAGCTGAACGGGGCAGACTTCGAAGCCGTGTTGCGCCATGTGGCGGCGCTGATCGCTGACCGTCCCGTCAACCGCGTTGGCGAGCTACTGCCCTGGAATTGCCCCCGGCAGATCAAGCCTGTTTGAACAACACTCCGCTTCCCAGCGGTGTGATGCCCTCTTCAATTAAATCGGCACGCAGCTCAAGACGGTGGTGGCACGACGCTTACCTTGAAGAAGCCGTCGAGAGCGGTCAAATTGAACAGGACGTGAAAAGGCCCCGCTAAAAGGCTAACTGGTACCTGGCGGGCTCTTGGCCGCAGCGGCCGGCGGTGCTGCTGGTGCCGGCTTTGGTACTGTCTTCGGCACGGTTGCCGATGCCTTGCTAATGGCTGGGCTCACCTGCGGTTTGGCGATTTGATTAGTTGACTCGATGAAGAACCAAACCAGGAGGCCCGCAAAACCTAGCAACATCACTGCGGCTGCCCATACGGCTATGCGGTAAGCCACTTCCCCCTTCTTTACTCGCTTCCACTCTGTTTTCAGAACTCCCTCGGCGTTCTTGGCAGCCGCCTCCACTGCGGCAAGCGGAACATCAGCACTACCGGCCTCATCATCCATATACGCCTGCTGCGCAGTCATCATCAGATGGAGCAGACGCCGCAATTCTTTGTGGTCATCTTGGTCAGGATTGAGGCGCAGCCGAATCCGGTGATATGCGTCAGCGGCGCCGTGCCGAACTTCCGTGATTTTCACCGCCTCGATACCGCATGCCTTAGCCAATTCAGGCGGCGGCGACCGAAACTCTTGGTAAGCCCGCGCAAGCGTTCTCGTATTTGAGAATAATGCAGCCAGGTCGTCACGCAACGCGTCTATCCACGTCTGCCGAAATTCGGAGACCTTGCTCTCTTTCGACGCAACCAGATTCGTGTATGCGATGCCGCCAGCTACAAGAGCAGCAACAACAGCACCAATAGCGGGGTACAGCGCGGGTGTGACTTCGAATGGCATGTTGCGGTCGTTGATGAGTTGCAAACAGTTGTATTGTAATCACCTGCGGCGGTCGATAGGCAAGTGTTGCACGGAAGGCTTAAAGCTGGAATCACCCGAGCTTTTAGTTTTCTCGAAGCACCGTGCTGGAATAGAATGTTGCTGACATGAATACATCCACGGGACACTAAATGAGCGATTTGGACAATTTGGAAGCACTGAGAGCACGCAAGGAACAGCTCCTCCTTGAGCAAGAGGTGGCGCGCCTTGAGCGTCGGCAAAACATCAGCAAAGCAGGGGGCTGGTCGTGGTGGTGGGTCGGACCGCTAACAGCATTCGGAGTCTTTTTGATTTTTGCAGGTATGGACGGAGGAGGCGCGGCTGCCATCTTTATAGGGCTGCTTTTATTGGTCCCAACTGCAATGAAGCTCTTCTTCAAGAAATAACGTTAAGGTCCAGTGGGTTAAGGGGCACCCGGACTTCCGGACAATGAAAAGCCCCCAAGAGGGGGCGCTGGGAGCTGCCACCATCCAGAGGCTTACGCTTACGCCGCCGCGGGACTCGTGTTTGCGATAATCCCACCACAAGATTACGCTCAGCTTGGCTGTTTCATCACCGATCCAGACTATGGCCCTCTTATGCTTGCCGAATCCGTAATGACAACCGGCCCCGCGGCGGAGCTATCGGGACTTGACAAAGCGCTTCCGCTGGCAGCGGATCATTCTGGAATTTGTGTGGGAGGGGATATGCTTTTGCCGACCTGGAAAGACGCCAACCGGACGACTCAAACCGCGGCCGCCACCGACGGCGTCGCCACGCTAGACAAGGTCGCGGTCTCCAATCCATCCGCTTGCCCAGCGACAAACTAAGAGACGGTCGACCACCTGTCATTGTGCCCACACCAATCCCGCGTCAGGGCTCATGCCAGACGTGGGATTTGTTTGGATGGCGTTACCAGTGTCATGGTCCGCGATCGGATGGACGGGCCCGCGAGGAGTCAGTGGTAGAAGAGCGCCACTTTCTGGACGAGGTTGGAAGGTGTAGACCGCTCGGTCCAGTTCCCATTGAAGTAGTCGAGCAATCCCCGGGGCTCGAAAGTATTATGGATGGCATCCGTTGTCGCGATCCTCAACATCTCGACCGCGACCATGTCCGAAGACGGTGTTAGTTTGAATAAATCCTTGGCAACGTCGCGTTAAATGGATACGGCGCCTCATCATCATCGACATCTACCCATTGACCCCGAATTTTGATTTTATCCGAGTCGATTTCGTCCACCCAGCACGAAAGCCGCGCTTTACCGTAGGGGTGATCACGCCCGTCCACGGTGAGCAGCTGGGTTGATTCGGTCGAATATATGCCATGGCTGAGTTTGGCCGTCGCGATGAAGTGGTAATCAGGAACCCCGGGTTCGTCGACTTTGCTTATCAACTCGAAATCAATGGTGCCGTTGTCGCGCAACTCAAAGCGCTGCGCGCGCGATCCGGTGTGCCAATTGTCATACGCTATGCCGCCGCGAAATTTCAACGGCGGGCGCTGTTTGAGGCGCTTTTTCGCAAGCAATCCACCGGCTCTGTATTGCTCGGAGACCGCGCCGCGAGCGACCGGATGCGACATCAACATGAAGGTGGTGGAGCCGTTGCGAGCGATTTTGGGAAAGGTCGACCCTTTGAATTTAAGTCGAGTGATGGCCTCCCAGCGCTTTTGATACGTGGCGCCGTAGAAGACGACGACCTTTGGCTCGCGATCAGTAATCAAATCGCGGATCGCCGCTACGCGCGGAGCCCTGATCGCTTTCTCGTAGTCGGCTCTGGTCTTCAAATGGGGCGAGGCTTCTGGCGTTGTCCATGCGGCATAAGGCCAATCTTCCAGCGATCGCTTCGGCAACGGCATCAGCTCCAAGAGCGCGACGTGGCCGCCAAGACGCCCGAACTCGGTCGACTGATATTTTCGAATGGATTCAAGATCGTCTTTTTGTCCTCTGGCGAGAAGCGCAAAGCGCATGAGCTCTTTCCATGTCGACTGGACGGGCGCGTTTTCCGCGAAGCGAGAATTGTCTCCGAACCGCGCGTGGAAAGCGGCGAGATCGTCCAATGTTTTCTTTCCGCCGGCAGCCCAAGCGCTCAGCCGACCCGAGATCTCCTCGATCGATTCGCCGCCGCTTTCCTCCATCCCGATAAACCAAATTGGAGCGCTAAGCTCGCCATAGCCAAAAAATCGGCCCATGAATTCTTCAAGCAAAACCGAGTTCAGCATCGAATACCTTTGTGTCGCCGCGCGAATAAAAACAGTCGGATGCATGGCCCGCCATGAGGAACACAACATCCCATGCGCCAATCATTCAAGGACATCAACACCCGAGCCTTGGGAATTTCGAGGTCGATTCACATCGTGTCCAAGCCTGGGGCGCGCCTTGTGAGTCGCGCCTGCGCAATGATATCAACCTCGAAGCTGTTCCATCGGAACGCCGGCTGCCAGAGCAGATTTAAACCAAGCGGGCCGGGGGCCCGCGCCCGACCACACGTTGGCCGGGTTGACGGGGTCTTGGTAAGCTTGCGGCGTTTTGCGCTCTTTGACCGCCTTGCTTTCCTTGGTCTGAAAAATCAATTTCAGCGGCATCCCCAAGGCGTGCGCGACCGCGTAAATCTGCTTAACAGCCGCGGCCTTGCGACGGCTATCGCCATTTTTGATTTCGGCGGCTACGCGCCCATCGAGCTCGCGGAGCTCGGCGAGCGACATCTTTGTCAAATCCATCGTCATCCTAAGTTTAATTGTGGCGCGGTGATTTTACAGCAGCTAAGCGATTCGAAATCGACAGGATTCTTGCGTCCAACTCAATACTCAACACACATCACGCTCCCCGTAATCCGCCGGCATGTGATCAGTTCGACCAGCCGCGGTAGCCGCGCCGGCGTCACCCATCCATTCCGGATTACTTCGCGCTTTGATTTACAGCGAGGGACTGAGCGCCGCTCAAGCGTAGCCGCCCTCCTGGAATATTCCGAGACCTAATTGGACTGAGAATGGGTTTGACTCACATACGTCAAGCACGCTTTCAGACCGTCGATTTCCTTGTCTTGAAGAGGAGCCGCGAAAGAGAGAATGTCGTCCTCCGCTTTTTTGCCTCCTTTAGAATAATTGATGGCGAACTGCATGCGCTTGCCCCGGGCGATGTCGGTAATCGCTATGAGAGCCTCGGTTGCTGGCAATACGGCCAAAGCGGTGCCCTCCGACGGACTTTTCACATATTTTTCCGGCGAAAGTCGTTGCGCGGCGGTCTCCTCGGCAATCCAAAATTTGACAGGGGCAGGGGTAACGACTACGCCGGGTTTCTGTCCCGGTTTAAGCTTTCCTTTCGCCACCCGGACCGTGTTGAAATCAACAAATCCCAGGTAGGGCTAAGGAATGACGCGCAAGCTAGAATCGATAAATCTCGCATCGTCGTTGACCGCGTCAAGAACGACGACGTGGATTCCACAAGCGGAAAATCCATTTTCGCCGCGCTCGATGACGCTCGACACGGACGCGCCATCCAAATACCTCACCGCATGGGCGCTCGACATCGTCAATAAGAACGATACCGCCATCACAAACTTCACTGATTTAATCATCGGAAATTGTAACAACACCATACGCGCATCGCAAGACGCAAATCCACTCGAAATGCCGCGCTCACACCTTGGCATGGCCCGCGCGGACATAATCAGCATCCTTTGTTTTCAAATGCCGACAGAATTTGACAGCATTCAAAGTTCGTCGAGTTACCAAGCGCGATTTGCACAAGAGGAATCGCCCCTGGCGTCAAGAATGGCGGCGCCTGCGCGGAAGTTAAGGGTAAATGGTCTCGCCAGAATCGCCGGCCAACCCGCTCAAATTTCCGGTTGACGCAAGCTGGCCATATAGGCCGCTTCGTCCTCCCAATCCTGATCGCGCCAGCTGTCGTCCACGCCCGCTCCCGCTTCGGCCTCGATCAAAATCAAGCCGGCCCGGCCCGCCTTGGCGAACATCAGCTTTGCTTGGCAGTTCAGCGTGTCTCCGGAGAACATACGGTCGCTGTCGATGTCATGATCGCCTTTGATCTTGCCTCGCGCTTCGAGGCTCCATTCGACCCTCGATTTCCAAAGGTCATCGGCGGGAGGCATCTCCTCAGGCAGTTCGGGATCGCCCTCGAAATACGCATTCGTCTCGGACATCGCCGCCGATGCCTCATCTGACGAGCTGATCGCGTCAGCGAGCGCCTCGCGGCCATATTCGTCATAGAACAGATCGATATCCTCGTGGACGGGCATTGGAGCGACCGTTTGCAGGGCAAGCGCGCAAGCCTGAACAATGTCCGAGGTCGAAGCGAGACCGATCTCATGCGCGCGCAGTTTGCCGGCGTCGGGATTTAAGATCAGCCGCTCGGCGTCATCCAGGTGATATTCCATGCTGGCGTCGCTCTGTTCGATTGTGAGCGCGGCGTAGGTTTGATAACCCAGCATGGCTGACAAAATCTCAGATACGTGCGAGCGTTTGATGGCATGGCCGCTAACGGCCAAGGCTTTTGATGCGGCATGCGATGCCGCGCTGATGAGCTTCGTCATAATATTCTCCATGTTCGTGCGCACAGGTCATTTTGTTGCCATCGAACAGTCGGAATAATTAGACGGTTGAATTGAGGCGATGCGATGCGGTGAATGCCGTTTCAAGCTGACCAGAGCTTAGGCGGGCGCCATGGACTCATATTAACTGAAATTGGCAAGGAGCGCTCCTCACAGTGATTTGAAGGAAAAGCCGGGGAGGGAGGAGCCTCCCACTAGCGTTTCGTCAATCACGGCTCGCTCAAGGCTGGCGAAATGGGCCTCGATGAGGTTGGCGCAGGCTTCGCGCTCATAATCCCTGGCGTGGTCGGCCGGCGTCAAATCACGGATGTCGGGCTTTGGATAGATCAGCGCCTCGTTCGATCAATGCTCGAAGGCAAGCCTCGTTCCCTTCCAATGCGGCCATTGTGGCCGCGGTGCGGCGTGAGCGGTTTTGTTGGTCGATGGCCGCGCCCGCGTCGAAAAGCAGAAAAATGCATTCTGGATAATTCCACTGAGCGGCGCGCATCAACGGGCTTTGACCCGTGCGGTGCAACGCGTCGATGTTGGACGCCTTCTTGATGAGTTTAAGCAGGTCATCGAGCAGCCCCTGATATAGAGCGTCGCAAATGGCATTGCCAAGCGTGGGGATGAAGCTTGTCTCCACCATGGGTGAATTTCCCAAGTAGACGGCCGGCACCTTCTTTTCAGGACCCGCTGCTACCGCGGTGGCCTTGCTAGGTCCGTGAGCGCCAGTTTGCTCCTCGCCGGAACGCCAAATGCTTTGCCGCATGGACGACGAAACGTCGTCCGTGATCGTATCAATGGACCATCGTTTCGAAGTTCTCTTTTTTGCCGCCATGCTTGTCTCCCGCTTGCCCGGGCGCCATGTCGCGCCGGGTCCTGTGTAGGCAGCATCTCAAACACTGGGAAGAAAGCAATACTGAAACATGGCCACCCGTCGCCCGGCAAACACCTCAAAGCGATCTTGGTTAAAACCATAGGCTGACCCATCGCGCGAGCGCTGACGGATGCGAGTGACCTCCTCTCGACACGAGCTAAGTGGCGCCCAATGAAGTCTACGCATGCAGCGCGCCCGTTCCTCATCGCGACGTTGGAGGGGGATCTGACTTTTGGAATCTCATCGAGAAAAATCGGCGCCGCGTTTGGCCAACAGACGGAACGCAGTCCATCGCCTGAGCTCGCGGCGCAAAATGCGGCAGTTCTTCCGCTCGAATCGAGTCGACCGACGCTGGCTCCGGCATTCAAGAGCATCCAGGCACGCTTTCGACATTATTGAATCGACGGGCAAAGGCCATCGCGACATGACCATCGAGCCCGACAAATCGATTCATGCCCGGTGGCTGGCCTCCGGAGCCGGCGGCGCCTGCCGACGCCCGCGATCTCTTCGTCCACGCGGTGTTAGGGCTTGGCGCTCCGGCATTCGAGGTCGCCGTCTCGGCGAGCCTTGGCCGGACGCTCGGGTAGCGCCCACGCTAGATCAGCCGGCCAGGATCTGCCGCCTCCGACAAGCGCCGGCTTCCGGAGACCGCCCCTCACAGCGCCTGCCCGTCCTCTGGCGTGGCCTTGGATCGGCCCTTGCCCTTCGTGGCGCCCTTCTCCTTGGGTTTCGCAGGCTCTGGCGCGGTCGCCCAATCGATAGCCAGCTTCGCCGACAAATCGGGGTTGTCGAACTGGTTAGAGCTCCATATCGACACCAGCATCTTCGCAGGCGGTATGGGCGGGTTCTTGAAGTCGGCCGACGTTTTGAGAAGCGACGCAGAGACGGCTTCGGGCTGCGACGCATACAGCAGGTCCAGAAGCGTTCCTGGATGCATGCCGACCACGCCCATGGGCGTCAGCAGGGTCTGTGGCAGGTCTTGCAGGTTCGTCGACACCAAGATGGCCGAGCGGCCGAGCTTGTCGGCCAGGTATCCAGCGGCCGTGGCCACGTGGATGTCGTCTTTGTCCTTCATCGCTTGAAGCGGCGCGTAGCGGGCCTCATTTTCGACCTTCGAGAGCGTCGTCTCCATCGTCCAGCCAGGAGGGGCGGAGCTTGGCACCAGATGCTTCTTCACGACATCGATCCTGCGCGACGACCACATGAGGTCGGCGGGCTCGGTCGTTCGGCCTTCGGCCTCCGCCCGGAGACGAGCGCGGTGCTCGATGTATTCGGCTTCGATCTCAGGCGTCCAGTAAAGCTCGATGAGCCCGGCGGTGTGCAGGTCGAACAGCGAGAAGGAGACCACGTCTTTGACCAAGACGCAGGCGTCGGCGAGAACCGCTGGTGGAGGGGTCCTTTTCGCCATCAGCCGAGGCCCATGCCTCGGGCCAGGGCCAGAACTTCGTCGCGCGCGCTGTCGCGCTTCGCCTTGGAGCGAGGCCTCTGGATCAAGGCCGTGTCCTCATGGCGCGGACCCGCGCGAACCTCATCGACGGTCGTAGGCAGCGTGTCCGGCCGCTTGTTGGCGGACATCCAACGCTTGAAGTCGCTGCCAGATACCCTGCGGTGGCCCTTGTCGGTCTTGGTCACGCGCCCCTCGAAGTGGTCCCCGTCCAGCAAGGCCACGATGAACGGCCGGCTGAACCCCGACATCTTGGCGGCCTCCTCGGTCGTGAGCCAGTCGCTCTCTTTGGGCGGCGCGAACGCCACCACCCTCGAGATGAAGGTTTCGCTTTGGATGATCCGCTCGGCCAAGCTCAGGCTCAGCATCGAAATCGTCTGCCGGGTCATGGGGTTGCCCCGCATGCGCTCAGGCGAGCTCAGCAGGCTGGTCAGCTCCCCGCTGAGCACGCCCACCAGGTCCTTCTTTGCTTTTTCGCGTCGCGAGACAGTCAAGATGTTCTCCCAAAATTCGAAACTCTCGAAACGAATATACGCCGACTTTGCGTTGCGCGCAACGGTATCTGTGAGACAAACAACAGACGCGAAGGGGGGAGCGTCTCATGGCCGCCATGACGGCTTTTCGAAATCTATACGAGGTTTTGATGTGTCCTGCGACTACCAAGCGTGGGGCGGCGAGGCCCACCTCGTATTGCTAAAACGAGCTCGCCGCGATCAATTTTCGCTTTGACCACTAGCGGTCGTTGACGGATGTCAGCTCACGCTGCGCTTGCCGGACGCAATAGCCTGACTGGCACGCGCGCCAGCAGCGCGATCCAGAGAACGCCGTCCCGTTCGACGAGCCGACCTCCCTCGCGCAGCTCACGCGCGTCGAACGCTGACACTGACGATTTTGAAGCCGTCGCGTCCCGTTCACACATCAGCAGATAAACCTTATACCCCGCTTTAATCAATTCGATGTGAAACCGGCGCTCATTGGCGCCAAGCGAAGTATCGGTCGAATCCGATGTCCAGATCCCAATGAAATATTTTTCGGGCAGGTCGTCCATCTTCCGGCCCTCATCTTCCCAGACGCGTAAGAACAAGGTTTTGTCCTGCTCCCTCACCGCGCCCCAAGACCACATGTGATTGTTTAGAGGGGCGCCGACTTGTTCAAACACGGACGACATCGACATTCGCATGTTCCTAATAGGGGTCAAAAAGGTCATGGTAGACGACGATTTGCCTTTGGCAAACAGCATTCTTGTCGGCGCCAAACGTAGCCGATGATGCCAACGCCGGTTTAATTAGGACGATCGCTTGTGGCCGAAAGCCGCGGTTGACACAGCCTGCGCCGTTGGCGGAGGCTGCAGGATTGCAACCTCCGCCAAGACGCGTCAGGGCCCGTAAGTTTCAAGCTCGTCATTAGGCTCAAACGGGCGCGGCTCGCCATGTTGAGCTGCCTGCGCAATGTGTCCCTCTGCATAGAGCTGCCTTCCAATGCGCTTGAACCGGACCTCAGCAATGACCGGCGTAGCGATGGCGACGTGTTCGTTGAGCGCCTCGACATCGCCATGCACCAGCATCGTCAGTTCCTCCGCCTCAGCGTTCTGACCCTGCAACGGCGTGGCGCCGTGCGCCCAGTGTCCGTTCTTCATGCCGGTTCTCTTGGCGATCTCGTAGAACAGTGGGTGAGAGTCATCTTCGAACACATGGCGCGCAGCGCTTTCCATGACTGTTGCTTCGCCAAGGTAGCAACCTTTTGTGACGCGACCAGGGGTCAGCTCTCGGTGCGCCAGCCACCATTGACCGAGGGTGAGCGGCACGCCCATGTCAGCCGCGCGCTGAATTAATCGTTCGACATCGAGGACGACATACTTGGCCGATTCGAGGGCAGCCAAGTCGCGCGCGCG
>Ga0247814_10002186_pt1 | contig 10894 bp, 9 predicted proteins | sample UWRJL179409R1_FD_179947 | JGI IMG/M metagenome (GOLD analysis project Ga0247814, IMG submission 179947) | Plant litter microbial communities from Arlington Agricultural Research Station in Wisconsin, United States - UWRJ-L179-409R-1 | ecosystem: Environmental > Terrestrial > Plant litter >... | reverse complement strand
GCCCAAAATTAAACCCTAACGTACCTAAATTAGTAAACGGAGGCAGGATCTCGTTAATTTTTGCATTCATTAAGTAGTTAAGCTGGCGCTCTGCAAGCATAGAAAGCTTTGTTACCACAAGTTTTAGCTTATCCATTTCGAGCGATATATAATCGCCATGAAAGTTGCCGCCGTGATAAACATGCTGGTTTTTAACATCTACAATAGGGTTATCGTTTGCAGAGTTAATTTCGTTTTCCAGCACAAGTGCAGCCTGGTTAATAGTATCGAGCACAGGCCCCAGTATTTGAGGTACACAACGCAGCGAATAATACTCCTGAACCTTTTCTTTAAACACCGTTTCGTTATTAGTACCGCTGTAAAGGTGGTCTTCCCTTTTGCGCACAAGCTTGCTGTCTGCAAGCTGCGCCCTCATACGTGCTGCAACTTCCTGCTGCCCTTTGTGCAGTTTGGTATTGTTAAGTTCTGCCGAGAAAGAATCATCGTAAGCCCTTACAATTTCGTTAATAGCAGCCGAGAATTTAAGCGACAGGTCTAAAAGTTTTTTAGCGTTAACCGTATTTACAATACCTATACCCGTCATTACACTGGTACCGTTCATTAATGCAAGCCCCTCACGTATGGCTACATTTATAGGCGTTAGCCCTTCGGCGGCAAAAACCTCCTGTGTGGCCTTTCTTTCGCCTTTATAAAACACCTCTCCCTCGCCTATTAGCACAAGGGCAAGATGGGCTAACTGCACTAAGTCTCCGCTGGCCCCTACCCCGCCATGTTCAAATATAAGCGGGTATATTTCTTTATTGATAAGCTCTTTCATTAAGTGGATAACAGACGGATGAACACCCGAATTACCCAGCGAAAGTGTATTTAACCTTGCAAGTATTGCCGCCTTAACCATTTGTGGTGCTAATGGTTTGCCCGTACCCGATGCATGGCTGCGTATAAGGTTGTATTGTAGCTGAATCCTGTCTTCGTCTTTAATACGGTATTGTGCCATAGGGCCAAAGCCTGTATTAACACCATAAATTACTTTATTTGCCGAAAATTCTTTAAGGAAATCAAAGCTTTGCGTAACCCTTTCTAATACTTCAGGGCTAATTTCTACGTTATTGTTACCAAAAACTACCGACTCAAATTGCTCAAGGCTTAAATACTCATTTATTGTGGTCATTTATACTTAATTATACTTGCTGTATAGCAATATTATTTTTTTTAATATGCAAATTGTATATAACTTTGCCGGCTGCAAATGTAAAATAATTTTAAGATAATTTTAAGACTTACAAAAACTTATAATGTTAAAAGAAAATGTAGATGTACTGGTTATTGGTGCAGGGCCTTCGGGGTGTGTTGCAGCCTCTTATCTTCATAACAACGGCGTGAAGGTAAAAGTAGTAGAGAGGTCTAAATTTCCGCGCTTTGTAATAGGTGAAAGCCTTATACCAAGGGTTATGGACCACTTTGACGAAGCGGGCCTGCTTGATGCTCTTAAAGGCATGGATTTTGAGAAAAAATTTGGCGCCCGTTTTATAAGGGGTAACGAATTATGCGTTTTTGATTTTAGCGAAAAATTTGGCGAAGGCTGGGACTGGACATGGCAGGTGCCACGTGCCGATTTTGATAACACCCTGGCACAGGAGGTTATACGTAAAGGCATAGACCTTGAGTTTGAAACCGAAGTACTTAATGTAGTTTTTAACGGATCTGACTCTGTAACAACGGTTAAGGGCAAGGATGGCGAAACCCGCGAGATACACGCTAAATTTATTATAGACAGTAGCGGATATGGCCGCGTGCTGCCAAGGCTATTAAAGCTTGACGCACCATCTTCTATACCAGAAAACTCTTCTATGTTTACCCATGTAAAAGACATTAAACGCCCGGAAGGTGTAGAAGGCACACAAATTACATTTGATATTTTAGAAACTAAAGTATGGTTATGGGTAATACCGTTTTCTAACGGCAATACAAGTATTGGCGTGGTAGGTCCTACATCGTATATAAAAGCCCTTGGCGAAAATAAAGGCGAGGCTTTAAAAGAGGTAATAAAACAATCTGATTTTTACCGCGACCGTTTTGAAGGTGTAGACTTTTTATTCGAACCTCACAAAATTGAAAATTATTCGTGCTCTGTAACCAGGCTTTGTGGCCCGGGATATACACTAACCGGCAACAGTTCAGAGTTTTTAGATCCTGTGTTCTCATCGGGAGTGTGCTTCGCGACCGAATCGGGCATGCTGTCGGCAAAATTATTCTTAAAGGAACTTAATGGCGAAACCGTAGACTGGGATACCGAATACACCGCATACATGAGGCGTGGTGTAGATGTTTTTGCCACTTATGTAAAAGAATGGTATACAGGCAACCTGCAAACCTTATTTTTCCACAGACCGGAAAACCCTGATGTAAAAGAAAAAATATGCTCTGTACTGGCAGGCTATGTATGGAACGAAGAAAACCCGTTTGTTAAAAAACACGACCGGGTAATAAAAACCATGGCATACATGCTGCAAAACGAACAAAACGAAGAAAACGCCCAATAGGGCGTTTTTTATTATCTAACAGGTTAGGATTACTTAATTGTAACCTTAACCATTACATCTTCTTTTTTCTTCTTGTAAAACTCTACTGCAAAAGTATCGTCGGTAAGTTTAACGATCCTGTTTGTTGCAAACTGGTATACCGTCATTTCTTCCAAGTCCCTTACGTTAAATATAGAGCTGTTTACACTTGCAACACCTGCATCATCAATTTTGTACGATGTAAAATAACCGCCCTTACCATCACTATGTTCTGCCGGCACTTTATCTAAAGGCAAATCAAAGTTTTTAACGTTATCTAAAAACAACAGGAAATGATTGCCTTTGTTAAAGATATATTTATAAGACATACCGCCTTTGCCAACATAGCCTGTTTGCTTTTTAGGGATCTTTTTAATCCATGACAATTTGCCCGAAGCATCAATCCTTGTAACAATCAGGTCATTATAATGGTATATGTAGCTGTTATTGTTCATGCCCACACCAGCCATGCCCATACCATTATTCCTCATCCTGACTTCAATATAATTTTGTTCGCCAATTAACAGTAAGTCGCCTTTGTCATCAAAAACAATTTCCTTTAATTTTAAGTAAGGGTATTCTGCTTCTCCCTTTTCATCTTTTTTATTATTTTTCTTTTTGGTTCTGTTAGAAGTATATTCATTTAAAACGTCTACAGGTATTTCGTAAGTGGTAAGGCCATATAACTGTCCTTCCTTCTTTGCCTTTATAATAATCATTCCATCGGTATTTACTAACTTTTTACCAATGTTGTAATAACCGGAAATAACCATTTCTTTGTTTGCCGGATTTTCAAAAAGCCATAAACCGTTTATAAATTTATCTTTTACATCAATTTTAGATATGTCAAGATCTTTACTTCCGCTTTTAAGCCTAAAAAGTTCAACGTGGTAATTTGCTTCCTCGTCTTTTTTTCTTTTCTTATCATCGTTACTGTCGTCATGAAAAACTTTGGCCAGTATGTAGTTTGTGCCTTCTCCATCAATAGCATAATCATACACATCCATCCTGCGCTCAGTATATGGCATTTTAATCTCGTTAGACGATGTTTGTTTCATATTCTCATCGTAAGATACCATACCTATAACATCCCAGCTTTTAGTATCGCTCTTAACAGTAGGTTTTTTCCTGTACTGTATAAGCATTCTCTTTTTATCTGAAGACATCAAAAAGTCGAACTTATCCCTAACGCCGAAGCCAAAAGACACCCCGCCCATCATAGCAATTGCTAAAGGAGACCCTGTAACGTGGCCATTAACCTTAAATAACAATTTACCTTCACCTATAAATTCTCCTTTTGCAAAATCTATTTCCCTTGCAAAAAGCTGTTCTTTATCAACATCGCCACCATCCCATGAAGAATAAAAAAAGTAATACCTGTTATTAAATTTTAGCACATCTTCTACCTGTACATTGCCCGGAAGATCTTCATATAGTTTTTCTGCAACAAAAGAAATTTTATCTCCGGAGCCATTAAACTTTTGTATTACAGCTTCCTTACCTCTTATTTTTACAGTTAAAACCTGATTATCACGGCTAAAATAAAATTTCTCGCCATCATACACCTTATAGGGTTCGCTAACGGTATACGAGTAATCTTTAGAGAGGTCTTTTTGTGCATAACAAAACCCTGTTGCTACAAAGGCAAGCATTAATAATAATTTTTTCTTCATTTTACTGGTTGGTTAATAATTGTGTACAATTATAAGAAATAAGCAGGTATTACACATTAAAAATTTAAGAAATTTTTAAGATAATTTTCATTTCTTTAAGGATTAACAACATCACTTTTACATCTCCCCTCTCCCTATAAAATTTCACATAAATAGTTTCTACACATTTTATTGATATATCGGGAAAAGTCGATATATTTGCAGTATGGAACAGGTTGATATTTTTAAGGCACTATCTAATAAGTCCCGATTACAAATACTGGAATGGTTAAAAGACCCTGCCACAAATTTTCCGGAGCAACAGCATGCCGGTTACGAATTTGGCGTATGCGTAGGCCAGATACAGGTTAAGGCAGGCCTCACTCAATCTACAATTTCAGAGTATTTATCTATATTACAACGCGCAGGTTTTATAGCCTCTACCCGCGTGGGGCAATGGACGTACTATAAACGCAACGAAGAAGCTTTTAAAGAGCTGAGTAAACTAATAGAAAAGGCTATATAATTTAAAACATATACACAATGAGCACACAAAGTTTGTTTGCACCTTTTACACTAAAATCATTAAATCTAAAAAACCGTATAGTAATGGCGCCCATGACGCGCTCTTTCTCGCCAAACGGTATACCTGGAGCTAATGTTGCCGATTATTACCAAAAAAGAGCCGAAGGCGAAGTGGGCCTTATACTAAGTGAAGGTACGGTTATTAACCGCCCATCGGCTTCTAATGATGCTAATGTCCCGCACTTTTACGGAGAGCAATCGTTAGCCGGATGGCAAAAAGTTATTAACGAGGTGCATAGCGGCGGTTCGCAAATGGGGCCGCAAATATGGCACATGGGCATCATGGATAATCACCATAGCGGCTGGGTACCGCCGGTACCTTTTGAAGGCCCATCGGGGTTAAACAGGCCGGGCAATAATAACGGCACAACGTTGACCACTAAAGATATAGAAGATACTATACTTGCTTTTGGGCAGGCTGCTGCCGATGCTAAGCGCCTTGGCTTTGACACTATAGAACTGCACGGTGCACACGGCTACCTTATAGACCAGTTTTTTTGGGAGGGTACTAATGAGCGTACCGATGTTTACGGTGGTAAAACCCTTGCCGAACGTACCCGATTTGCAACCGATGTTATTAAGGAAGTTCGCAAACAGGTGGGCGAAGATTTTGCAATCATTATAAGGCTGTCTCAGTTTAAACCATCGGCTTATGATTACAAACTTGCTACTACCCCGCAGGAAATGGAAACATGGCTTACACCACTTATAGATGCCGGTGCCGATATTTTACATTGCTCGCAACGCCGTTTTTGGGAGCCTGAGTTTGAAGGGTCTGACCTTAATTTTGCCGGTTGGGCTAAGAAATTAACCGGCGCTCCTACTATTACCGTAGGCTCTGTAGGGCTTAGTGGCGATTTCTTTGGAGCCTTTGCAGGAGAAAGCTCTCAGCCAAGCTCTTTAGACGAACTTACAAGACGTATGGACAGGGGTGATTTTGACCTTGTAGCCGTGGGAAGGCCATTATTATCTGACCCTAACTGGGTGAAAAAGATAAAACTGGGCCAAACCGAACTTTTAAAAGGCTTTAGCAAAGAGGCTTTGGGCGAATTAGTTTTAGAATAAGCTCTGTACTTTAACAAGTTACAATAAATCCTTTCTGTTTTCAGGAAGGATTTATTGCTATACCGTATTTATATATCTCATTGTCATAGGTTAATGGCGGTTTAAAATATATTTAATAAATTTGCACTTCTAAACAACAACACACAACTACTTACTTTCATGGCAAAATATCTTAACGAAACATCACGCACATTTAGCGAATTTTTGCTGATACCGGGCCTTACTACTAAAGAGTGTACTCCCGATAATGTTTCACTAAAAACACCCCTGGTAAAATTTAAAAAAGGTGATACTCCGGCGGTAGAACTTAACATCCCGTTCGTATCGGCAATCATGCAGTCGGTATCAGATGATGGTATGGCAATAGCACTTGCTAAGAACGGTGGGCTGTCTTTTATATTCGGTTCACAAGGCATTACAGAGCAGGCTAATATGGTGCGCAAAGTAAAAAGCCATAAATCGGGTTTTGTGGTAAGCACCGCAAATCTTACGCCCGATAATACATTGCAGGATGCCATAAGGCTAAAAGCAAAAATGGGGCACAGTACCATTGCTGTAACCCATGACGGATCTGCCCATGGTAAACTACTGGGCATAGTAACCGGAAGGGATTACCGCATATCTACCGATGACCCTAACAGTAAAGTGAGCGCTTTTATGACGCCACTTGAAAAACTGGTTACCGCTCCTGCCGCCACTACCCTTAAAGAAGCTAACGATATTATATGGGAACATAAGCTTAACAGCCTGCCTGTGATAGACGAAGATGGCAATTTTAAATATTTTGTCTTCAGGAAAGATTATGCAAACCACAAAGATTTTCCGTTAGAACTGTCTGACGATGATAAAAAACTTATCGTAGGGGCAGGTATAAACACTAAAGATTATAAAGAAAGGGTTCCCGCCCTTATAAAGGCCGGTGCCGATGTACTGTGTATCGATTCGAGCGACGGATTCTCTGAATGGCAAAAAGAAACATTGCAGTACATAAAAACTACTTTTGGCGAAAGCGTAAAAGTGGGTGCAGGTAATATAGTAGACAAAGAAGGCTTTTTATACCTTGCAGAAGCCGGCGCCGATTTTATTAAAGTGGGCGTAGGCGGTGGCTCTATATGCATTACCCGAGAAATGAAAGGTATAGGCCGTGGCCAGGCAACAGCGCTTATAGAGGTTGCTTCAGCACGCGACGAATATTTTGAAAAGACCGGTGTTTACATTCCGCTATGCAGCGATGGCGGTATAGCACAGGATTATCACATGGTGCTTGCAATGGCTATGGGTGCCGACTTCCTGATGATGGGCCGTTATTTTGCCCGTTTTGATGAAAGCCCTACCGAAAAACTGCTTATAAACGGGAACTATGTAAAAGAGTACTGGGGCGAAGGCAGCAATCGTGCCCGCAACTGGCAGCGTTATGAAATGGGCGACAGCACATCTGGCCTTAAATTTGAAGAAGGTGTAGACAGCTACGTGCCATACGCCGGAAGCCTTAAAGACAACCTTAGCATTACATTGGGCAAAATAAAAAGCACCATGTGCAGCTGTGGCGTTATAACTCTTGACACTCTTAAAGAAAAAGCAAGTATAACCCTTGTATCTTCGGTAAGTATTGTAGAGGGTGGCGCACACGACGTTATGGTTAAAGAATAAGTTTCCACATACTTTATAAACAAAGAAAACCTTTATTGGTTAATGACCAATAAAGGATTTTTTTGTTTTAATACCTAAACTCTCTCTGTTTATTCAGTTCTTCTTCGGTTTCTAAAACTTCGAGAGGTATAACTTTTAAAAAGCTTGGGTGCTGCTCTATCGCATATTCTATTTGCTCTATTATTTGCTGTATAGAATCGTTATCATAGTCAATTTTCAGCGGCTCTTTAATTATAAAGGATTGCAGGATGCCTTTCTTTTTGGTACGCAGCCCTTTTTTATCAAACGACCTCCTAAAGCCATCTATAACAATAGGCACAACAATAGGCCGGTGCTGCTTTATAATGTGGGCTGTACCTTTTCGAATGGGCTTAAACGGCTTGGTTGTTCCCTGCGGAAAGGTTATTACCCAGCCATCGTTTAAGGCTACCCTTATATTCTCTGTATCGTTAGGGTTAACGTCGCGCTTTACGTCCTCTCCTTTTGCCCTCCAGGTGCGCTCTACAGTTATTGCCCCGGCATACGATAGTATGCGCGGCAGCAAGCCTTCCCGCATTGTTTCTTTAGCAGCTACATAATATATATTAAGCTTAGAATCCCAAAGGTAGCCCACGTTGTTTATATTGTCTTCACGGCCTTTAAGGCTTGCATTAAATACATGGAACATGGCCACTACATCGGCAAAATACGTTTGGTGGTTCGATATGAATAAAACATTGGATTGCGGGAGGTCTCTAATGATCTCCGACCCATCGATTTTAAGCTGGTTAAAACCCCGGTAACGGCGGTGCGTAAGTGCCCCTAAAATAAATATGAGCCACCTCTTTAAAAAAAGTATATGCCCAAAGGGATTTCGTTTAAATAAGCCCATATAACAACTGTATTATAGCGCAAACTTACAAAAACCCTGCTATTTTAACGCTATTTTTATCGTTTCTTTAAGTTCGCTTAATATCATTGCTGTTGCGCCCCACACTATATGTTCGGCAACCTTAAAAGCAGGCACAGTAACATCGGGCAAATAGGAGGTTTTCATGGGGGTATTTACAACAATAGAATCGTCTAAAAGTTCATCGAGCGATAACTCTATAAGTGTATCTACTTCGGCAGGATTAGGATTAAAAACCGGTTCGTTTAAAGAAAGCCCTAAAAATGGCGCTACTAAAAAATTGCTGGGAGGTATGTATATTTCGGTAAAGGGCATAACCACATCAATATCTGTCTGGGGCACTCCTATTTCTTCCCACGTTTCCCGTAATGCGGTGTGTGCAAGGCTTTCATCATACGTTTCGGCCTTACCACCAGGGAGTGATATTTGCGCCGAATGTATGCCGGGATAGGTATTACGCTTAATAAGTACCATTGTAGCCTGCCCGTTCTTTGGGTAAAAAAGGATCATTACGGCCGACCTTCGCGGATTGCTACCTGCATAATACTGGGGCTGCAGTGATTCTACACGTTCCTGCGGTGCCATTTTAATGTGCGCAGTGATGGCCGGTAACTGCTGAGTTACTATCTTTGGGATATAATTTGTAAATTGAGAGAACAGCATTTTATAGAGTATAATAGCAAACCCTAAAGATACTTTATAAAACGTATTATAAAAAACAAAAATATGTTTAGTAAAGCCGAATCACAAAAAATAAAACACGAATTCTGGGTTGCATTTGCAGAGGCCTATCCGCGCAAATGGATGCTGTATGACACAAAGATAAAAGACGTATCGTTTAAATTTTATGTAGACAATAAAAAAGCATTGGTAATGCTGGAAATTGAACCTAAGGAAGATAACCTTAGAAAAATATATTTTGAAAAGATAGAATCGCTAAAAACAATATTGCATGACGAATTTTTGCCTGAAGCTATATTTGAAAAGGATTTTTATCTTGATACCGGCAAAGCAGTAAGCCGCATATGGGTAGAGCTTAACGGCATTAGTGTTTTTAACATGGCAAGCTGGGCGGCAATATTCAGGTTTTTTAATCTTAGCATGGATGCTTTCGAACGCTTTTTTTATGAGTACGAGGATTATATTAAGGACCTGGAAATAAACACCTAAACTCCGGGAGAAAAACAGTTATTAAACAACTATGGCTCTTACTTTTTGCAGGGCCATTTTTTATTCAAGAAAATCAAGGTTAGAATATACTGTAGTACCGTCTTTAAGGTTTGTTATATCATTAAAATCACTATTACAATAAAGTAGTGGAATTTTACAATTCATAAGGTTAGAGTTCCACACGCATTCTAATATCCAGATAAAAAATATCTTTTCCAGCACTTCATCCCTAAATACCCAAAAAAGGTCTTGTGTGGGGTAACCTTCCACTTCAAAATCATGGTCATCTATACCAAACGAATTGCCATCGTTAAAACTTAATTCATATTCATCATAAAAGAAAATAAGCTCACCGTGGCTATTAATCAATCCAAAATCAAGCTCGAAGCTTTGCTGTTTATTATTTACAATAAACAGGCATTTAGGATCATGTTTTTCAATCAGGTCGTTAAGCCTGCTGTAAAATTTATTTAAATAATTTATAAACAGTACCGTTTTACCCGGCAGATACTCCTTTAAATTTTGCACCGATTGAAATACAGAATGGTACTCAAAGCTTTTACCGTTTACCCTATTACTCATGTACAGCGTTTTTGAATTACTATTTACAACTAAAAATTATTATTATTATTATCCGGCGTATATATAAGACGAAGTTATTGAAAAATACCTGAAAAATATATTTCGCTTTTAAACAAAAAAAATCCCCTCCAGTATCCGAGGGGATTTTACTAAACTACTTGCCTATTTTATCTCAGCATAGAGAAATGCCCTTTAAGCTCCCTGCCATCTTCTCTTGTAACAACGAACCAGTAATCTGTAGATGGTAGTTGGAGACCATTAAGAGTACCGTCCCAGCCCTTCTCGTTCGAGCCAAAAGTTGTTATAAGCTTACCATATCTGTCATAAATGGTAACGTGCATGTGAGGTTCTGTGGCAGAGTTTTTAATTTGCCAGTTTTCGTTAGAACCATCACCGTTAGGAGTAAAGAACTTAGGGTAGTTTAACAATACTACTTCTTTAGTTACTTTGCCACAGCCTTTAGCATCTTTTACATAAATTGTATACTTGCCCGCTTCTAATCCGGTAAATATGTTAGAAGACTGGTATTTTATGTCATCTAAAGAATATTCATACCCTTCTGTACCTGTTGCACTTTCTGCAAGTATAGTTATCATATTTTCATCTGTTGTCCAGTCTTCAGTTATCACTTTAGTAATTGTAGGAGTAAAAGACTGCTCTACAGTAACTACTGTATTACCCGGACAACCAAAGTTATCACCATATTTTTTTAACACTGTAACCGTATAGTCACCAGCCTC